>Ga0105104_10000215_pt1 | contig 43648 bp, 41 predicted proteins | sample PPLLaktember2015_3_FD_87034 | JGI IMG/M metagenome (GOLD analysis project Ga0105104, IMG submission 87034) | Freshwater sediment microbial communities from Prairie Pothole Lake near Jamestown, North Dakota, USA - PPLs Lake P7 Core (6) Depth... | ecosystem: Environmental > Aquatic > Freshwater >... | reverse complement strand
TCGTAGACAGTCGGAAGCCCTCTGGGATATTCGCCCGAGATGCCATCCCTGTCTGACGTTAGTGCTTTTGAAAGCTCGGCAGAGCCGATAAAGAGCGAGCCGGGAAATGGATGCGGTTCCAAGGTTCTGAGATTGAGAAAGTCTTGAAATACATAATAAGCCATGGCACGGTCGCCACTTACATTATCAGGCTGGAAGAGGGAAAAATCAGCCTGGCTGTAAGTATCACAGGGAAGATGCGAATCCAGATCCACATCAAACTGGCTGAGCAGGATATCGGCCCACAAGTTTTGAGTAAATGCAAGACGAGTGTATTCGTTGCCTACCAAATTGAAAAGGTTCCGATCTGCGAGCATACGATCTATCATCCCGCGGTAAGTGAAGGCACGATGAGTCCAGGGATGCATTCCCGTCAGCAGCGAGGCGGTTCCCGCGGTTGTAAAATTCCCGGTCGAATAGTGATTGTGATACACCGCAGCCCGCTCGGCGAACTTCTCCAGGTTGGGAGTAGTCTTGCGACTATAGCCGTAAAGTGACAAGTGCCGGGCTGACATGGCGTCGAATACAAAAATAAGGATATTTGGTTTGCCGTCATTGTTTGAGCGAGCCGAAGAAAGGAGTCGCGGGGCCCCAGAAAATGCAGCGCTTGCCGCAAGAGCGGCATATAACTTCAAAAAGTCACGTCGGCTGATCCTGGACATTTTATCCTAGATAATATTTCGGAAAATTACATAGACCAGGAGGAACACAAACAGCGGCACGAGAACAAACAGAAAGACAATCAGCCGATCTGAAACCCAGAGAACCGCGGAACGCAAAAAACCAATTCCGGACGAGAACACGAGAAGAAGTGCCGTAAGCAGTAATACGGCGAGGATCCCGATCAACAGCCTGGCTGTATTTTCCATGCCGAATCGCATATAAAGCCGCATAGGCACCATCAGAGATCCAATCAAACCTATGGATAGCAGGGTTCCACGAACTGCAAAGTCATCCCGAAGGATATGCGCCGGCAACAAAAAACAAATCGCCAGGATCAACAATAAGACGATCAGGCTTTCGAGGAGATTGGTAACCATCGAATAGGAAAAGACCGTGAATATCTCTGCCATATTCAAGGTTAGCAGCCAGGAGGGCAATTTCCGCAGGAAAGCGGTGATGGTCCACCCGGCGAGCATCACGGCGATCACAGCATAGACCTGCAAAATAGACTGAGATTCAGGCAGGCGTTTTAGTATAGTGGTCTTCATTTTTCAAGAACAACCCGATTGCGATACAGATGTTTGTCCGGGACAGCGCGCATGCGCGTCTGATTGAGTGGAAAGCCTAGAAAATCCGCGATTTGCTCGCAGAACGGTTCAGGCTCCGCCATAAGCTTGTTGTACTTTATATAGAGGACTTCCATATTCGGCTGGCGCATCAGCCAGGGCTTGACGGCGGCTAAATGTCGCTGGAACTGCTGCTCCATCTCTTCATCACTCATTTTGGAAGTTTGGCCTCTGTGCTCCAGCATTTTTTTCTGAGAGGCAAGCGTTTCCTGGCTCTCGCGCTCCATGAAAATGACTTTGTACTGATATTCTCCCGGGAGATATTCCAATAATGCCGAGATGACCTTAACAACCTTCCCGTTCGCTTCTTTCAGCCAGGTAGAGTTTCCCTCTTTGAGCTGCCTCACAACTTCCAATTCAAAATAACCGTTTGGGTTATCATCATCGGCGCGGCGAAGTTCATCGGTGACAATAGGCAGCCCACCCTCCGCCAGCATCTTCATCATCATGGAAGTGCCGGAACGCGGCAACCCCGAGACAACAACGACCGTTCCTTTTCCTGTATCTTTCCCGTTAGGTCTGGAAAAAAAATTCATTTAGAGATAGCCTAGTCCTTTCAGGCGTTCTTCCAAGTCCTTCTGGCCTTCTCCAGCAGTTTGAGAAGGCGGCTGGATGTTCGATTGGTCGAGATGTTTCCCGATCGCGAGGAAAGGGACGTCGCGGAAGGAGATGACGCCAAAGTCACGCAAATCACGATTGGCAAAGATCACGCCGGGGACAACCTCGGAGTCCATGCAGTGATCCGCGCCCCAATGATCATTGTTCGGCTCAAGCGCAGTGGCTGGGACTTTGCCGAGTCCCGTCTCAGCGGAGGCGCGGTATCCGGGCGCGTAGCCCACCACCAGGTCCGGGCCGAAGCGGGTGTAGGGACCGGAATAGGTCTCGTGCTTGAGCCGCACCTTTTGGATGATCGGAGTCTGATCCGCATCCTTCCAATCCAGTAGTTTGCTTTTCAGTTCATCGAGCAAATTCTCCACGCCCTCCGCAGAGACAATACCCTGGCCTTCACGACCCGCGATATTGAGATAAACGCTGTTCAAGCCGACAGCATACGCGACCGTCCTGCTCCAATCCACACCACTTAAATCGTGATCGCCGTTTTTAATGAACAGGTAGCCATTGTCAAGCAACCAGCGGTTCAGGTGTACTTTTTTCCTGAAATCAGAGAAACCATGATCTGACAGGAGCAGATAGCGATATTTGCCGCGCCATGTTTCAAGCTTTGCGCTCACTTCACCGACAAAACGATCGAGCCGCTTGTACCAATCCTGGACCACATCCATGCGGTTGTGGAAGAACATGTGCTGCACGCGGTCAAGGTCATCGAAAATGCTGGCAAGCACACCTTCGCGAAAATCGTTCATTAAGTAATCAAGGATTTGAATGCGGCGGGTGAAAATAGACTGGCAGAGCTCCAGGAATTGCTCATCGTTAATGCAGCCATCTTCCAGTCCGGTCGTATCCTGGGGCCAGCCCAGCGTGAGATAAGGTCCCACATCCTTCCACACTTTTTTGGAAAAGGAAGTGGAGGAGGCATAGTGCCAGGAGGAATGAAGCGGGTGAATTTGGAGCGGCAACACATAGACACGGATCGCGCCGCTTAGTTGCGTGGCAATAAAACGTGTGATCGCATACACATTGAATAGCATCCCGGCCTTAAAGCGCAACTCGACAATTTCGCTCCATTCGCCGAGTCTCAGATCCAGCTGCCGATTGCCAACCGTCAGCCTTGCAGAATTCTGATCGAGGATATTGAGACTCACAAGCAAGCTGATCGTCCGCGGGCCCTCCCGTCCTTGCGTTTGAGGTCCTGGCAAGGAGGCAGTAAAACAGTCCTTGCCAGTCTCAATCAGCTTCACAACCGTTGTCTTTTTCAAGACCTCATCTTCTGAAGTAAGCAACGTGCCAACACCCAGCTGGCCCCGAATATCTGGCGTACCTAATCCAGGCAACGTATTTACGGGCAATGCCGGACGCGCCGGGAACATGGCTGGCCACCATAATGCCGTGGCTGGATAACCCATGTCAGCGGCGGCTTCAAAAAAAGTTTGGGCTGTGTAGGGAGGAACAAACTGCTCGCCAATCGCACTTTTGCGCATCGGCAGAATGGATACATAAGGGGTATAGCTGGCAGGGTCGCGATGTACAAAGTCAAAAATGCCGTGCCCTCCAGGGTCCAGGCCGGTTGCGATGCTGGTCCAGGATACTTCCGTTTGGGGCGGGGAACATACTTCCAATTTTGAGTATCCACCCTGCTGGCTAAATTTCTCCAAATTGGGTAATTGATTTTTCCCTGCCATTTCTTCGAAAACGGCGGGGTCAAATGAATCGAAGCCTAAGATCAACGTCTTCATGCAGATGAAGTCTTACTGCGCAGGATCGTCTTCATCTTTTCGGCGGCCACGACGCAGGCGGGCAATTCCACCTCTAATTTTGCGCGAAAAGAAGAATAGGACTCCGGATACAACAGCCACAAGACCCGCGAGGGCTTGAAACAGTATGCCACCTGTATTGGGATCTATATACATTTTTTACTCCTAACTCGGTTGAAAATCGTTTCAAACGCTAAAATTTGTCTGTACGAAGTTTCCGAAAATTAAGGATAAATTAAGGACCAGACCGTTTTCCCCTCCTACAAGCACAGAAAAGTCAATTTTCTGAGATATGTTCTGAGGAATAAACTCTCTATCCTATATAACGGAATCAGGTAGAATAATATTATGCACAACAACGATGACGCCTCCCCCGCGCGACAGCAATATCTGGATATCAAACGCGACTATCCGAACACCATTCTCTTTTTTCGACTCGGTGATTTCTACGAGACCTTCGATGAAGATGCAGAACTCACTGCTCGTGAACTCGACATCGTTCTAACATCACGCTCCGTCGGCAAAGGCGTGCGCGTACCCCTAGCGGGAATTCCCTATCACGCTGTTGAGAATTATCTGGCGCGGCTGATCGAGAAAGGCTATCACGTCGCCATTTGTGAACAGGTCGGCGAGACGCCTGTCAAAGGCATCTTCCCTCGCAAAGTCATCCGGGTTGTGACTCCCGGGACGGTGACCGAACCAGCGCTCCTGCCCGGGGATTCGAATAACTATCTCACGGCGGTCATTCTGGATGAGAAGCTGGCTGCCGTTTCCTATGCCGACATTACCACCGGAGAGTTTGCCGTGACCGAACTCCCGCTCGAAGCGTTGCGCGCCGAACTGACGCGTTTACATCCTGCCGAAATTCTCCACCCCGATAATCAGTCTCTGAACGACGGGATCCAGGGACACAAAACCTCGTATCCTGCCTGGCGGTTCGAACCGGGCAAATGTGAAGAGACTCTGCTCTCGCACTTTAAAGCCTCCACCCTGGAAGGGTTTGGCATCCAAGGTCACGGATTATCCCTGCGGGCGGCCGGCGCGATCCTCCAGTATCTAAAAGATACACAGCCTGACTCGCTGAACCTGCTCACGAGCCTGCGGGCTTACAGCATCAACGAGTTTATGACACTCGATGCCTCAACCCGCCGCAACCTTGAGCTGGATGAAACCTTGCGAGGTGAACGGAAAGGGTCGCTGCTGGGCACCCTGGATCATACCGTTACCCCGATGGGCAAACGTATGATCCATCAATGGGTCAGCCAGCCGCTGCTCAACGTGGAACGAATCAAACGCAGACAGAACGGCGTTCAAACCGTTTTTGACGACGGCATGCAACGCGCGGAGCTGCGCGCTGCCCTCAAACCGCTTGCTGACCTGGAACGCCTGGTCAACCGGGTACTGGCAGGATATGCACAACCACGTGACCTGGTCGCTATGCGCGATACGCTGTCGCGCCTGTCAGGGATCGCGGATGTGATTGGGCAGGGACAAGCCCTGCCCCTACCAAAATTGGAACTTGCAAACGATGAGTTGTCGCTGTTACAGGCTGCGATCGATGATGATCCGCCTGCCACGTTGCAGAATACGGGCATTGTCCGTTCGGGATATTCACAGGAGCTTGATTCGGTGATTGAGGCATCACAGAATGCCCGCGACTGGATCGCAAACCTGGAAGCGGTGGAGCGCGAACGGACGGGACTCAAGACGCTGAAAGTTGGTTACAACAAGGTATTTGGTTATTACATCGAGATCTCGCGCGGTGCGGCGGATAAAGCGCCTTCGAATTACATCCGCAAACAGACGCTGGTCAATGCCGAGCGGTTCATCACGCCGGAAATGAAGGAATATGAAACGCTGGTTTTAAACGCAGAAGAACGGATCCGCGAGATCGAACTGCGCCTGTTCAAGGAAACGTGCGGGACCCTTGGCAAATCCGCCTTCAAGTTGTTGCAGATCGCGCGCTCGCTGGCAACTTTAGATGTGCTCTCGGCCCTCGCCGAGACCGCGGCTCTCGGAGGCTACGTCCGGCCCGAGGTCCACGCGGGGAGCGAACTGGAGATCCACGAGGGCCGGCATCCCGTTGTGGAGCAATCCCTGCATGGCGAGCGCTATATCCCCAATGATGTCATCTTTGAAAAAGGCGAGATCGTGCGCGTCATTACCGGACCGAACATGAGTGGAAAGTCCACTTATCTGCGCCAGACCGCGTTGATCGTTTTGATGGCGCAGATCGGCTCGTTCGTCCCGGTCGATTCGGCCAGGATCGGCCTCGTGGATCGGATCTTCACCCGCATCGGCGCCCAGGATGAAATCCATGCCGGGCAATCCACATTCATGGTGGAGATGATCGAAGCGGCAAATATCCTGCATCACGCCACCGTACGCTCACTTTTGATCCTGGATGAAATCGGGCGCGGCACGTCCACCTACGATGGGCTTTCGATCGCCTGGGGAATGATCGAATACATTCATAACCATCCGCACCTGCGGGCAAAAACATTGTTTGCAACGCACTATCATGAATTGACACAACTGGCAGACTTGTTACCTGGTGTCCACAACTACAATGTTGCTGTGAGCGAAGCGGATAACAAGGTTGTCTTCCTGCACAAGATCGTGCCTGGCGGTGCAGACCGCTCCTATGGCATCCACGTCGCGCAGCTGGCAGGTTTACCCGCGCCTGTCATCCAGCGGGCAAATGAGATCATGGCGGAACTCGAAAAAACATCGGGACGCGCGGTAAAGATCGATCCACACGCAGCCCAACAGGCCATGCTGTTCCCCGAGTCGAGCCCGCTGCTGGAGGAGTTGAAAGAATTAGACGTCAACTCCCTTTCCCCCATCGAGGCGTTGAACAAGTTGTTTGAATGGCAAAGGAAGTTTACGAAGTGATCAGTGAGAGGTTGTGTTAACAGGTAAGCGCGTTGTCGTAAAAAGAACCGCCACGATCAAAAACCAGATAAAAACCTCCGTTTCAGCAAACAGGCTGAAGGAAATATTCGCAAAAAAAGCATAGACAATGACCATGAGTGGAAAAAAGCTCGCCAGTGTCTTCTGAGAAATCGCATACTGAAACGACCGAACAAGTGCCATAACCAGGATCGCCAGGAATATCAGCAGACCGACCCCTCCAAGGTGCAGCAGGATATCAAGAAAACCATTGTCGCCAATGAGCGGTTGAGATGGCCAGCCGATATGCTGTCTTACATCCTCACGAAATGCGTCGAATGTCCAAACTGCTCCAAAGCCATGCCCCCACCATGGATGTTGAGAAACCCTACTCTTCAGCAGGTAATCCCAAAGTCCGACTCTGCCTGTCAGGGTCGAAGTGCGGTTGAATAGGCCGAAAACAATATCCAAATTCGATAAGATCAAAATGGCCGCTGCGATAAAAAATCCCAAAATAATATAATAGTGCCGTTTCTGTAAACGATCAGCGAACCGAAGCCAGAGCCAGCAACAAAAAACAAAGAAGTTCAAAACGATAAACAGAATATAACCGGTAGCAGATTTCGCGAAGAATAGGACAATCAGCGAGAACACGTAAAAGATCCCATCCAGAAAACCTCTTGCGTTGCGGTTTTCGAATGCGATCAGCGCCCGACAAAGAAAAACCATATTGAGCAATACTGTAATGCTTGCCAGGTGATTCCTATGCCAGTAAATGCCCCGCCAGGCACCGTAAAAGGGCGCCCAGTACATAGTGCCTGTTTTTGGAGCCGCAAACACCGTTGCAGCAGTTAGAATAAGCAGTATTGCTCCAAACCAAAAAAGAAACTCCATGATTTGAGGTGGGCGGTAATATATGCCTATGTAGGAAGCGATCAGAGTCGCCAAAAGCAACTCCAACGCTCTGAACAGCGTCACCACAAAACCCAGCGACCAAAAAACTGAAGCGAATGCAAACAAAATAAAGGCGATCAGCGGCCAATTCCTAAGCCACATTGATAAGTAGTGGGCAGTTTGATTTCCACGGCGTAATTGATACACCATTGCCAATGCAACGAGAAACCATAGAGCGATCTCGATCCAGGCGGGTCCGAGCAGTACTGACGTATCGGGGAATAAAAAAATAAATATCAGCGCGCGCAAGTTGGCCAGCAGGAGAGCCAGGAGCAAAATAAATGCTTCAAGTTTCAAGTGATCGGCAGTCTTGTTCATTGTAGTTTCCACTATGTCTTATAGAACGCATAAAGCCAGAAAGCAATATAGAGTAATAAAAACACCTTTGGCCATTTCGCAGCAACCACTGTGACCAAGCCAATGTAAGATGATCCATTCACATAAGGTGAAAGCAGAGGGCTTGCCATGATTCCATAGCTTTCATCCTTTTTTTTAATTGACAGATATACGAACACCAACCCAATTGGGATGCTATAGGGCCAAAGAGAGCGGTTCCACCAGCCGTTCGTCACGCTCAGGTATGCAGCATTAAATATTGCCTGAGGCCAGTTCCCCCAAATCACAAAGGAGAAGCTAATCAGAAAGAAGCCAGCCATAAAATAAATTTTAGGGCTTCGTAAAACCCGCGCCCAAAGTGCATGCAGCACGACCTGGGGCTTCCAAAAGAATAGTAAGTCATAACCCGCTGGCAATAAAAGGAATCCCCCAAGGACCAAAGCATCAATTTGTCCTGTTGTAAACATCCAGTAGCCAATCGGGGAAACAAGAATTGGGACGGTCAACAAAATATTGCCCCCCAGGCGTTTTAGCGTAAGTGCAGTCATCAGGACACTAACAACATTGATAATAATCGTCGCAACAATTGGTGAAAACAAACGTAGAGGCATTAACACCAGCGTGGACCAGGGAAGCATAATATTTGCTTCCAACCAGGGCGACCTCCATTGATGGAGGGACGGCAAAAACGCATCGCGCACATCTGAGCCACCGCCTGGAATGACAATCACTGTAAGCATACCAATGACAACGGCAAAACCAAATATGAGCGAATTTTGTAAAACATTATTTTCAAAAATCAGTTTCAGTCTGGGTGCAACTGAGATGCTACTTATCCTGGTCAGCATAAGCCGGACTCCTTCGGCTGTTTGAGCATCAATAGGAACCTTTCCCGACCAATACAACCCAGATCGTTCGAGCAATAATTTGCAAGTCCAGCCAAACGGAATAATTCTGAATGTAATATAAATCGTCTTCCGTATGCAGATGCATCGGTTTATCACTTCGTCCATTGACCTGCCACCAGCCTGTCAGGCCGGGTGGAACTGCAAAGCGCTTACGCTGCCAGGGCTGATACTTTTCAACTAAATAAGGCATTTCGGGCCGTGGCCCAACGATGCTCATTGTCCCGGCGAGGATGTTGAGAAACTGCGGTAATTCATCAAGGCTGAGGCGGCGAAGCACGCGCCCAACCCGTGTGACACGAGGATCATCCTTGGATTTGTGGATTAGATTCCCATCTGCGTCCCGCTTCTCCACCCGGCCCTGCAACTGTTCAGCATCCTTGATCATAGTCCTGAACTTGAGCATCTCAAAAAGCCGCCCATTCTCTCCAACCCTCGTCTGGCGGAACAGCACGGGAGAACCGTCTTCGAGGAAGATTAGCAGCGCAGATAAAGCCATGAGCGGCAGGGCAGGGATCAGGGCGAAAAGACCGAAGACGATATCGAAAGCGCGTTTGATCAAGCGCTGATAATCATCAATTGCTGAGGCTCGCAAGTCAAGCATGGGAATTCCGGCAAAATCTTCAATATTTGTTCGGTACAGGGCCAGATCAAAAAATCCCAGGGCGATCCAGACTCCAACAGGCAGATCGTTAAGACAAGTAATGATCTCAGCCATTTTGTGATAAGCAGAATAAGGCAGGGCAATCACAATATCGGTTACTTGATTTTTATCAATGAGCACTTTTATTTCTTCAAACCTCCCTAACAATGAGGGCATATTTTGCCCGCCATATCCATCATCCACAAATCCGATTAAAGTTAGATTTTCCGAAGGCGAATCTTGAATCTGCCTTCCAACTGCTTGTCCCAAGGGACCCGCACCCACCACTAACAAGCGTCGGGTAGTTGCGAATGATTGAGGATGGGTACGAAAATAAATTCTTGCCAGCACGCGCCAAAGCAGGCACAGGAGAAATGTACTCATCACAAACACAACGAACAAGGCACGCGAAACTTCGCGGTAGGAAAAGTACAATATCCCCGCAGCGGATATCGATGCAATAACCGTAGCCAGAAACAAAGCCGCAAGTTCGTCCGCGGCACGCAGGAATTTGCGCCCATCGTAAATGGATAGAGATGAAAATATGACGATCCAGATCAACGGGAATAAAACATACAATTGGAGAGGAATTCCAATCGACGAGTCTACGTCTTTGACAAAGGATAGTGTGTTCATGGATGGGCGGACCCAAGTGGACAACAACAAACAGAAGGCCGCACTAGCCCCGTCCAAAAACATGGAAAATATCGCGAAATTTACCGAGAAACGCCTGAGCATAGTTCAATCGGCCTTTTTCAGCAGTCCCAAAAGGTCAGCAACTGCCAGAAACACAAAACGCGGGTTATGATATAGATAACGTTTCCATAATCTACGCGGTTCGGTGAAAAGACGAAAAAGCCATTCCAAACCAATCTTTTGCATCCACATGGGAGCCTGTGGCTTTATGCCCGCGTGAAAGTCAAACGCCGCACCCACGCCGATCATGACCGCTTTGACTTTACTGCGATGGTCTGCCATCCAGATTTCCTGCTTTGGACACCCGAGTCCAACAAACAGTATCCTCGCCCCGGATTGATTTATCTGCTCAATAATCGTCAGATCTTCTGTCCGACTCATTTCCCGAAAGGGTGGGCTACAAGAAAAAACAACGCGCAAGCCCTCGTAACGCGCCTGCATCCGTTTTATGAGCGCATTCAACACCTCGGGCTTACTCCCATAAAAACCCACCGATAAATTTTCCCGCGCCGCAGCTTCCAAAACGTGCAGCATCAACGTCGGCCCATAAACCCGGGTTTGTCTACGTTGCCCCTTTGCACGCATTATCCAAACCAAGGGCATTCCATCGGGAACGACGAGGTCCGCTTGACTTATCACGCGCATGAACTCAGGCGAATCATATGCATCCATTATCGTATGAACATTTGCCGCACAGATATAGCGAGATTCGCCCAAGCGGGCCCATTTCTCAATAACATCCATGGCCGACAGATAGCTAATTACATGAATCCCGGTTTTCAACACCATTATTTGTAACATTAGAAGATTCCGGAGAAACGGGTCATAAACGTCTTGAAATTTCGAACAAACTAGTTCGTAACAGTGTACTGAATCGCATCAGCAAGCCTCTGCGCAAATTTCTGCGGCGTCCACTGTGCCGCCCGGGATTTACCTCGCTCAATCAACTCGTGCCTCAGCCTGGGTGATTCAGAAAGAGACCAAATTGCAGTGGCGATTGCACGTTCGCTTGTAGGGTTGGCCAATAACCCTGCATCGCCCACCTGCTCGCGGATCCCGCGCAGATCCGATGTAATTACGGCACATTCAGCCATCCATGCTTCGAGGATTGGAATATTGGTCGGCCCAAAAAAAGTTGGCATTACCAGAGCAAGCGCCTGATGATATAAGGCAGCCATGTCATCATCGGGCACATAACCAATGAAATTAACAATATCATGTAGTCCAAGTGAATTCGCGAGGGAAACCAGCCCATCATATTCACCATGCTTGTTGCCCACCAGGACCAGAGGAATTCGAACATTTCGTTCATTCGCCAGAATCGCAATGGCGTGAATGAGCCGCGCATGATTCTTATGCTTCCAAAAAGCAGCGGGATAAAAAAGATATTGATCCGGCAATGAGTATTTCCTTCTCACATGCGCCAGAACTTCCGGAGTCGTTTGAGAGCTTCTAAACGTGGGAGCAATGTAAGGGAGTACAAAAATCTGTTCTCCGTTCACCTTATAGCAATCCAGCACATCCTCTTTCCCAGTCTCCGAGTCGGTCAGAATCGTAGGTGCCATCGCAATGGATCTTATATAAAAATACTCCCTTCTCTGATATTCGCCATTTTGAGAGACCTCCGGAAACTCCGGCTGCAAACGATGTTGAAGATCATGGATTGGAAAGATTGTCTTGTATTTCCATTGGAAGGGATGAACTCCGGGCTTGACATAAATCATTACATCCAGGTGGTCATTCCTTATCTCAGCAAATTCAGGGATTAGTGAAAAAGGAATCCTAATACCGAGACGCGCCGCGCTTAACAGAACTGCCTCTGCTAACAGCCGGGTTTTGATTGCACGACCAGAAAGATTTACACGATGCCAATTCTCTCCTGGTGTTTGTAAGGGAAGTTCTTCTAATGTGGCATGGTATAACCTGTAATCAAATTCAGGCACATAACGATACAAGCAATCCACCAATGTCAATGCGTATTGATACAATCCGCCTTGCTGCCTGCGGGCGTTAAAGTAAATTCCAACCTTTAGACGGCGCGTAGCACCCATGTCACATTCCAATCACGGTCATCAGGAATTCGGTCAGCGTTTAAGAAAGGGCATATTGTTTCAACTTTGAAGTCTGCATGTTGGGCAAAAAAAGCAACCTCGGGCGCAAAGAAAAAGCGCATCGGATGAGACTCACGGATCTCATCCACAACTCGACTCTCCATCAGGCGAAGTATTGTATAGTTAACCGTAATAATATTGGCAAGTGGATCCAGCTCAGGAGAGGCGATTCGGATCACACGTTCCTTGCCATCCGCTATTTCTCTCACCCGGGTCTCTGGTCTTTCATGCAGCACTGCCGGCCCAAACCAGGTATCAAAAACAAATAAGCCACCTGGGGTTAGATGTTTTCTGGCGACTCGCAGTGCCGCATAAAAATCATCGTTACTGGTTTGGTAACCCATCACTGCAAACATGGATATCACGGCATCAAAAGTCTTTTGTAAATCGATGGAGCGAATATCGCCGAGCAAAAAATCAACAGGCAAATTGCTTTCACTTGCTTTCTTTTGCGCTTGTTCAATCATACGCCCAGATATATCCACACCCGTAATTTGATATCCTAGATCAGCCAATGGCAATGCATGACCGCCTGTCCCACATCCGAGGTCTAAGATGTTCTTCAATGCCGTTTCGCGGTGTTGATTAATAATCTTTTGAATGAAACTGATCTCTGCTTCATAATCCTTATGCTGGTAGAACAAATCATACAATTTGGCATAACCATCAAAAATCTTCACGGAGGCACTCCTGTAAATTCAACAATTGTCGCACTATAACACAGGCTCGATCAATCTAATTCTCTGTTGATCCTGAAACACAATTCTCTTGACAAACTCCATATCAACCTCTCTGACGCAATATCATCGTGGAACTTCCTGGTTTATGAAGGAATAGATTATTTCGGTAAGGATACTGTAGGTCTGATTGACAAATAATTTCCTGCGGCCATCGATAAATACTTAAGCACTCGGTTGTACTTATTACCAGCCAGAAAATATGCCGCAATTCTTATGTAATGACGAGCCAAGCCTTTAGGCCCAATTAGTTTGTCCATATCAACGATGTGCTTTTGGACGACTTGTTCATATCCACGAGCATTTCGAAAAGGGTTGGAAGAAATTGTTTCATCAGTGTGACGGTGATAGATGAAAGTGGGTTCTTTTACAAAGCCAAATGCATACACTTTAGCAAGTCGAATTGAAGTATCCCATTCCTGGTAGGACATAATACTTTCATCCAAGTAACCAATTTCTTTTAAAGCATCAATATGCACAAGCAGGGATTGAAACATCGGACCTGGCGCGCCCAGAATTTCTTTATATATCATCCCGGAAAGTGGTCTGATTCCAAACAAGGCTCTTCTACGGGTTGCAGCATACTCAACATAACAATCAGAATAGACGATCTTTACCTTATGTTTCTCTGCTTCTGCGAGTCTCACTTCCAGACTTGATGACAGCCACTCATCATCTGAATCCAGAAAAGCGATCCATTCGCCTCGCGCCGCCTTGATTCCCGCATTTCTGGCAGCCTGAGAACCTCTATTTACAGAATGCTTAATCCACCTGATACGCGGATCTGCGGAACTCAGTTCAGCAACTATCCTTGCCGTATTATCTTTTGAATCATCATCCACCACAATGATCTCATGGTCAGAAAATGACTGATCTTGAGCGCCCTTAACTGCTCTGGCTATATATGCGCTCCGATTATATGTTGGAATAATAATTGACACCAATGGAACTTTCATTGCATGCTACCTGCTTTACTTACGTTCTATCGTTTCATGGTAAATATGTCCTAACTTTTCTCCCTGCTGTATTGCATCAAATCTGGCTTCCACATGCTTCCTTCCTAACGCAAGCAGATTTTGCCATTCGCTTGAATGCTCAATCAACCATTGTATTCTGTTTGTCAGTCCAGCAGCATCACGCTCATCAACAAGCCAATCATCCATTCCATACTGTATTACTGAAGGTATATCACAATGTGACGTGCTTACAACAGGCATGCCTGTTGCCATCATCTCAATCAAAACAACTGGGGCGCCGCCCTCGGTATCGCCATCAGAGGCAGTGACACTGGGCAAAATAAAAACATGGTGCTTATATGCCTCTTCCAACAACACTGAATAAGGTTGAAAACCCAACATCTTTATCTTAGGCCTCAGGCCCCTATTTTCAATGATTTCGAAAATGCGCTTTTTTTCTTTTTGACTACTTTCATCTGGAGTTGCATCACCGATCATTGTGATTTCCAATGCCACATCAAACTGAACTTTGGCAAGGGCTTCGAGGGCGTAAGGAATACCTTTCTTCTCTCTAAAACTTGCCGCAATGAGCACCCGGAATTCCTTACCAGGATACCATTCCCGCGGACGATAAGGAATCTCCTCAACAGTAACACCGAGATGATGCACCTTGATTTTTTCTCGTGGACATCCAAGTTTTTCCAGACACTTGGCCATATGGGGACCCTCGCAGAGAAATTGATCTGCTTGTGCAAACAGTGTTTGATAACGGGTATACCATCTGGAATCCTGAATAGGAAATCGATTCACATCCTCTCCATAAAACGTGACAATATGCTTCATACCCGTCTGTCGCGCGACTGCTAAATTTGCCCAGCCGATATAGCCAAAGTGCGAATGAAGGATTCGAGCACCTATTTTTTTCGCTGTAGAAGTTACAAAATCCAAGTGATTTCTAATACGCAGCTTGCGTAGTCCCTTTTCCCAATAAAACCGTAATCGTGATGCATCTTTCAGGCAGTGAATGTTCGGCACGGCAAATTGTTCAAGGTGTTGCGTCTCCTCACAAACCACATGAACTTCAATATCATCGGGCAGATATTTTACCTGGTTGTACATCCAGGTTTGAGTCTGGGGAAGCCACACAGGGAAGCTATGAATTGAGATTATCTTATTCTGTTCCATGCAACTTTGTCCTATTCAATCCACTAGCCTCCCACAGCTCTTTGAGTTGATCTTGATTTGTTAGCCAACTTGCCATGCTGTAGAAAGTGACACCAACACTCATAGACAGCGCCAGCGCAACGACATCAGACATCCAGGAAGGAAGAATTGTTTTGAAAACTATCAGCACTACAAGCATCAAACTGCTATTAATAAACGATGGTCTTAATATTTTAAGCAGCTCAAAAAATTTCAGGTCAAGCAATCGGAAAGGGATAGAGAAACTTGGATACAGGAGAACAAATGAGGCAATTGCATATGCTACCGCGACACCTACAATTCCCCATCGCAGGCCAATTATGAAAGCGATTACCACGAATGTACCAGAGCCAATACCCCAACGGAACATCCAATCTGTTCTCCCTTTTGCCTGATAAATCGCACCAACCGTGGTGCCGATCGACTGCATCAACCCAACAGGAGCTAAAATCATCACCAGCAAGATGACTGGTTGCCACTTTTCACCAAAGAAAACTAAAATCACTGGCTTTGCTAAAGCCAGTGCCCCCATCATGAGGGGAAACGAAACCAGGGAAATACTCGCAGCCACTTTGAGATAAGCTGACGAGAATCGTTTATTATCATCCTGGATGCTTGAAAGGACAGGATACATAACTCGCCCAATCACCGCCGAAATATTCTGAAGCGGAAATAAAAGAATCCGATAAGCTAAAGCATAGTAACCTAATTCCTGTGCACCTAAATAACGACCGATCAATAAATAATCAACGTTACGAGCAAAATAATTGAAAATACTGAAGCCGGTGAGGTTCAAGCTAAAACTACTGATCGTTTTGACCTCACTCCATCGAAAAAACCACTGCGGCCGCCAGGAACTTGACAGCCAAAGCAATATTGTCGCAACGGAAACCGTTACTAAAGATTGAAACACCAAGCTCCATACACCGGCATGAGCGAATGCCAATCCAATGCCAAGGATTGCACCCACAAAGACCGAGATCGCCTCCAGTTTTGCCAGCGAGCTAAAAGACAACGTACGTTCCAATAAGGCCTGATGCAAGATGCCAAGACCAGAGATAAAGAAACTTATCGAAAGAACCTGCAAAACGACGACGACGCGCACCTCACGATAAAACAATCCAACGAGTGGCGCAAAAAGAAATAAAAGGATCATTGCAAGTGAACCAAAACACACATTGACCCAAAAAATGCTGGAGAGTAATGTCTCGGAAAGTTCCTTTCGCTGAATAATTGCCGCGGCGGTACCAAGATCTTTGAAGATACCTACAAAGCCAATTACCACCATAGCCATTTCCACTAAACCGAAATCTGAAGGAGCAAGCAAGCGTGCAAGGATTATCATGGTAAGCAACTGCGTTCCCTGACGGCCAGCCTGGGAGATTGCAGACCATTTGATCCCGGAAACAGCTTTCTGTCGTAAGGCGGTCATGGCTTTTTAGCAACTACCATATACATCCAGGTCCATTCTTCCGTTTTATCAATCTTATCCAAAACATAAGCCAGCGCTTGAACAAATAAACCCACAACATCGATTATGTACCAACGCATAGGTCCCCTATTTAACCTATAAATGTTGTATACAAATAGTTGACCAAACGTAACCCAAAAGCCAGAGAGTGCTTTGATTTCGGTGATTTCGAATCCGGACTCTTCAAACAAATACTTAATGCCACATTTGCTGTACCGATAAAAGTCCCACGGCTGCCGTGTTCTGTAACATAGGGAGAGAGTAGTTTCTTGCAAGGTTTTGCACCACAGCCAATATCAATAAGTCGGCCCTTGAGATAATGGGCAGCAGAAATTCTTAACTCGTGATCATGAATACACTTTACAAGTGTGTTGTGGGTCTGGTAAGCCATCTCAACTTTCCTTTGGAAACGAGGCGTAATCAATATTGCACTTGTAAAACTCCGAAGCGTTGATGATCTTTCGTTCTAATTGCTTAAAGTCCAAGATACCATCCAGGTACTTCACCATCATTTGTGAAGCAAACTGAGCTATGAGCGTATCAAGAACAGAAGGATCTGTTATTGAGCCAATCTCAACAATTCCTTGATACAAGATTTCGCCTCGATCGATTTCTGGAGAAACCTTATGCAATGTAAACCCTGTATAATTTTCGCCATTCCTGATGCACCAATAAGAGGGGACCGGACCTCGATACAATGGAAGCAAGGAGGGATGGAAGTTCACTAAGCTCTCAAAACGTTCAATGACCTTCTTGCTAAATATTTGATTAAACCCCGAAATTATTCCGTGATCACCTGGTTGAATCATCGTATAGAATGGTACTGAATTCACATTGGCGACAAATGAAACCTTGACACGATATTTCCTGGCAAGCACTGATTCGTTGAAATTGTTCACAAGCATACGCTTTGCAAACCGCAAGAAGCTATAAAACCTAGCCGTCGAAGTGTCTGCGGGCATATGGTGATAATCAGATAATACAATGTGTTTTTCTGAGTTGCAGATTCGAGAATAATCAACAAATTCCCTTAAGAAGGCACTACCATATCCATTATTAGCAAACAAATAAATCATTTTAAAGATGCCTCGTCAAACTATATATCGCAGTCACTATTCCAAAAACAGATCCTTTTCTATCAACGACTGGGCAGGCAATTTTCTTTGCTCCAAAACTACTTTTAAATTTTTCCACTCCTTCATGTCCTCCACTGGGATTAAAGTCAAACCAGTGATATCTATGCTCGCACGCATCTTTGATTATTTCGTACATTAGGAGGTTAACCGGACGCATGCTGAAATAATCAGACAGTGCTGCTCCATGCCAGTAAACTACATGCCTTTTCGCATAAAAACAAAGCGCGCCTGAGATAACCTGATCTAAATAGGTGGCCAACCAGAGTTTTATATTGGGCGACGAAAAATTATACATGTATTGGAAAAGATCACATTCATATGAAGATGAAGCAGACGGGCCCCACCTTTTGAGTGAATCCTCATAAACCCTATAATAATCTTTCCAGTCGCGAAATGAGACTGCCTCTTTAATTTTCACACCGGCCTTTTGTGCCTTTCGCGCAGCTGAAGAATGTCCCTTTGTCCAATCTTTATAGATTGAATCAAAACCGCGGTCCAGATTTAGGACTTGTGTTTCATCCCATTTCGAGCTACTGACCCTAACACGCATAACAATAGGATCGAACGGATTTAATCTCCACATTAAGTTTTTATAATTGGTTATGATATATTCATACAAAAGGTTGCCGTGATTCTCAGATAGTTCTGAGAGGGATAACCATCCACCAAATGTGCCCGCTGGCGAGGAAATACATTGTTTAATAAAACCCTTTAAGATTTTTATGTATGAAAAAGGCAGTAAAGCCAATTCGCCATCTGAAAAGGTAATGAGCATGGCCGCAGAATTTATCTTTCCTTTCGAATATTTCTGCCATATCGCTGCCCATTCGCGCGAATGAAAGTATGTTGCATAATCACAGTTTTTCCATATGTTGTCCCACTCACTATCAGTCGCGGGCCTGACATCTGATATTTCTAAACTCATCGTCTTAACAATTCCTTTATCGCGCTTTCCAAACAAATCAATTGGCTGCTAGTCTCACCGCACTTCAACCATTCACCAGCAGCAAACAATTTCACAAGAAGAAATCAACCAGAGGTTTGCCCGCAAAAAATTATAGTCTACGCAGTTATTAATTCATAGTGTACGGTCTTTGCAAGATCTTAAGGACTAAGTTACGGACTGAACCGCAAAAAGCAGCCCTGAAAAAGCTCCCGACTTGGTTGGGAGCCCCATTGTTCTACATCCACTTTTACCCCCATTGGTAGCCTTTGCCTCCATCACCGAAGGGGCAGACGCTTTGAAGCAGGGAACCACCCTTCCTAGAAGGAGCAACAAAGCCGCGCGCAATACAGTCTGGGTGGCAAAGAATGAAATTCCTCCGATTTTCATTCAATCACAACACTTCCATTTGCTCGCTGATTACATTGTAAACTGGCAATCCCCTAATCAAATCAAGACAATCTCGTCCCATAGCATAAGTAAGGTTGCCCTGCATATCTCTGCCTTCCCTATATTTGGATTCTACATATCCAACATCAGTCGATGTTTCCATAACAATCGAATTCAACTTATCTACACGAACAAAATAGGCGTTATTCCCAGCACTGTTACTTCCAACGAAGGCATATCCTTTCCTTGCAGAAAGGTGTCGGAGAGCAGGTAGTGAAGCGCCCCAGTACAAATTACTAAAATGGGCCTTGGTACGGGAAAATTTTTTGTCATAAGGGACAGTGATTGCCCTTTCATTGCCAAACATACTGTTATATTCTAGAATCACTATGACTGGAGACAGGCTATTGATCTCATCCCAGATCCAGTAATCAACACCATCCAAATCAATATGCAGGATGCCGACCTCGTGATCAAACGGACACTCGGCAAGAATTGTGTTGATGTTATCCCGGTCAACAAAGACAGATCTTGCGATCAGCGCATATTTCCAATAATAACCCGACCTCACTATTCGAGATATATTCCTTTCCGACCCGTCCATGATAAATCCCGCCCAATTATCCTTAAACAGCAAGAACCGCGTATTTGACTCGTGATAATCTTCCACACCGAATTCAACGAAAGTTCGATGCGGTATGTCGAGATGACAAATTAACCACTGGATAATGCCATCATCTCCAAATTGAGAGAATACTTTGAATTCCACATCGCTCAAAGACACTATGTTTTCCATCTTCTTTACGTTTTCGGAAAGCACTTTGCCCTGCAATAACATTTGCGCCTCGATCACCTGAGGGAGTCTATATAATTCTCGAAGGAAATCAAGACCTTGCTGGCACCAATGGAATATTCGCATACAGTCCTCAATCAGTCATCACTTTGCATAGCTTAAGCTAGGAAAAGCACCTTTATGGCACGACAAACCGCATCCAGTTGCTCTTCTGTGAGAGTCAGGCCTGAGGGTAAATACAATCCCTGTCTCGCAATTCGCTCTGCAATTGGATAGTGTTCCTCTAGAAATAGTCCGCGTTTGTGGAAAACAGGCTGCTCATGCATGCCCAGAAAGAAAGGACGCGTTTCAACCTTATACTCTCGCAAACGCCGGGCAAATTCCACAGCATCCATGCCCGTGGATTCATCTATGACCAATCCATACATCCAGTAAACATTTCTAGCCCAGGCTTTTTCCACGGGCAGCTGCAACTGAGATAATTCCTTCAGATTATTGTTGTAAGCCTCCGCCATCCAGCGCTTGTGGACTAAATGAGACTCGATCTCTCTCACCTGCGCCAAGCCAATCGCTGCTTGAATATTGGTCATGCGATAATTACGACCTAAATCTGTATGATAAAAGCGGCGCTCGGGCCGAAAACAAAGATTTCGATATGCACGCAATTTTTCAGCCAACACTTCATCACGCGCCAAAATCATTCCGCCTTCTCCAGTCGTAACAATTTTATTTGCGTAAAAACTAAAGCAGGAAATATCTCCCAAACCTCCGCATCTGCGTCCCTTATATTCTGCGCCGTGTGCTTCTGCCGCATCCTCAATAATTAACAAGCCATGCATGTCAGCCAATGCCCGAATCGGATCCATATCTACGGGGTGGCCATAAATATGAACCGGCATGATTGCCCGGGTTCGCGGGGTAATCTTGGGCGCAATTTGATCAACATCCATGCACCAGGTGTCAGGATCGCTATCCACAAGTACCGGGACGCCGCCATGCTCGACTACCGCTAAGGCGCAGGAGATGATAGTGAACGCCGGCATGATTACTTCATCTCCAGGCTGGAGATCAATGCATGCAACCGCCGCCTCAAGTGCAACAGTTCCATTGCTGACAGCAATCGCCTGAGGCATCTCACAGTATTCTGCCCAACAGCGTTCGAACTCCTCGATGTACTTTCCAGCCGATGATATCCATCCTGTCCTCAGGCACTCCATTACATACTCAACTTCCTTCTCGCCGAGTTTTGGCTCATTGACCGGGATCATTCGAAGCGCTCCTTTTCAACCAGCCCGGTATAGGGGCCCTGTTTTATCTCAAACAAAATCGTATCTTCAAGTATTACAAATCCATGACCGCCATTTACCAGCATCAGGAGATCGCCCGCTTCCACGATCGTTTCGCCTTTCAACTCGTGTGCCTCATTATAGAAATGAGCGATCATCTTTCCTTTGCGAACGAATAGGGTCTCGGGGGTGCCTGTGATCTCGCGCTTGATCGGCTTATGCGTATGGCTGGCAATCTTACCTCCCGCAGCGTAGACCACAAACCCGGCCTGTTGTATGAATTCATCGGGGGTGATAAATGTAGTTTCGCGTGGCGTCACACTGCTCCGAATCACCACTGATAGTATTCGATCATTATCGCGGATCCATTCAATGCCGTCCATTCATTCTCCTTACAGCTTATTCGTTATGAATATTATAGTCGTATTGGTGGAAGGGCAGTTGACAGCTTAATTTCAGTTTTTATTACCTAAACTAAAAGAAAACCGCCTCCGAGAGTTTCGGAGGCGGTCACTGCACTATTTCACCTAAGCTCTGCGCGGCTTTGTGGTTTTCACTTCCTGGACCATCGACGGCGCAGGAGCCTTGGAGCGGAGAACTGCCCATGCCAGAACACCGAGCAGGACAAGTGCCACGACCCAAACGACGATCAGTGTTGGGCCGGTCGCGCCTGCATATTGCACCACGATGGGAGCAATGATCACCGAGACCAGATTTACCACTTTGATCATCGGGTTGAGCGCGGGACCCGCCGTATCCTTGAAGGGATCGCCAACTGTATCGCCCACCACGCCAGCTTTATGGCGCTCGGAGCCTTTGCCAGTATTTTTCTCTATACTCCTGGGCTCATCTTCGATCAACTTCTTGGCATTATCCCAGGCGCCCCCGGAATTGTTGAGGAACACTGCCAGCAACTGCCCGGAGACAATGATCCCCGCCAGGAAACCGCCGAGCGCTTCCACTTGCAAGGTGAGTCCCACCACAATCGGAGTCACAATGCCGAGCAATGCCAGGGAAACCAACTCCTTCTGCGCGGCAGTTGTGGAAATTTCCACGGCCTGTTTGTAATCCGGCTTGATCTTACCTTCCAAGACACCCAGTTTGAACTGGCGGCGAACTTCCATCACAATCAGCGAAGCTGCGCGTGACACAGCCTGGATGGCAAAGGAGGAGAACAGCCACGGTAAGGCACCACCGATCAACATACCGACAAACACCTGGGGGGCATCGACCCGTATACCAAGGGCAGAGATCAACTGATCAGGCGCTACCCCCAGGGTGGCCTGAGCGCGAGAAACATCCACCAGGAATGACCCGAAAAGCGCCACCGCCGCGATCACCGCAGAGCCAATCGCCACACCTTTGGTAATCGCCTTGGTAGTATTCCCAACTGCATCGAGGTCAGCCATAATCTGTTGTGCATCTTTTGTGGCCTTATCGGTTTTTCCAGACCAGGACATCTCACCGATGCCATTCGCGTTGTCAGCAATGGGACCGAATGAGTCCATGGCAACATTGTTGCCGGTCAGGGTCAACATACCGATACCGGTCATGGCGACGCCATACAGAATAAAAGTCGCGCGCGCGCCACTATCAACACCTGGAATTGTGCCAAAGATAAAAATGGAAGCAACAATCGTCAGTGCGATCACGATCACTGACCATACAGAGGACTCAAAGCCAACGGAAATACCGTTAAGGATAAGAGTTGCAGGACCCGTGTCAGCAGACTTTTTTATATCATTGACCGGCGATGCATGAGTTCCAGTGAAGTATTCAGTCAGACGGTCAATCAAAATAGCCAGCACCACGCCAACCCCCACAGCCGTGGGCAAACGCCACCAGCCACCCCATTGATCCATTGCAGGAGTATTCAAATAGATGAAACCGGCGATGAAGAATAACGCGCCAGAAATTACAGCCGAGGTCAGGAAGCCGCTGAAGATGGCTCGCATGGCATCTTCACTCTTGCCAGTCTTACCCGCCTTGACAAAGTACGTACCGATGATCGATGAAAGTACGCCGATACCACGCACCACCAATGGGAAGATGATCCACTCGAGTCGGCCGGTAATGTGCCAGAGAGCCAGACCCAGGATCAGTCCCGAAACGATCGTCACTTCATAGGATTCGAAAATGTCTGCAGCCATACCGGCGCAGTCGCCGACGTTATCGCCCACCAGGTCTGCGATCACAGCCGGATTTCTCGGGTCATCCTCAGGGATGCCTGCTTCCACCTTACCAACCAGATCAGCGCCGACGTCTGCCGCTTTGGTAAAGATGCCGCCCCCCACGCGCATGAACAACGCCAGAAGCGTACCGCCAAAACCAAACCCAAGCAAAGCATCGGGAGCAGCAATACCCAGGATAATGAAGATGATCGTGCCGCCCAGCAGACCGAGGCCGTCGGTGAGCATGCCAGTGATTGTTCCAGCACGGTAGGCAATCCGAAGCGCCTCACCAAACGAGCGCTTCGAAGCAGATGCCACACGAACATTTGCTTCCACCGCCATACGCATGCCAAGCTGACCGACTGTGAGTGAAAAGCCCGCACCCATGACGAACGCCAGGCCGCGCGCAATCCCAATCCAAAGCTGGAGTTGAGCATCGGTCATACCCTGGAAGCGTTCCTGCGCTTCAGGGGAAGGCGGAACAACATACACAGACAGGAACAAAGCGACAGTTAATACGGCGATCAATGGCAAAATGGAGCGAAACTGCTTTTGCAAATAAGCATTCGCTCCATCTTTGATCGCGCCCCAGACCTCCTGCATTTTCTCAGTGCCTTTATCTTCGCGCAGGATTTGGTTGCGCAGAAAGACTGCATACAAAAGGCCGAGAATGGCGACACCCAAGACCGCCCAGATTGCGATCGCCTCAAAAGGTTGTAATCCTTGCATTGCATTCATGATTGGGTAACTCCTCCCGGGAAATGAAGAATATAGTCTTACAGCTTAATAACAGGGGGATTTTACAGGCGCAAGATATATGTGTCAAGAACAATAGATGTATAAACAGCGGTTGACAACCCGCCCCGAATTTGATAAGATCTATCCACTTTCACTCCAAGAAGGAGAAAAAATGCTTGAGGAACTAGACACAAAAATAATCACAGAGACCGAGACGCAGGCAATTTCATTGTCAACCGCGGCATCTGATGCGGTTAGAAATATTCTTACCGAGCGCAATCTGGAAGGTTATGCTTTACGCGTGTATGTAGCTGGGGGAGGCTGCTGCAGCGTGAATTTCGGCATGGCACTGGATAACAACATTCGCGATGTGGATACAACGTTCGAAGCGAATGGTGTGAAAGTCGTTGTGGACGAGGTGTCCATCGATTACTTGCGCGGCGCGACGATTGACTTTGTCAACGATCCGGTGCGGGGTGCAGGCTTTGCAGTAGACAGCCCGAGGGCAAAAAGTCATAGCCATGAACATGCTGAGGGCGAATGTGCCTGCGGCGGTTCGTGCTCCTGCAATAACTGATCAAAGTTTGGCAAACAAAAAAGACCGACCGAAGGTGCGGTCTTTTTTGTTTGCAGGACGCAATGCGTCCTGCAACGCAATTCTATCGACCGCGCAGGTATGAGATCACAGCGCCCAGGAAACCGAATAAACCAAGACTCAGGATCAATAATCCTGTTGGGATGGCAGTGGCTGAGGCGCCGGGCGCATCCGTAAACGAGGGCAAGTCAAGGGGCGGAGGAGGCGTGAACGTCGGCAAACGGGTCGGGGTCTGTTGACCAATGAACGCGGCTTCGAGAGTCGGATTGATGGTAGGTGTCGCAAAGGGAGTAGGCGTGGGTGGAATGTCCACAAGCGGTAGGAGCGCACCGGGCGAAAGGGAAACATATAGTCCCCAAACCCAACCGATGGAACCCGGTACGCCGGGGTAACGGATCTGAATCCAGTCTTCTCTATCTCTTGCACGCCCAATTGCCGGGGCAGATTCATTTCCAAGCAGCACACCGATGGGTGGATAATCAAAAGAACTGGGACCTGCAAATACACGGATGACCGGAATGCTTTGATCCACTGTGACTACCGGACCCTCGGGGGTGCCGGTCACAGTCGCGATCGAGCCTGTGGGCTGTTGAGCCAATACGGGTGCACTTCCCGGGTCGAATAACCCCAGGAACATCATCCCGACCACTGCGACAATCCAAATGAGGCATTTGATTCTACCTGGCATTCTGTCCTGCACTCACTTCCGCAAGAAGTACGATATAAGCAAGCCGATGCCGCCAATCAGGCCAAGACTAAGGATAAAGACGCCAGGAATAACACGCGGGGCTGATGGAGCTGGGTCAATCTGCAAAACTTCCAGGGGGGGCGGCGGCGTAAACGTCGGTAAGCGTGTTGCTGTGGGCTGAACGTTGAAAGCCGCGGCGAGTGTTGGGTCGATGGTGGAAGTAGCCGGGGGTGTGGGAGTTGGCGGCGGCTCCACGACCAGAAGCTCACCGCCTGAAATCGAAACAAATGAAGCATACACCCAGCCCGTCCCACCGGAAAATGAAACCTGGATCCAGTCCCGCCCCGGTGAAATCCCCAGCGCGGGAACCACCTCGCCTGGAGACAACTGCCCCACAATTGGATAATATATCGTGCTTGGTCCGCCGCGCACATTGATGGGATCCGTATAGGTAACAGTGACGAGAATCCCGGTCGGTGTGGACGCGCCTTGATAAGCCCCAGCCTGTTGGGGTGCCAGAGAAATTCCCACACCCAGGCCTGCTAGTGCGAATACCCCCATCCAAGTCTTAAACCAAATTTGTCTCATTACGTAGATATTCTTTAGATATGAAATGCGACGACAAATCGTCGTCGCTAACAAAGCGGATTATAATCGAAAACATGGACCGACGAATTTTTCATGGAAACATCAAGCCGAATGATATCGCACATGCCTTAATGGCGGAGTTCAATCGCGGCAATCTACACGCACAAGTCTTGGAAAGTAAGGACAAGATAGCTGTCCAGATCGCAACCCGTGCAGGTGCAATGTCCGGTGGACAGACTGCATTGACCATCAACGTTCAGGCGGTTGAAGATGGGATCATGGTGGAGGTGGGTCAGCAGGCCTGGCTGGGCGTTGCGGCCAGCCTGAGCCACACAGCCATTTCCGCCCTGCGGAATCCATTCAGCCTGCTCGGCCGGCTGGATGATCTCGCCCAGGACATTGAAAGCATGCAGCTCAATGAAAAAACCTGGAGGGTGATAGACCGGGTAGTAACCACTCTGAAAGCCTCCTATGACTTATCGGAGAAACTGTCGCGGGTTGCCTGTGAGTATTGCAGGTCTGCCAACCCGCTGGGAGAGGCAAACTGCCTGTGTTGCGGCGCTCCCCTGGGTGATGCACATCCGACGACATGTCATAATTGCGGATTCGCAGTCACAGTGGAGGAGGCTATTTGCCCCAATTGTGGCGGAAAGTTACATTAGAGTTTCCCCTTGACTGCCGTATGGGACATTAATCTGCAAACCAGATGGCTTGCAGATTTTTCATCTCCCCCCTATAATAACCATGTCGTCAAATGGACGTGAGGGCTTTTCATCATGTTAAAACTAGATCAACTCGAAGCAACAATCCAGAAACTGGTGGAAGATCAGTTGGCGGGGATACTCCCCGGTATGAAGCTGGAAGACCGGGTCATTCAACGTTTAGCGACCGCGCTACGAGAGAATATTGTCCTGCAAAAAGATGACAGGGTGATTGCTCCCAATCTATTTACGTTGGTGGTCTCGACGGATACCTCCCCAATGTGGAAGGAACAAAGCACAATTGAGGCACTGAAGAATATCATTACGACTGCGAGTCGGGATGTAGGACTTAAGTTCATAACCCAGCCAACGATCACCATTACTACAGACGACACATTCTCAGCGGAGGAAATCAAAGTGGTCGCATCGCACAAACTGGAACCCATGGCAGATACACAGGGAACGCAAATGCCCACAACGCCTGAGGCAAGCGAAGAAAGCGAAAACATTCCTGAAAATGCATTCCTGATCATCGAGGGCGTAAAGGTACACCCCCTTACTGAACCGGTTATTAATATCGGACGCAGGCTGGAAAACCAGCTTGTGATTGATGATCCGCGCGTCTCGCGCAATCACGCTCAACTGCGCGCTATCAAGGGCCGCTTTGTGCTCTTTGACCTTAACTCAACCGGTGGAACGTTCGTGAATGGTCAGCGCACCAGCCAGACCGTCCTCTATCCGGGCGATGTGATTTCGCTGGCAGGTGTTGCATTGATCTTTGGTCAGGATAATCCACCTCCCCGTCCTGACCTCGCTCACACAGCGCCGTTGGAAGCGGAACCCGGAACAAGCGAAAGACCCACAGCAATTATTGAACAAAATACTGTTGACATTAAGACTGGCAAACTTCCAGAAGATAAAACCAATAAATGACCGCCACGATTGTCCTGATCCTGAGGCTCCTTTTGGCAATTGCACTGTACGCATTTCTGGGATGGGCGCTTTGGACACTTTTGCAGGAATTCAAACAACAAGGGGATAAATTAGCGGTGCAGAGAAAGCCAGCCATTACCCTGTATATCAAGATCGAGCGAGGCAAGGAAAATGTGCGCCGTTTTTTACAGTCTGAGATCATGATCGGACGCGATCCAAATTGTGATCTATCGTTTATGGACGAAGCGCTCTCTGCGCATCATGCCCGCCTTGCTCACCACCACGGTCAATGGTGGCTGGAAGATCTTAATTCCACGAATGGAACATTCTTAAATCGCGAGAAATTAACCACTTCTGCGGTAGTGATTACCGGCGATCAATTTAAATGTGGAAATACCGTCTTTGGCATCCAGGTTGAGGACAGCGACGGCCTTTCCCCCACAAAAGCATCCTAATTCGGAGGTCAATAATGACCGAGCTTGCAGACCTCGCAATCATCGGTGGTTCGGGCTTGTATGAAATGCCGGGACTCCGCGCTGCGCGCGAACACCACGTAGAGACACCGTTTGGAAAAACAAGCGCGCCGATCGTGGTCGGCACACTGGAGGGTCAACGCGTCGCTTTTCTCGCCCGCCATGGAATCGGGCATCATATTACACCCAGCGAGGTTCCCTATCGCGCTAACATCTATGCGCTAAAGTCGCTGGGCGTGCAACGGATCGTCAGCATCAGCGCGTGTGGATCATTGCAGGAGGAATTCGCGCCGGGCCATATCGTCATCCCGGATCAGATCTACGATCATACCCACAAGCGGGCGCGTTCTTTCTTCGGCGAAGGGCTGGTCGCGCATATCAGTGTGGCGAAGCCCTTTTGTGAGGACCTTTCCGATCAAATGGAAGCCGCTGTCCGTCTGGCAGGTGGCGTGACCCATCGCGGTGGTTCATTCATCACCATCGAAGGTCCGCGTTTTTCGACGAAGGCCGAGTCCAAGACTTATCGCGCCTGGGGGATGTCCATCATCGGCATGACCGCTTCCCCTGAGGCGTTTCTGGCGCGCGAAGCAGAGATGTGTTATGCAACCATGGCGCACGTCACCGACTACGATGTATGGCACGTCAGTGAAGCGCCGGTGACCGTCGAGATGGTCATCCAGACGTTGAACAAAAACACAACCATCGCCCAGGAGGCGGTGCGTCTGCTCGCGAGCAATTTGAAGCCTGAACGAGGCTGCGATTGCGAGCATGCGCTTGCCACGGCATTGATCACGCACAAGGATGTGATCCCTGCTGAAACACGCCAAAAGCTGAATCTACTGGTGAACAAGTACCTATAAACAATGAACAGAGTCATCCAGGGCAACCTGCTGAAACTGGCAGCTGTCTTTCTCTTTTTACAAACCCTCATCATTACCCTCGCCCCTGCCGTTCGCTTGCGCACCTGGGATGTGGACTATCGCTGGTCACAATGGCTGGCTTTTCTGGCATGGGCGCTTTTTGCCCTGTTGGCGCACCTATTCATCAGTAACCGCCTGTCGGATGTAGACCCATATCTATTTCCTGCAGCCGCGTTCCTGAGCGGCTGGGGGATGCTGACGGTCTGGCGGCTCGACCCCAGCTTTGGGGCGCGCCAGGCACTCTGGTTGTTTATCATCGGTATTGTGTTTTTGCTTGGATTGCAACTGCCGACTACGCTTGAATTCCTGCGCAGGTATAAGTACGTGCTCCTCAGCAGTGGCTTGCTGCTTACTGCATTAACGTTGATCTTCGGAACCAACCCGGCCGGCTATGGTCCCCGTCTATGGCTGGGTTGTTGCGGAGTTTACTTTCAACCCTCTGAACCACTCAAGCTTCTGCTTGTTACCTATCTGGCAGCCTATCTGGCGGATAAACTCCCCACTAGGCTAAGCGCATTTCCTCTGATCTACCCAACGCTCCTGGTAAGCGGGATCGCCATCCTGCTTTTACTTTTTCAACGCGACCTCGGCACCGCCTCCATTTTCGTTGCACTCTACACAATCATTATCTATCTTGCAACCGGCCGCCGGCGAACCCTCCTCATCAGCGCAGTCATTTTAATATTCATGGGAATTGCCGGTTACTATCTGGTGGACATCATACGCCTGCGGATCGATTCCTGGTTGAACCCATGGAGCGATCCGGTCGGAGACTCTTATCAAATCATTCAATCCATCCTTGCGATTGCGAATGGCGGTCCCGAAGGGCGTGGTCCCGGTCTGGGCAGTCCTGCTCTTGTACCGGTTGCCATCTCTGATTTTATCTTCGCCGCGATTGCCGAAGAGACCGGTCTGATCGGGACGATTGGCTTGATCGCCATCTTCGGCATGATCCTGGTCCGGGGCTTGCGCGCCGCGCTTTGCGCGCCCGATCTTTTCCGCCGGTTGCTGGCTGCCGGCGTCACAGCCTATTTTGGTGTCCAAGCCCTGCTGATCATTGGCGGGAATCTGCGCCTGCTGCCACTGACCGGCGTGACACTGCCATTCATCTCCTACGGGGGCTCCTCGCTCCTCACTTCGTTTATTGGGCTTTTAATCCTGCTGCTCATCAGCAATCACCTGGATGAAGATCCGGCGCCCCTTCCCAAACCGCAGCCTTATTTCGCCCTGGGCGCGTTCCTGGCGCTGGGACTGTTCATAGCCGCGCTGGCAAACGGCTGGTGGGCCCTCGTTCGCGGTCCCGATCTGCTCACACGCCCCGACAATCCACGCCGCATCATCGAAGACCGTTATGTACCACGTGGCATGCTGCTTGACCGGACGAACGCACAAATCAACAGCACCGAGGGGACAACGGGCACGTATACACGCGTCTATAACTATCCAGACCTTTCCGCAGTGACCGGATACAACCATCCAATCTATGGCCAGTCAGGGTTGGAAGCCTCGCTCGATGAATATTTGCGTGGATTGAGGGGCAATCCTGCGACAACCATTTGGTGGAACCACCTGCTTTATGGCATGTCACCGCAGGGATTGGATGTGCGCCTGAGCCTGGATCTGTATCTTCAATACCGCGCGGACGAGATGATGATCGGTCATCACGGCGCAGTGATTCTGCTAAACGCGCAGACTGGCGAGACCTACGTCATGTCCTCGCATCCCACCTTCAACCCAAGTCATTTGAATGAGATCGGTGCGCGCCTCAATAAAGACCCCGACAAACCGTTGATCAATCGCGCCGTACAGGGTCTCTACCCGCTCGGGAGCATGATCGAACCGTTCGAACAGGCACTCTATGAGAATAAAATACTCTCTGAGGATGAATTGCAGACGGTGTATGAGACCTTTGGTTTCACCCGCGCACCGCAGCTGCGAATACAGGTAGCAGAGCCAACTACAGACGCAGAAGGGAACGACCTGCACGTCTCACCTTTACAAGTCGCGTTAGCGTCGGCAGCACTGAGCCATCACGGCACAGTCCCTGCGCCGCGCCTCGCCATGGCGGTCAACACGCCGAACGATGGTTGGGTGGTGCTCTCAGCCTTGGGAACCCCATTCGAAGCGCTCCCAGCACTAACGGCGGATGAAATGGCACAAGCTCTGAGGGTAAACGGCCAGAATTACTGGGCGCATACGGGCTATGCAGAAAGCAAAGAATCGCCGGTCACATGGTTTATCACGGGAACCCTGCCCAACTGGCAGGCATCCCCTTTGGTGGTCGTCGTCGTGCTGGAGGAAAATAATGCGCGGCTCGCCCGGCGCATCGGCCAGGAATTGCTGGTAGATGCGATGAACCCATAGAATAAAAATGCCCTTGCAATCCACAGCGCAAGGGCATTTCATTTTCAAATGACGTCGCCCCCATGCAACATTTACATCCCGTTATCGATGTCTTTGGCTGAATAGCCGGGACCGCTTTTGAAGAAATCATAGTTCGGCTGGATGTCGGGGGTCAAATCAATGACTTCTCCCGCTTCCAGCTGCCGTGCCGTATCCAATACGATCGGACCGCCATGATGGTTCGTACCCTCGAAATGGCCCGTGAGACCCACATTGCTAATGTACTCACCACCCTTCGCCGTGTAGGCCGAGGGGACTTCATCCTCCGGGAAGATGGCAGCGTATGGACATTCAGGGACGCAGGCCCCACAATCAATGCAGGTATCAGGGTCAATATAGATCCAGGGCCATTCGTTAAGAGGTTGACCCGCGATCATACATTCAACCGGACAAACATCAATACAACCGCGATCACGAACGCACAAGCTGGTGATGATATGTGTCATTAAACTCTCCTTTTGAGAAGTAACATTCGATCTTTGTGATTATATCTTGCTTACAAAGACTTCGGAAGTCTCCATCCTTATTTTCTGTAGCGTTCGACGACTGCTTCCCAGTTGACCACGTTCCACCAGTTGGAAACATATTCCGGGCGGCGGTTCTGATATTTCAGATAATAAGCATGTTCCCACACATCAATTCCCAGGATGGGGGTTACTCCATCGGAAAGCGGATTATCCTGATTGGCCGTGGACACGACTGCCAGGTTGCCGCCCTTTTTGACGAGCCAGGCCCAGCCTGAACCGAAACGGCCGATGGCAGCTTTCTCGAATTCCGCCTTGAACGCATCGAATGATCCAAAAGCGGCTTCCAACGCCTTGAGCAGTTCTGCGCTGGGAGTGCCCGCGGCTTTGGGCGCCATGATCTCCCAGAACATATTGTGGTTCCACGTGCCGCCGCCATGGTTGCGGACCGCCATACGAATATCTTCAGGCACAGTGTTCAAGTTCGAGAGCAAGTCTTCCAGGGACTTGTTCGCCAGTTCAGGGTGCTTTTCGAGTGCAGCATTAAGATTTGTAATGTAAGCCTGGTGATGTTTGGTGTGATGGATGCTCATCGTTTGTGCATCGATATAAGGTTCGAGCGCATCCACTGCATACGGAAGTTTGGGTAGTTCAAAAGACATGTTCCTCTCCTTTTGGTTGGTCTGTTCCCTCAAACAGATTATATAAAATAACTTCGAGAAAAATTGTAGCCTTTTGGAGAGCGCATGTCAAGAAAATATTCGATATATTCAAAATTGGGTTTCTGAGTATAATTTGGTCACCGGCAATGGCGGCTAGTGCAAGGCGGGATGTAATAAACCGGTGACTGTATCGTTTTTAATCGTACACATACATCGCTGCATGGGGCGTGACTGTCACGCCAGGATCCGTTCGCAATTTTATTCTTGACAGTGAATGGAAAGGCAGGCAGATATGACGGTAATTGCTTTTAAACGCTCGGGCGGGTTTGTCGGTCAGGGAATGAGATTCCAGCTGGATCTCAATCAACTTCCAGCCAGGGACGCACGCTATATCGTTCACCTGATCGAACAAGCGGAGTTCTTCAGCCTACCGGAAAACATGATCATCAAGTTCAATCCTGATGAATATCAGTACACGATCACCGTGGATGTGGGGATCATCAGTCATACGGTTCGCACCAATGACACGACCATGCCAGCCTCGCTCCGTCCGTTGGTTGACGAGTTGTCTTCCTTGAAGAGTGTAGCTGGTTAAGACCGGCTGAGCAATCAAAAAAGGACAGGTACCAGTAGTCGCCTGTCCTTTTCGTTTAATCCATCATTGCGAGTGGCGCCTCAGCGCCACTCGCAATGATGGAATACTCTAATTACCGCAGGGAGCAACGTTACGCCAGTTGAGGACTGTATCATTTACAGCCTGTGTGCCGTCGGTGCCATAATTGAGCGTGAGCATGCGGTTGCCGATTTCATCACAGCTCGCTCCCTTTTCCCCGTGATCCCAGTCGCCCAGTGCAAATTTGTATTCGATCTGGGTCGATTCCAGACCAGTGAGAGTGATTGTCCAGCGCGTTTCATCCACCCGGGTCAACGCAACAGCACCGGGGTCCCAATCAGGCAAGCCGCCGTCGAAACGACTGAGGGTACCTGCAATGTAGACGGAACGACCTGTGCCATCGGTGGTGGCAGGGACCGTTACATTAAAGCTTACGCTGACCGTCCGCAGCTGGGCAGTGGCGTTCACCTCATTTGAATTGTCCGAACGGTTGAAGGACTGATCGAGCGAACGAACAACATAGTAATATGTGGCTCTTTCAACAACAGCGGTATCGGTGTATGAATTGGATGTGAGGCGCGCAATCATTTCATACGGACCACCCGCCGAATCACCTCGCAGGACTTCATAACCGTACAGTGAGACATCCCCTGAAACGGCGTCCCAGGTCAACACGATGCCGGCTGGCGAAGCGGAGGTGACGCTCAAACCGGTCGGAGCGGCGGGCGGTGTGGTATCGTCGCTGGGATTGACGTTCAGGCTGCCAGCCTGGTCAGTGCTATACCCATTCCCAATGCCATCCAGATCCGCATAGACCCAATCGCTACCAGCCGAAGTGGAGTACCGATAGGCATAATCGTAAGTGCCCGCTGCCTCGGGCAGCAGGCTGGCGACAAACTCATCGTTGTTGCCTGAATCGGTATTAAAGGCGGCTTCGACCCAGACCCAGTCGGCATTGCCGTTCGGGTCGCTGCCATCGGGGCCGAAACCTAATTGAGCGCGCAATCCCTCCGAAGGTCCGGATTGATTCGTAACGCCGTCGATCCAGACCTGCCCGTATGCATTGTCGGTGCGATCCGTCACGCTGAGTGTGTGGGTCATGGTTGGCGGCCATTGCAGGTTCGCCCAGCCAATGGTGAGGCGCGGCAAGGCACTGACTTCATTCGAATAGGGGCTTTCGTTTCCTTTTGCATCGAGTGAGGTCACTACATAATAATACGTCCGGGCATTTTGCAGGCCCGTATCCGTGAAGTCCGTGGCAGTCAACGGAGCGGTATTGACCTTCACCCAGCCACCGCCGCTTAAAGGACTGCGATACAGGTTGTAGCCGGCAGAACCAGGGACTGCATCCCACGCCAGGCTTACGGTTCCGTTGTCTTCAGCGGTAACCTGTACATTGGCGGGGGCAGCAGTCGGCTTCAAGTCAACATTCCCACTGACCAGAATGACCGCGCTGAGGGCGCCAATATTCCCGGAGACGCTTCCGTTGGCAACGATAACCTGGCGCTGGTTGGCAATCCCGACTGTGTAGGCCCTTCGCAATACAACTCCATCCGGCAAATAACCGGCAACAGGGATCGTAAATGATTGATCCGCGTCCCCGCGATTGACAACGATGAGCGCAGCCTGCTTCTCGGTCTTGCGGCCATACGCAACAACCTGATTTGCGTCATCTGCCAGCAGGGTTTTGAAATCGCCATCCACCAGTACATTTTGTGTGCGCCTGAGCGTATTCAACACAACGTAATGCAGGAACAGGGATTGATCGGGCCTGCCACCGCGATCCAGCCATGGATAAGTGCGGCGGTCATCCGGGTCGTCGTCGCCGGTGAGACCGACCTCATCGCCATAGTAGACCGTTGGCGCGCCGGGAACGGTAAATTGAATCAGAGAAGCGATGCGCTGGCGCACTTTCCCTTCCGCTACGTTTGCTGCATCCTCTTCCTTCCCGGCAGTGGTTTCCTGCCCGGGTGTCAGCGTCCAGCGGATGCGCTCGGTATCATGGCTATCCAGCAGGTTCATCAAGGAATAATAAGCGGCATCCGGATAATCCTCACGAACAGATTCGAGGCGGGCTGCAAACTCGGAGGGCAGGATGATGCGGCCGCTATCGGCAAAACCCTTTGAGTCGAATGGCTGCGGCGCCAGCAGCCCGATCACAGCATCACGCAAGCGGTAATTCATCGTTGTGTCAGCGCGGTCGCCGCGGACCATCCGCAGGAGGGTACTGTCTTTCTGCCAGGTCTCACTGATAATGAGCGCCTCAGGCTTGGTCTCCTTGACTACGTCGCGGAAGGTCTCCCAATAACCAGGCGGGAAGGAGGCATCGCCCATCACGTCCAGACGCCAGCCGCTCGCGCCCCCGTTCAACCAGTGACGCGAGACGCTGTCCGGTTCGGTCAGGAAGTATTCCTGAACCTCGGGCAGGGATTTGTTGATGACCGGGATCGAGTCAAAACCAAACCAGCCATCGTAGGTTGCCGAATCCGGCTCACCGGAACTACCTACACAAAACCCGCTGCCGGGCACAACGTCGTGGAAGAAGAACCAGTTTCGATACGGGGATGTGAGCGACTCACAGGCTCCGTCTGCCGCGTAGTGATGGTAACGGTCAAAGAACGGGCTGTCGGAAGAGAGATGGTTGAATACGCCATCCAGCACGATCCGCATGCCGCGCTGTTCGGCATGCCTGACCAGATTGTTCCAATCCTGCTGCGTACCAAAGTAGGGATCGACCTTGTAATAATCCTGCGTATCGTAGGAATGGTTCGACCCCGCATCGAAGATCGGGTTGAAGTAAATGGTGTTGACGCCGAGGGCGCGCAGGTAGTCCAGGCTTTGATCCACCCCTCTGAGGTCACCGCCATAGTAGTCACGGCCGCGCGGCGCTTCCTTGGTGGGGCTCCAATCAGGAGGCGTTGGGTCGAACCGCCACGGACAGGTGGTATCAGCATCCGAATAGTTGCGGCAGTAGCCCTCGGGCTTGGTCCCCCACGGGAGTTTGAGGACCGGGTCATCGTAACGCACATCATCAGTTTTGGGATCGTTGTTCGAGCGCCCGTTGCGGAAGCGATCGGGGAAGATCTGATAGATGCTGGCGTGCTCTGCCCAGGCTGGCGCCTCGAACGAGGGGTCATAGAACATGAGCGCGTAGCTGGTATCCACAAGCTCGTCGGTCACGTCCCCCAAGCCGCCATCCAGCGCCGGTGTGTTATCGGCGTAGTAGTCGATATCCGTGCCGTCAGTCACGATGAAGCGATACCACAGGTTGTTCGGGTCCGCCTCATTCAGCGCGGCTTGCCAGAAGTCGCAGGTGAACTGCTCCAGATCAGGTTGGTAACAGGAAACGTCGGTTGCAGCAGGCATCATTGGAACGATACGCTGCGCGTTGGCATTCACATCGTAGAGACGCAGAGCCACGCCGCTGACATCGTTATGGAAGGTTCGGAAGCGGATCAGGACATCCGTGCTCGCAGGCACCGCCCCGCCCGGCGTGCGATACAACAGGTCGCGCGAATCGTGCCGCAGTCCATCCCAGGCGATATCGTTATCCAATTCAAAGCCGCCACCCGCGGCAGTGATGGTCAGCACGTGGGTCACGGCGTCGTATTCGAACGTCACTTCGGCATTATCGGTTGGTACGTTGAACGGGATGTTCGCGCCGCCCAGCGTTCCACCCTCACCATAGTTCACATCCCAGCTTTCGTTGAGGGCGACCTTCGCCTCATAATCCCCAGCCGGCAGCTGCGCGGTGACGAAGGAGTAAGTGCCATCCCCATCAGGGTCCTGCAGCCACGAGCGCAGACAGTCTGGCTGCCAATCACCGGGACAGCCTACCTCGGATTGGAAACTGCCCGGCGCCACGGCAATGACCGAATTCTGGTTCTCGGTGACCCAATGGGATTTGTGGTCGTAGTAGAACTTGACCGAGGTCTCCGCACCCAGGTTCAAGGCGATGTTCGACCCGTTGGATTGAGCGTTCGCACCATAGTTCTCATCCCAGCTATCGTTGAGGGCGGCTTTGTATTCGTAGCTTCCGGCCGGTACCACCCAGGTACCCTGCCAGACGTCATCATCCGCTTCATAGGCGAGGTGGGACGCGGCGCAGGCGGGGTCCCAATCGCCCGCGCACCCCAGTTCGGATTGGAGTGAACCGGCGATGGTCACGCTGGCCGGATCGGTTGTGTGTGAGGCAAGTGCAGGGGTGGGTGCCATTCCCCCTGAGATCAATGTCAGTACGCTCAAACAGGAAATAAATAAACGTTTAAAACCCAGTCTCCTCGCGTTCATAACATTCTCCTCTTCAGTTGGTTATGACTTGAAAAAGGACCTATGTACCTTATCATTGTAATGATGGAAGAAAAGAAGTCAATGCCCCTCCCCAGCCCTCCCCAAATACGAAAACATTATGTCATTCTGAGGGAGTGGTGCCTCTGCGCCACGACCGACCCTGGCACCGCCCGCCAGGGCAGGTGAGAATCCCGCCGCTACGCGGCGAGACCCTTCGCCGACCCTTCCTCTTTACTTCTTTTAGGGTCAGGGCTTCGGCTCAGGGTGACATATTGTAGATTATTCTCTCTTCGATTATCCTTGCGCCTATGAGTAAAGGCCGACTGGAAGCGTTCAGCGATGCCGTGATCGCGATTATCATCACGATCATGGTGCTGGAATTACATGTGCCGGAGGGAACGGATTGGGTGGCGCTGCGTGAGTTGGCGCCGACCTTCCTGAGCTACGTCTTGAGCTTTATTTTCCTCGGCATCTACTGGAACAACCACCATCATATGTGGCAGGTGGCAACTACGGTCAATGGCAAGATCCTGTGGGCAAACCTGCACCTCCTGTTCTGGCTGTCGCTCGTGCCGTTCGTGACCGGTTGGATGGGTGAGCACAACTTTGCCCGGCTGCCGGTCGCGCTGTACGGCGCGGTGCTTTGGATGGCGGGATTTGCGTACTACGTCCTGACGCGCGCACTGGTCACACTGCACGGCCCGGACTCCCTGATCGAGACGGCACTGCGCAATAAGCTCAAAGAGCGGACGTCGCTCGTCGCGTACGCGCTTGGCGTCCTGCTCGCCTTCGTCAACACTTCCTTCTCGCTGGCGCTCTATGTCTTCGTGGTATTCATCTGGCTGATTCCCGACCCGCGCATCGAAAAGGCACTCACTTCCATGGATGCAAACAAAACTACGAAGTGAGGGAACTAAATTACGCGACGGGATCTTAACTACAGATCCTTTAATTTTGCGCCAGGCTTGCTCAATTAGGAGTTTTCTTGTATGCTTGCCGTAAAAGTTTGGAGGACTCCATGAATGAAGAAGCTTTCAACATCAGTATTCGCAAGTTCCTGAAAATAATTGGGATCAACTCCCAGCGTGCCATCGAGCAGGCAGTGGATAAGGCTGTTGCTGACGGCGCCATCGCGGGGACCGAAACTTTCCCCGCAACCATGACGCTGGAAGTGGCCGGGCTAAAGCTGAACGTCAAATTCGATGGGGAGATCAAGCTCGAGTAAATCTTGCTCTCAAATGTAAGTCACGCTAAAAGCGTGACCTACGTTCTAATTTGGCAGGCCTTATGAAAACCATCCTGGAAGTCTTCTATCTGCGGATCGTGGGGGCTAACGTCCGCTACCAGCGGAAAGAGACAAACCTGAGCAGAAAAGGCGGCGACCCGGACCGCATGATCTGGTCCCTCATCCAGGAGAAGCGCCGCGACTCCGCAGGGGAGGCCGAGGATCAGGAGTTCCTCATCCATTCCACGAGCTGGCGTCATGAGAAACCTGACAAAGTCGTATTGACCTATATCGCCTACTCCGATGAACTGAAGTTCGAGAAGGGCAAAGCCCACAATTTGTCTCTGAAGAAACTCAGAACGCTGACGAAGCAGAGCCGGCCTCCACGTTCTCAAGCCGAGCTTGAAAAGAAAGTGGTCTCGCATGCCATGCGGCATATTGCCTTTCTGATCAAAACGGATGATCAAAATGAGTTCAAGAGCGCTCTCAGCCCCAGGACGATCGCCATCTTTAAGAAAATATGGGTGAGCCTGGCCGGCAGGGTTTTCTAGGCAGGATGCTCAACCTTTGGCAATGCTTTTTAGGTTGCACAGAGAGGGGATTTTTTGTATGCTTGTTTTTATTGGGCTACGTGAACAACGAACAGGAATGAACAATGAAGGCACAAGATTTTGTTTACATCCATAGAGGGAAATAAGCCATGCCAAATCAAGAGCAGCTGACGAGTTTGTGGCAAGAGGTGGAGATGTAAATAAGTGGCATGCAGCGAACAAGGATGTTAAGATTGATCTCAGTGAAACCAATTTCAGGGAAACATATCTCAAAGGAGCACAGCCATGAAGTCCAACCCAGCGCACAGCAGCAACAAGGATATCATTCGTAAATTGCTTCGTTTCGGCCTGGCAGCCATTTTCATCGGATTAATAGGATACTTTGCGATCGTGGGGACATTTCCAGCTTTTTCTCTCAGATATTTGGGAGAGGAAAATTGGGGCCTGCTTGGGGATTATGCCAGTGTAATTTCTTTAGCCCTGCTGCTGGGAGGGCTGGCATTTGCTTTCGCGGAATACACCGACAAAGAGAATGCCAGGTATCGAGAAAAACTTGTGGAGGAACGCGAAAAAGCCAAATTGTCCTATGATATTTATCAGGCGATCTTTGAAAAGCTTACGGCGCCCGAACAGGAGGCGGCTCGCCGCTGGATTTTGGCAAATATAACCCTCAAAAAGGATGCTGAAGACATTGCCGCCTGGTATGAGGAAACGCACAAAAAAATAATGGCACGGCAAGCAGGGATTACGGATGGTGTGCCAGAGGGTCAAAACTCTGTTAAATTAACGTTGAACTGTTTTGATTACATTGGATTTATCGCCAACCACTACTGGGATATCGATGAGGACTCCCTGGATTGGATCAGTCCGCCGATCGCCAAAGTGTGGAAAAGGATCGGTCCGTATGTTGCACACGTGCGTACTCTGCGCAAGGCAAAAGATTATTATCTTTCAGCAGAGGATTTCGGCAAGCGTTGCATCCAATGGCGGAAGGATAGAGGCTTACCCGATGAAGAATATGCAAAGGAAACACTCTAGTCTTTAAACCGGTGAAAGGATTAAGAGGATAACTCATGGCAAACAAAGAAAAGCTGGCGACACTGAAGAACGCTGTGAAGTGGGGCGAGAGAACCCTGCAGGTCTTCCTCAGCCTGTGCCTGATTCCCGTTTTGCTGCCGGCCTGCAGCATGTCCTATACGATCGGGCCCTCGACGACTGTCGAAGTGGAAGCCTCGCCAACGCACGCCGCGCTCCCAACCGTTACGCTCATCCCAACCCTGGCACCCCTCCCCTCCCCGACCTTCATCCCACCCGATCCATTGGGTACCATTGCCCTGGATTTCGTCGCCCTTTTATGCAATGCAGATTGGATGAACGGCGCAGAGCACCTGACGCCCTGCCCGGGTGACGACGCCGATCATTCAGGCGGTTATGCAACGAGGCACAAAGCGGCGCCCAGAGAGTACCCCGCCGACACGCCTATCCTTCTGATGGTGCCCAACGCGACCGCGCTGTTCCTGCGTTACCCGTCTTATAAAGTAGGTGCAGGCGACCGCTTCCGTACCACCTTGCTTTGCGGGACTGCTGCGCCCTGCGACGTTCAATTTGCTCTTGAATATTATGATGCCCAGGGCAATTATTACGAGTTTATGGAATGGAACTACAAGACAGGCGATACGCCCATCGCGGTGGATTTCGACTTGAGCGCGATCGCGGGCCAGAGTGTGGATTTCGTGCTGACACTGCGACTTTTCCACGCGATCGAGAGCTCACAACACGATAACGGACTGTGGGTCGCGCCGCACATCTATCGTCCCAGCCCGTAGCCCGCGCGCTTATTCTAAAACTGCAATTTGAATTACAATCCTGTCTCAACTTACCAGGCTTCTTTATCCTGAAGCAGGAGTTTTGATTCTTAGATTATGGAATATCTTATAGAGCATGCCGCCTCCCCGTCCACGAACGGACTGGCGAGGGATATCGCCATCGTGTTCATCCTGGTCCTGGCGAACGCTTTCTTTGTAGCCTCTGAATTTGCGCTTGTATCCGTGCGCAAGACACGCATTGACCAACTTGCTGCCGAAGGCAACCGCGCTGCGACCGTGGTTCAGCGTGCCGTGCGTGACCTGGACCGCTACATTGCAGCCACACAAGTTGGCATTACTCTTGCTTCGTTATTGCTGGGCGGAATTGGCGAAAGGGCTTTGGAGCCCATTTTAACGTTCCTTTTTATCTGGACGCCGGATGAATGGTTAGGTGTCACTCGCGCAGCGCTGGTGGCAGGCTTTGCTTATTTCATTATGACAGCCCTGCACGTGATCATTGGCGAATTAATGCCCAAGTCCATCGCGCTCCAACGCCCCGAAGCCACCGCGCTCCGGATCAGCCATCCGATGGCATTCTTCGCGGTAGTATTCTCCCCTCTGATCTGGCTGCTCAACGGCATTGGTAATTTCCTCTTACGCCGACTGGGCTTTCATGCTGCCGAAGGCCACAGCCAGGTGCATTCTCCCGAAGAACTCGACATGTTATTTACCGAGTCTCACAAGGGTGGTGAAATCAATCTCACCGAGTTCGAGATCTTGCATCGCGTCGTCCGGTTTTCAGACACCAGTGCGCGCGCCGTCATGGTGCCGCGTCTGGAAATGCAGGCTCTCCCGCTGGTAATATCCCGCAATGCATTAACAGACTTTTTGCAGGGCCGGCCCCATAGTCGCATTCCGGTCTATCAGGATTCGATGGATCAGATCATTGGCATCGTCAACTCCAAGGACCTGGAGCATCTGAACTATGAGGAGCTTTCTCAGGAAGTGGAACAATTGAAGACAGTCATTTCCGATCATAACGGCGCTCAACCCATACTGGCTGCCAGTCAGGCAACGGACGCTGACGCGAAAATACTGGATTTGACGCCCCTGGTGCTGGAGGTGGCCTTTGTGCCTGAAACGATCAGGATCGATGGTTTGCTGACCGAGTTCAAGAAACGTCGTCAGCAGATGGCGATTGTGATAGATGAATATGGAAGCGCGGCCGGGCTTGTTACGCTGGCAGACCTGCTGGAACAAGTGTTTGGAGACCTGCCGGATGAAACCGAAGAACCGGAGATTTTGAGGCGACCGGACGGCAGCATACAACTGGCAGGGCTTGTAAGCATAGACGATGTAAATGAACTCTTTGGCTTTGGCTTTCACTCCGATGAGGCTGATACGATGGCTGGCCTGGTCTTAAATGCCTTGGGCCGAACCGCCTCCGTGGGTGACGAGGTGGAGATCAACGGCCTCCGTATACGCGTTGAGAAAGTTGATCATTTGCGTATCGCCAGCCTGCTTCTGTTCCTCCCGGCGGATGGAAACGCCGAAACACCACCTTCCGGGCAGGCTGATTAGGTTGCCCGGCGTTTTCGAAATTGAAAAGGCCAATTACACTTTGATCTCCTTCCATAAAACCTGTGATTTGGGATCCCTCCCGAAAGGATAAATAGAACATTGCCGAACTCTACAGCTTACAAATTGTCCGAAGCTTGTCACGAGCAGGGTTGTCCCGTTTGCCGGCTGGAACAGCAGGGCGTGGAACGTTATCTGGATAATCATTTCTACGAGAATGTGAACAGCCCAGGCTGGCGTGAACGGTTGCGCGCCAGCCTGGGTTTCTGCCATGAGCATGCCTGGTTGGGGGTGAATCAGCGTTTGGGCGATGCCCTGGGGTATGCAATTATTTACCATGATATGGTCAACACCGTCCTGAACAAGTTGAATGATGATGATAGGCCCGTCCAGGCTTCACGCGCTTGGTCATCGCTGCTCGGACAGATCCCTGAACAGGTGCGGATGATGGTGGAGAAAATGCTGTATGCGTTCACCCCGCGCAAACGCTGTCCGGTCTGTGAGCATCGGGATGAAATGACACGCGCCGTCCTGTCTGTTCTCGCGGAGGAATTGAAAACGCCTGAGATGACGGAGGCGCTGCAGGCTTCCGAAGGTCTCTGCCTGCCACATCTGCGACTGGCGCTGGAGCATATCAAAGATCGCGCGGCTTGCGAAAAGCTTCTCACGATCCAGCGCACTAAGCTCGAAGGGCTGCGGGCTGAACTGGCAGAGTTCATCCGCAAAAATGATTATCAAGCGATCCAGGAGGGCTTCGGCAAGGAAGGGAACGCCTGGCTGCGGGCGGTCGGCCTGCTCACGGGCAGCCGGAAAAAGACGTGATTCTCATCCTGATCGCTGTCATCCACCCACTGCTTTATTTCAATTTTGGATTTTATTAGGCAATCCTTCTACTCACTAAGGGATAAACCCCATTTTGGGTTCAGCAATTTCGTTGTAAATTACCTGTATGAAAACAATCGAGATGATTTGGAGAGGTTCGGTCGCCGCTATTCTTGCTTATCTCGCCTGGATTAGTTTTACTGCGGGTGGTATCCTGGCAGGCTCTTTGCTCCTGCTCTGTATCCCTGCCTGGTTATTCATTGGACTCTATAATCT
>Ga0105104_10000213_pt1 | contig 43862 bp, 45 predicted proteins | sample PPLLaktember2015_3_FD_87034 | JGI IMG/M metagenome (GOLD analysis project Ga0105104, IMG submission 87034) | Freshwater sediment microbial communities from Prairie Pothole Lake near Jamestown, North Dakota, USA - PPLs Lake P7 Core (6) Depth... | ecosystem: Environmental > Aquatic > Freshwater >... | reverse complement strand
CCCGGCCTCCCGCCGGGCGGGAGGAGATTGGCACCCCACCCCAGCCCCTCCCCGCCAAGCGGTGAGGGGAAAACCATCACGGGCATGCAGTAGTGCGGCGGCCAGCGGGGCGCGGACGGTCCGACTTCCGGGGCGGCGCGCAGCGCAGGCCGGAGGTCGGCGCGAAGCGCCTCGTCTCTAACTCGCCGCGGCTTGTTTGAGTGGCGCGCGCGCAGCGCGCAGAGCGAGTCCCGCGGCGCGACCTCCGGCCGAGCAGCACAGCGAAGTCGGCGCAACGCGCCGACCGCCCCGGAGGAGGCCCGGCCGCGCCCCGCTGGCCGCCGCACGGACCCAAACGGCAGAACCCCGCCCACGAGCCCCCGACTGCGCCCCAATCCGAGCGCCTTGTCTCGGTCCCCACGAACGCGCGCCCCCACTCCCCGGCAACCCCATGCCCGCCCAGAACACGCGTAGTGACCCTGACTCCCCCCGCCAAGGTGCAGGCTAAACTCCCTGTCCCAATGGCTCCGGCCCGCGGCAGGTCCGCGCGGGCGTCGCAAGCGAGTTCGAAGTGTCGCTGCCTGCCGTTCCCCACCTGCTGACCGCCCAGTCCGGCCCCCTGCTGGATCTCGAGCAACGCATCCTCGACGCGCTGCCGACGATCGAACGCTGGTTCCGGCTGCAGTGGCTGGACCACACACCGCCGTTCTACGGCTCCGTCGACCTGCGCAACGCCGGCTACAAGCTGGCCCCGGTCGACATGAACCTGTTCCCGGGAGGCTTCAACAACCTGTCCGAGGAAATGCTGCCGGCCGCGGTGCAGGCCGCCGGCCATGCGATCGAGCGGATGTGCCCGGACGCACGCAACCTGCTGCTGGTGCCCGAGCGCCACACGCGCAACCTCTACTACCTCACCAACGTCGCCCGCCTCGTCCGGATCCTGCGGCAGACCGGCGTCGAAGTGCGGGTCGGCACGCTGTCCGACGAGGTCACCCAGCGCACCCCGATCGAGTTGCCGAACGGCGAGACGCTGGTGCTGGAGCCGCTGGTTCGCCGCGGCGACCGTCTCGGTGTCGAGGGCTTCGACCCGTGCGTCGTGCTGCTGAACAACGACCTGTCGGCCGGCATCCCGGCGGTCCTGCGCGGGCTCGATCCGGGCCAGATCCTCGTGCCGCCGCTGCAGGCCGGCTGGGCGGTCCGCCGCAAGTCGAACCACTTCGCGGCGTACGACCAGGTGGCGGCGGAGTTCTCGAAGCTGATCGGCATCGATCCCTGGCTCATCAACCCGTACTTCGGGCGCTGCGGCCAGGTGAACTTCCACGAGCGCGCGGGCGAGGAGTGCGTCGCCAGCAACGTCGACTTCGTCATCGAGCGGATGAAGGAAAAGTATCGCGAGCACGGCATCACCGACACGCCGTACGTGGTGGTGAAGGCCGACGCCGGCACCTACGGCATGGGCGTGATGACCGTGCGCGACTCCGAGGAGATGCGCGGCCTGAACCGCAAGCAGCGCAACAAGATGGCGGTCGTGAAGGAGGGCCTGGAGGTCACCGAGGTCATCATCCAGGAAGGCGTGCCGACGCGCGAAGACGTCGACGGCGCGGCGGCCGAACCGGTCGTCTACATGATGGACCGCTCGGTGGTCGGCGGGTTCTACCGCGTGCACACGGAGCGGGGCCGCGACGAGAACCTGAACGCGCCGGGCATGCACTTCGTGCCGCTGGCGTTCGCGAACAGCTGCAACCTGCCCGATTGCCGGGCAACCGCCGCGGGCAGCGCGCCGAACCGCTTCTACGCGTACGGCGTCGTCGCGCGCCTCGCGCTGCTGGCGGCTTCGATCGAGCTCGAGAGCACGGCGTCGCGGGTGCGGGAAACACCGTCGGCGCCCGTGGCTGCCGCCATCGCCGGCTGATCGTCACGCGATGGCGCTTTCGCTGCTCTTCATCGTCGACCCCCTGAGGAAGCTCAAGGCCTACAAGGACTCGACCGTGGCGATGATGCGCGAGGCCTCCGCGCGCGGCCACGCGGTCTTCGCCTGCACGATGGACGAGATGGCGTTCGGCGGCGTCGTGCGGGCGAAGGTGCATCGCCTGCGCATCACGCCGCAGGCCGAGCCCTGGTACGAGGACCTCGGCGCCGAGGTCGCGCCGCTCACCGCGTTCGACGCGGTGCTGATGCGCAAGGACCCGCCGTTCGACATCGAGTTCCTGAACGCGACGCTGCTGCTGTCGCGCGCCCAGGCCGAAGGCGCGCGCGTGATCAACGACCCGCAGGCGCTGCGCGACCACAACGAGAAGCTCGCGATCATGGAGTTTCCGCAGTTCGTGGTGCCGACGCTGGTGACGCGCGACATCGCGCTGATCAAGGAATTCCATCTCGAGCACCTCGACGTCGTCGTCAAGCCGCTCGACGGCATGGGCGGCACCGGCGTGTTCCGCCTGACGGCGACCGATCCGAACCTCAACTCGATCCTCGAGACCCTCACCGCGCAGGGGACGCGCACCGTGATGGCGCAGCGCTTCATCCCGGAGATCGCCGACGGCGACAAGCGCATCCTGCTGATCGCGGGCGAGGCCGTCCCGTACTGCCTGGCGCGCGTCCCGGCGCCCGGCGAATCGCGCGGCAACCTGGCCGCCGGCGGCATCGGCCGGGCGCAGCCGCTGTCGGACAACGACAAGCGCATCGCGGCCGCGCTCGGCCCGGTGCTGGCGGCGCGCGGCCTGCTGCTCGTCGGGCTCGACGTCATCGGCGACAACCTGACCGAAGTGAACGTCACCAGTCCCACCTGTTTCGTCGAGATCACCGAACAGTCCGGCTTCGACGTCGCCGCGATGTTCATCGACGCGCTCGAAAAGGAGGTCGCGGCCCCGGGCCGCGCACACGCATGACCGGCATCGTCGTCATCGCCCACGCACCGCTGGCTACGGCCCTCGGCGAGTGCGTCGAGCACGTGTACAGCTGCGAGCCGGGAGTCACGCGGCGCGAAGTGCGGCTGCTGGACGTCTCGTCCAGCGAGAAGTTCGAGGAGACGCTGGCGCGCGCCCGCGCGCTCGTGCGGGAGGTCGACAGCGGCCACGGCGTGCTCGTGCTGACCGACGCGTTCGGCGCCACGCCCGGCAATGTCGCCACACAGCTCGCGGAGCCGGGCCGGGTCTCGGTGGTCGCCGGCGTGAACCTGCCGATGCTGCTGCGCGCCGTCTGTTACCGTGCGGGCCCGCTGGCGGAGCTCGTCGCGAAGGCGATGGCGGGCGGGGAGCAGGGCATCGTGCAGGTCGGGGGCAGCACGGCGGTCCAGAACCAGGCGAACAAGCGGGCCGGGGATGATCAGCAGAGAATTCAGGATCAGCAATAGGCTTGGATTGCACGCGCGCCCGTCCGCGCAGCTCACCCAGGTTGCCGGGAAGTTCACGAGCGAGGTCTACATCGCGAAGAACGGACGGCGCGTGAATGCCAAGTCGATCATGGGCGTGATGATGCTCGCCGCGGGGCCGGGCTCGACGGTCACCGTCGATGCGGAGGGCCCGGACGAAGAGCAGGCGATGGAGGCGATCGGCGCGCTGATCGCCTCCCGCTTCGGGGAGCACGAGTAGCAGCGGCGGGCGCGGGCCGCGAAGTCGGCCGCAGGTGGAGAGCATGGCGGAGGGGCGCAGGAATTCTCTGACGGGCAGCGGCGTGACGCGCGGGATCGCGATCGGCCGCGCGCACCTGCTCGCGAGGTCCGAGCTCGACGTCCGGCAGTTCACCATCGAGCGGCGCGACGTCGTCCACGAGATCGGCCGCCTGACGACCGGATTCAACGCGGTCCGCAACGAACTCGATCACCTGAAGTCGAGCATCGCGGCGGGCGCGCCGTCCGAGGTGGCCGCGTTCCTCGACCTGCACCGCATGATCCTCGACGACGCGCTGCTCGCCGAGGCGCCGCGCGACCTGATCCGCACCCGGCTGATCAACGCCGAGTGGGCCCTGACCATCCAGCTCGAGGAGGTGTGCCGGCAGTTCCAGGCCATCGACGACGAATACCTGCGCGAGCGCTCCACTGATGTCCGCCACGTGGTGGAGCGCGTGCTGGCCGCGCTGGCGCAGGGCCGGCCGACGACGATGGCGCTGCCGCGCAAGCTGGCGCCAGGCGAGCGGATCGTCCTCGTGGCGCAGGACCTTGCGCCAGCCGACATGCTGCACCTGAAGGACCGGGCCGACGTCGATCTCGCGGGGTTCGTGACCGAACTTGGCGGTCCCACCTCGCACACCGCGATCCTCGCGCGCAGCCTCGGGCTGCCTGCCCTGGTGGGCGCCGACAACGCGCGCAAGCTGATCGAGGAGGGCGACCTCGTCGTCATCGACGCCGACGCGGACGTCGTCATCGTCAACCCGAGCCCCGAAGAGATCGCGGACTTCCACCGCCGCGTCCAAGAACAGAGCGAGCAGCGCGCGCAGCTGCGCAAGCTGAAGGGACGGCTCGCGCGCACCAGCGACGGCAACGCCGTCGAGCTGCTGGCGAACATCGAGCTGCCGCAGGACGCGCGCGACGCGCTCGAGGCCGGCGCCGACGGCATCGGCCTGTTCCGCTCCGAGTTCCTCTTCATGGACCGCAACGAACTGCCGTCGGAGGACGAGCAGTACGAGGCGTACTCCAGGGTCGCCCGCGCGATGAAGGGCAAGCCGGTCGTGATCCGGACGCTGGACATCGGCGCCGACAAGGTCCTGACCGCGGCCGCGCGCGAGAGCCTCGGGATGGGACGCGGCGCGCCGCGCCCCGAATCCAATCCGGCGCTCGGATTGCGCGCGATCCGCTACTGCCTCGCGTATCCGGAACTGTTCCTGACCCAGCTGCGGGCGATCCTGCGCGCTTCCGAAGTCGGCACCGTCCGCATCCTCGTGCCGATGCTGGCCCACGCGCACGAGATCGAGCAGGCGCTCGCGTTCGTCGCACGCGCGAAGGAGCAGCTGAAAGAGCGCAGGCAGAAGTACGACGGCCGCGTGCTGGTCGGCGGCATGATCGAGGTGCCGGCGGCGGCCTTGTCGGTGACCCAGTTCGTCGAGAAGCTGAAGTTCCTGTCGATCGGCACCAACGACCTGATCCAGTACACGCTGGCGATCGACCGGGCGGACTCGAGCGTCGCCCATCTCTACGACCACCTGCATCCGGCCGTGCTCCACCTGATCTCGAACACGATCAAGGGCGGGGCGCGCGCGGGCGTCCCGGTCGCCGTCTGCGGGGAACTCGCGGGCGAGCTGGAGATGACCGAACTGCTGCTCGGCATGGGGCTGCGGCAGTTCTCGATGCACCCGTCGCAGATCCTGCCGGTCAAGGAGCAGTTGTTTGGACTTTCGACGAAAGACGCGACACGGCTGGCCGCCCGCGTGCTGCGCGAGTCGGACCCGATCAGGATCCGCGCCGCGCTCGATCATCGCCGGGAACCGCCGGCGCAGGCGCCGGAGCGTTCCGCCGCCTAGGCCCGCCGAGGCCCGGCGCATGCGCGAGCCCGGCGTCAACAGGCTCTAGAACGGTCCGCTCGCCAGCCAGCGTTCGATCTGCGGCAGCCGGTCGTTGCCCCAGAACACTTCGCCGTCGACGACGATCGTCGGCGCGCCGAACACGCCGAGCGCGACCGCGTCCTCCACCCGCTTGCGCAACGCGTCCTTGATCGCCGGCGCCTGCGCGCCTTCCATCAGCGCCGCGCTATCGATGCCGAGCGACTGCGCAATCTGCGCGACGACGGCTGCATCGGAGATATCCCGATCGTCCTGGAAGAAGGCGCGGAACACGGCGTGCACGAAGGGATTCGCCCGGTCGGGCTGGTGCTGCTGCAGCCACAGCACCGCGCGGCTAGCGGCCACGGCGCCGATCGGGAACTTCGACGGCTGGCGGTAGCGGACGCCGGCGAAGCGCGCGGAACGCTCGAAGTCGTGCACCGAGTACTTCGCCTTGGGCCCGTACTGCTCTGTCAGCGGCGCGCTGCCCGAGGCCTTGAACACGACCCCGAGCAGGATCGGCTGGAAGACGACCGTGCGTCCGTGGCGCGCCGCGAGCGGCTCGATCTGCTCGGAGGCGAGGAAGGAGTAGGGCGAAGAGAAGTCGAAGTGGAAGTCGATGGGATTCGGCATGGAGACCTCGGTTGAGTCAGGCCAGCGGCCCGAAATGCACTCGTGTGCGGTAATGCATCGCCACGCGGCCGTCCACCGCGTGCTCGTCGAACAGGCGTTGCAGCGCCGCCGACATCCCGGCGTGGCGCGGATGGCCGGGCGGCGGCATGTACGACGCGGACCCGACCAGCGCGGCCAGTTCGTCGCGGTCGAGCGAGCGCGGATTGTCGAAGTGCGCGACGGCCGGCTGCGCGGGCGCGAAGAACCGGTCGATCGCGTCCGCGTCGACGTGGCGGTGCGACACCTTCTCGTAGTCGATGCCGTACGTCCTCAGCAGCGCCTCGTAGCCTTCGAGGAAGGCCGTGCCGGTCGCCGGCCGATCGTTCCAGATCAGCGCGGCCCAGCCGCCGGGCGCGAGGATGCGGCGCGCTTCCGCGCCGGCGTGCGCCGGATCGAACCAGTGGAAGGCCTGGCCGGCGATCACGAGGTGCGCGCAGCCCGGGGCAAGCGTCGTCTCCTCGGCGCTGCCGCCGACGCTGCGGTAGCGCCCGTACCGCGCCAGCCGCTCATCGCCGACGGCGCGCATCGGCGCATTCGGCTCCACGCCGATCACGCTGCAGCCCGCCCGCAGGAAGGGTTCCGAGGACAGGCCGGTGCCGACGCCGAGGTCGACCACCACGGCGCCTTCGGGCAGCGCGCCCGCCGCGCGCAGGTGCGCGACGATCGCGTCCGGATAGGTCGGCCGGCCGCGCGTGTACACCGCGGCGCGGTCGCTGAAGCGCTCGGTCGGCTGCACCGCTACGTGTCCATCACCGCATCGAGTCCGCGATGCACGCCAAGCAGGCCGCCGACCTTGCGGATCGCGAGCAGCGCGCCGTCGACATACGGCTCGGCGCTCGAACTCGCCTCGTGCTTCAGGTGCAGCCGCTGGCCGGGGGCTCCGAAGATCGCCTCGACCGCGATCACGTAACCGGGCAGTCGCAGCGAGTGGACGCGCACGCCGTTCAGTTCGGCGCCGCGCGCTTCGCGCGGCCCGCGCATCGCGTCGAGCGGCACGCCGATGGAGGGCGCGCGGACGGCGCCGATGCGGTGCGCCAGCTCGCGCGCCGTGCCGGACGGCGCGTCGACCTTGTCCTCGTGCGCGTAGTCGATGATCTCGAAGTGGTCGAGGTAGCGCGCCGCCATCTCGGCGAACTTCTGCAGCAGCACGGCGGTGATCGCGAAGTTGCCGCACGCCAGCACGCCGCGCCGGCACTGCCTCGCGCGCGCGTCGATCTCCGCGTAGTCGGCGTCGCCGAGTCCCGAGGTGCCGACGACCACGTGCGCGCCGGCGTCGAGCGCGGCGAGGATGTTGGCCTTCGCGGTGTCGGGCTTCGTGTACTCGACGAAGACGTCGCAGCCGGCGGCCAGCGCCTCGCGCGCGCTCGCGAACACCGGCGTCGCCAGCCCGGGCGCGCCGATCGCCTCGCCGAGCGCGCGGCCGGCCGCGCGCCGCGCCACCGCGGCGACGAGCGCGAGATCGGCCTGCCGGGCAATCCCGCGCGCGAGCGCCGATCCCGCCCAGCCGGTGGCTCCCGCCAATGCGACACGCGTCATCGTTCGTTCTTCCTTCGGTGGGGGCGTCCGAACGTCGTCGCGGCCCGCCGCTAGAGGCTGCGGGCGATCAGGATGCGCTGGATGTCGCTCGTGCCTTCGTAGATCTGGCACACGCGCACGTCGCGATAGATCCGCTCGACGGGAAAGTCGGTCACGTAGCCGTAGCCGCCGTGGACCTGGATCGCGTCCGAGCAGACGCGCTCGGCCATCTCCGAGGCGAACAGCTTCGCCATCGCCGCTTCCTTCAGGCAGGGCTGGCCGGCGTCCTTCAGCCGCGCAGCGTGGTGGATCAGCTGCCGCGCCGCCTCGAGCTGCGTCGCCATGTCGGCCAGGCGGAACTGCACGGCCTGGTGCTCGTAGATCGGCTTGCCGAACGCGACGCGCTCCTTCGCGTAGCGCAGCGCGGCCTCGTAGGCTGCGCGCGCCATGCCGAGCGACTGCGACGCGATGCCGATGCGCCCGCCCTCCAGGCCGGACAGCGCGATCTTGTAGCCCGCGCCCTCGTCGCCGATGAGGTTCGCGGCCGGCACGCGGCAGTTCTCGAGCAGGATCTGCGCGGTGTCCGACGCGTGCTGGCCCATCTTCTCCTCGAGGCGCGCGACGACGTACCCGGGCGTGGAAGTCTCGACGAGGAACGCGCTGATGCCGCGCTTGCCCGCGCTGCGGTCGGTCACCGCCATCACGATCGCCACGTCGCCGTGCTTGCCGCTGGTGATGAACTGCTTGACGCCGTCCAGCACGTAGAACTCGCCGTCGCGGCGCGCGGTGGTGCGCAGCCCGGACGCCTCGGAGCCCACGTGCGGCTCGGTCAGGCAGAAGGCGCCGAGCATCTCGCCGCGGGCGAGCGGAACGAGGAAGCGCCGCTTCTGCTCCTCGTTCGCCCAGCCCATCAGGATCGAGCACACGGGGCAGTTGTTGACGCTGATGATCGTCGAGGTCGCGCCATCGCCGGCCGCGATCTCCTCGAGCGCGATCGCGAGCGCCAGGTAGTCCATGCCGGCGCCGCCGTAGTGGTCGGGAACGGCGATGCCGAAGGTGCCGAGGGCCGCGAGTTCGGCGAGGGCCTGCTTCGGGAACGTTGCGCTGCGGTCCCACTCGGCCGCGAAGGGCGCCAGGCGCTGCTGCGCGAAATCGCGCAGGCTGTCGCGCAGCAGGCGGTGCTCGTCGCTCAGCATCGGCCGGTCACTCCGCGTGCCTGGGTGGTGGCCGCTCGTACGTCAGCCAGGTCACGCGTCGCAGCAGCAGCGTGCCGACGACGAAGCCGGCCACCAGCACCGCGACGAGCAGGGGTCCGCCGCCGACGATGCCGGTCACCAGCAGCACATCGGACGTGCAGGCGAGCGTCCGGGAGCCGGGGCACCACAGGTAGCTGATCATCGCGGCCACGCCGATCCAGGTCGCGATCCCCACCAGCAGCGCGCGCGTCATGGACTCGCGCAGCGCGGTGATCTTCCTCGCCGCGTTCTGGTACAGCAGGAAGCTGAACAGCATCGACAGCAGTCCCGGGATCGCGATGAAGACCCAGGTCGGTATCCCGACCTCGGTCGCGAAATCGTTCATGACGGGTTCCACCGTGCCGGCCCCGAGCCAGGTGAAGATGGCGAACATCAGCATGGCGAACACCGCGATCGGCATGGGCGGGGCGGGCGGCTAGTTCCAGTGGCGGCGGCGGGCGGTGACTTCGATCTCGATCTTCATTCGTGCATCGACGAGCCCGCACACCAGCGCGGTGGCGGCCGGCCGGGCCGTGCCGAGGTGCTCGCCGAAGATCGGCGCGAGCTGCTCGAACAGCGCGGCGTCGACCAGAAAGTAGCGGACCCGGACGATGTCGTCGAGGGAGCAGCCCGCCTGTTCCAGCGCGGAGGCGATGTTGCGGAAGCACTGCCGTGCCTGCGCCGCGGGATCGGGGTCGATCGTCATCTTCGCGTAATCGAAGCCGGTCGTGCCGGAGACGTGGACGTAATCGCCCTCGACCACGGCACGGCTGTACCCCGCGACGGCCTCGAAGCTGGACCCGGACGAGATGAGCCTGCGCTCGGTCATGCGTTCACCATGAGAGTTGTTCGCCGCTGTAGTTGAGGAACTTGCCGTTGTGCGAGGCATTCGCCGCGGCGAGCACGCGGCGAATGCCGGACACGCTCGTCGCCGCATCGATGTCGGCGCCGGTGCCGCCCATGTCCGTGCGCACCCAGCCGGGATGGAAGGCGACGCACACGATGCCGCGCGCGCCCAGCTCCAGGCTCGCCGCCTTCACCGCCGCGTTCACCGCAGCCTTGCTCGCGCGGTACAGCCAGCCCGCGCTGCTCGACATCAGCGAGACCGAACCCATGCGGCTCGATACCACCGCGATCCTGCTGCGTGCGTCCGTCAGCGCGGGCGCGAGCGCCGCGATCAGCTGCATCGGCGCGCGGACGTTGGTCCGCATCACGAGGTCGAACTCCTCGTCTCCAGGCGCGGTGATCGCGCTGACGCGCGGCCCGTACACGCCGGCATTGACGATGGCGACGTCGACCACGCGGCCGTGGAGCCGTGCCGGAAGCGCGGCGACGGCGGCGGCGTCGAGCACGTCGAGGCGCAGCGGTTCACCCATTGCGCCACGGACCGCCTCCAGTCCGTCGTCGGAGCGGGCCGTGCCGATCACCCGCGCCCCGTCGGCCGCGTACTGACGGACGAACTCGAGCCCGATGCCGCGCGAGGCGCCGATCACGAGGACCGTGGTCCCCGTGCCGGCGTCGTGTCGCTGTTCGTTCGCCACGTCAGTCCTGCGGCCCGCGCTGGAGATTCACAGGATCTCCAGGGCCAGGGCCAACCGCGCGCCGCGGAGATTCACAGGATCTCCACGGCCAGCGCCGACCGCCCGCCCTGGAGATTCACAGGATCTCCAGGGCCAGGGCGGTCGCCTCGCCGCCGCCGATGCACAGGGCCGCGACGCCGCGCTTGCCGCCGGTCTTGCGCAGCGCGCCGAGCAGCGTGACGACGATGCGCGCGCCCGAGGCGCCGATCGGGTGGCCGAGCGCGCAGGCGCCTCCATGGATGTTGACCTTGTCGTGCGGCAGCTTGAACTCGCGCATGGCGGCCATCGTCACCGCGGCGAACGCCTCGTTGACTTCCCACATGTCGACGTCGCCCGCCTTCCAGTCCGCCTTCTTCAGCACCTTGTCGATGGCGCCGACCGGGGCGGTCGTGAACCACTCCGGCGCGTGCGCGTGCACCGAGTGCGCGACGATGCGGGCAATCGGCTTCGCGCCCACCTGCTTCGCGGTGGACGAACGCATCAGCACCAGCGCCGCGGCGCCGTCGGAGATCGACGACGCGTTGGCGGCGGTGATCGTGCCGTCCTTCTTGAATGCCGGCTTCAGCCCGGGGATCTTGTCGAGCTTGGCCTTGAACGGCTGCTCGTCCTTGCCGATCTCGACTTCACCGCCCTTGCCCGGCACCTTCACCGGCGCGATCTCCCAGCCGAAGCTGCCGTCGGTGTTGGCCTGGATCGCGCGCTGCGTCGACGCGATCGCGAACTGGTCCTGCTCCTCGCGCGTGAACCCGTACTTGGCGACGCAGTCCTCGGCGAACACGCCCATCGCCTTGCCGCGCTGGTATGCGTCCTCGAGGCCGTCGAGCGCCATGTGGTCGAAGGTCGTGAAAGCTCCGTAGCGGTAGCCCTTGCGCGAGTTGACCAGCAGGTGCGGCGCGTTGGTCATGCTCTCCATGCCGCCCGCGACCAGGATGCTGGCGGTCCCGGCGACCAGCATGTCGTGCGCGAACATCATCGTGCGCATGCCGGATCCGCACATCTTCGACAGCGTCACGGCGCCGGCCGACTGCGGCAGGCCGGCGGCGAGGACGGCCTGGCGCGCCGGCGCCTGGCCCTGGCCCGCCATCAGGCAGCAGCCCATCAGCACTTCCTCGACGTCCTCGCCCTTGACGCCCGCGCGCTCGACGGCGGCGCGAATGGCGACGGCTCCCAGCTGCCACGCCTGCAGGCCGGCGAAGTCGCCGAGCAGGCCGCCGATCGGCGTGCGGGCGGCGGAAGCGATGACGATCGGATCGTTCATGGTGCTCTCCCCTGTTCCATGGTGGTGGATTGTGGCGCATAGCGCCGACGGAAACGACGCTCGGTCGGATACGGAAAGACGTCCTCGAGATGGCCGGCCTGGATGCGCGCCTTGCGCGCGTTCCAGAACTCCGGCGTGAGCAGGTCGGCGTGGTGCTTCATGAAGGCGGCACGGATGCGGTCGTCGCCGAGCAGGAAGGGTCCCCACTGCTCGGGGAACATGTCGCGCTTGTCGACGAGGTAGTGCACCTCGCTGTCCATGTCGTCGTCGTCGTTCAGCGCCTTCGGCACCGGCCGGAAGGTGCAGTCGGTCATGTACTCGATCTCGTCGTAGTCGTAGAACACGACGCGCCCGAGGCGCGTGACGCCGAAGTTCTTGTAGAGCATGTCGCCCGGGAAGATGTTCGCCGCGGCGAGTTCCTTTATCGCGCTGCCGTACTCGAACACCGCGCGATCGAGGTCGGCGTCGGTGGCGTGCATCAGGTAGATGTTCAGCGGCGTCATCCGCCGCTCGATGTAGACGTGCTTGATGATCACCGTGTCTTCGGTGAGTTCCACGATGCTGGGGCACATGGCCAGCAGTTCCTGGATCAGCGCCGGCGAGAACCGGGCGCGCGGCAGCATGACCTGCGAGTACTCCCAGGTGTCGGCCATGCGGCCGACGCGGTCGTGCAGCTTCACCAGCTGGTACTTCGACATGATCTGCTGGCGGTCGGTCTCCTTGGGGTGCGGGATGACGTCCTTGATCAGCTTGAACACGTACGGGTACGAAGGCAGCGTGAACACGGTCATCACGAGGCCCTTGATGCCCGGCGCGATGATGAACTGGTCGTTCGAGTGGCGCAGGTGGTGCAGGAAGTCGCGGTAGAAGAGCGTCTTGCCCTGCTTGGCCAGGCCCACCATCGTGTACAGCTCCGACGACGGCTTCGACGGCAGGATGGTGCGGAGGAAGTCGACGTACGCCGACGGCGCCTCCATGTCGACCAGGAAGTACGCGCGGGTGAACGAGAACAGCGTCGACAGCAGGTCGGTGGTGAAGATCGCGGTGTCGAGATACAGGTGCCCTTTCGCGTTGCGCAGGACCGGCACGGCGATCGGCGTGATGCGCGTGCCGTTGATGACCCGTCCCACGATGTAGGCGCCCTTGTTGCGGAAGAACAGGTTCGACAGCACCTGGACCTGGCAGTCGGGCTCGGCGTGCCACGGCCGCCTGAACGCCTCGCCGCTGCGATGGCTGTCGCACACCGCCCGGATCACGAAGCGCAGGTCGCGCTCGACGTTCTCCCAGCGGCATGCCAGCCCGAAGTCGATGACGATCTGCCGCAGCACCCGGCGCAGGCCGCGCGTCGCCGGGTAGTAGCTGCGGTACGACGGCGGGTCCGAGTCCATGTAGTCGGTCGCCACGCCGGGCCGCACGAAGATGAACTGGTTGCGGAAGTAGTCCCGGTGCAGCAGCTTGGTGCAGACCGAGTTGAAGAAGGTCTCGGCGCACTCCGGCTGCCGGTGATCGACCAGCTGCGCGATGAAGTTCTGCTTGACCGCCTGCCACAGCGCGTCGCGCTCGACGTCGCTGAGCGACGCGAGGTCGAACTCGCGGTCGATCCGCTGCACGGCGTCGAGCACCCGCATGTCGTAGAAGTCGATCCGCTCGCGCGCGCGGGTGCGCATCGTCTGCCAGTCGCCGTTCTCGTACATCTGCTTCGCCTGCTGCGCGACGTAGCGGAAGCGCCGGTAGTGGCGGTTGAAGCCATCGAGGATCGCCTGCGCGATGCGGACCGGCGACGGCATCGACCGGTCGAACACGATGTCGGACGGGACGGCGGACATGTCAGGTGGATGGTTGGCGAGGTGTCATGGCGAGCCAGATCGCGAGCGCGCCGAACGCGGATCCCAGCGCCCAGCGCTGCAGCCTGAGCCAGCCAGGCCGGTCGCCGAGCCACACCGCGAGCGCGCCGGCGACGGTCACGAGGGCACCGTCGACCAGCGTGGACACGGACACGTGGACGATCCCGAGGACCAGGCTCTGCAGCAGCACCGCGCCGCCGGACGGATCGACGAACTGCGGAAAGAGCGACAAGTAGAACACGGCGACCTTGGGATTGACGACCGACGCCGTCAAGGACTGCCGGAACAGCACCCGGTCCGGGACCGGGTCGAGCGGCTGCGGGGTGAAGCTGAAGCCGCCGCCGCGCAGGGTCGACCAGGCCAGCCACAGCAGGTACGCCGCGCCCGCGAGCTTGATGGCGTCGAAGGCTGCGGGCACGGCGAGCAGCAGGGCAGACAGCCCGAGCGCCGCGGCAAGGAGGTGCACGAGCACGCCGGCCATCACGCCGATCAGCGAGAAGTAGCCGGCCCGGCGTCCCTGCGTCAGCGTCCGCGAGATCAGGTAGATCCAGACCGGGCCCGGCGTCAGCGCGAGCAGCAGGACGGCCAGCGCGAAGAGCGCGAGTGATTCGAAGGGAAGGCCGAAGACCGACATCGGAGGGCAGGGCGGACCGTCAACGGCGGATTGTTCCAGATTGGACGCAGGCGCGCTGCCACTCGAAGCCCTGGTCGACGATGGGCGCTCCGTAGCCCGTGTAGACGGATTCGCCGCCGACCTGCGCGAAGCCGAACGCCTCGTAGAGCCGGCGAGCTTCCTTCAGCGCGCTGAACGTGTGCAGCACGATCCGATCGTGCCGGGTCCGGCAGTGATCCATCGCGCCCTGCATCAGCCGGCGGCCCCAGCCTTGCCCGTGCAGCGCTTCGTGGACGATGAACCAGCGCAGCTCGGGCGTATCGCCGCGGGCATCGATCACGATGGAGCCGAGGACCCGGCCGCCGTCGACCAGCAGCCAGACGCCGTCGCGCGAGGCGTCATGCTCCGCCACGAACTGCGCGATGTCGCGTCGCCGCTCGTCCGCGAAGGCGCCGTTGAAGCCGTGGCGGCGCGCGTAGTAGTCGATCTGCAGCTCGCCGCTGTCGGCCAGCCCGCCCGGGAGGCAGGCTGGCACGATGCGTGGCCCGCAGTCGACCGGATTGCGCGCGGCGTCGAACGGGTAGAGCAGTTCGAAGCGCTCGAGGTCCACGAGCATGCGTTCGTCGAACGCTCGCCCGGCCGCGGCCATTTCCCGCGTGAAGAAGCGGCGATGCCCGGCCATCCAGTCCGCCAGAGTGCGGTCGCCCTCGCCCTCGTCCCAGGCGAAGGCGGAGTCGACCTCGCAGAAGGGGCGGCGGTCGAGCTGCGTGGTGCGGATGACCGCCCGCGGCGTGCCGTCGTGCTCGGTCAGCACCGAATAGCCGCCGGCGACCGGCTTGACCTGCGGCAGTCCGTCGTTCACTTCGGACAGGCCCGCGGTCGCGCGCTTGGGTCCGCGCAGCACGAGTTCGACGAGCTCGTGGGCGAGCTCGGGAGTGTCGCCGAAGTACCAGGCCTGGTAGCCGGTTTCGGCCGGCAGGCGCGCCTGCGCGCAGAACTCGCGCCAGTAGCGGTCCACGCGTCCGTCCTTCGCCACCGAGTTGTCGAGGACGTCCACGCGAGCCGGCCGCTACATCGTGTCGGAGAACAACTCGCGGCCGATCAGCATCCTTCGAATCTCCGAGGTGCCGGCGCCGATCTCGTAGAGCTTCGCGTCGCGCCAGAGGCGCCCGGTCGGGTAGTCGTTGATGTAGCCGTTGCCGCCGAGTGCCTGGATCGCCTCGCCGGCCATCCAGGTGGCCTTCTCGGCGGAGTACAGGATCGCGCTGGCGGCGTCCTTGCGCAGGCTGCGCACCGTCTCCTGCGTGGCCGCGTCGCACGCGCGGCCGAGGGCGTAGACGTAGGCGCGGCAGGCCATCATCGTCGAGTACATGTCGGCCAGCTTCCCCTGCATCAGCTGGAACTCGCCGATCGGCTGGCCGAACTGCTGGCGGTCGTGAACGTACGGCACGACCACGTCCATGCAGGCCGCCATGATCCCGAGCGGGCCGCCCGACAGCACCGCGCGCTCGAAGTCCAGGCCGCTCATCAGCACCTTCGCGCCGCCGCCTTCTTCGCCGAGCACGTTCTCCGCCGGCACCTCGACGTCCTGGAACACCAGTTCGCCGGTGTGCGAGCCCCGCATGCCGAGCTTGTCGAGCTTCTGCGCGACCGAGAACCCCTTCATTCCCTTCTCGACGATGAAGGCCGTCATGCCGCGCGCGCCCATCTGCGGGTCGGTCTTGGCGTAGACAACCAGCGTGTCGCAGTCGGGCCCGTTGGTGATCCACATCTTGGTGCCGTTCAGAACGTAGCGGTCGCCCTTGAAGTCGGCGCGCATCTTCATGCTGACGACATCCGAGCCCGCGTTCGGCTCGCTCATCGCGAGCGCGCCGACGTGCTCGCCGCTGACGAGCTTCGGCAGGTACTTCCTGCGCTGCGCATCGTTGCCGTTGCGCTTGATCTGGTTGACGCACAGGTTGGAATGCGCGCCGTACGACAGGCCCACCGAGGCGCTGGCGCGCGAGATCTCCTCCATCGCGACGATGTGCGCGAGGTAGCCCATGTCGGCGCCGCCGAACTCCTCGGCTACGGTGATGCCGAGGACGCCGAGGTCGCCGAGCTTGCGCCAGAGGTCCATCGGAAACTGGTCGGTGCGGTCGATCTCGGCCGCGCGCGGCGCGATCTCGGCCTGCGCGAAGTCCTGCACCGCTTCGCGCAGTGCGTCGATGTCGGCTCCGAGCTGGAAGTCCATTCCCGGCAGTTGCATTGCGGTCTCCTAGATCCGTTCGTCCGGCGTGCCGTGCATCACCATCAGCGTCTGCTGCATGGCCGCCACCCGTGTTTCCCTGTCCCCGCGCCGTGCCCAGACGTCGGCGCGCACGACGCTCAGCGTACGTCCCGGCTTCAGGACCTCGCCGCGCGCGATCAGCCACTCGCCTTCGGCCGGCGCGAGCATGTTGACCTTGTACTCGACCGTCAGCACGCTGGCGTCGGCGGGCATCAGCGTGAACGCCGCGTAGCCGCCGGCGCTGTCGGCGATCATGCCGACGATGCCGCCGTGCACGAATCCGTGCTGCTGGCCGAGGTCTTCCCGGACGGGCAATTCGATCTCGACCCGGCCCGGCTCCACGCGCGTCATGCGCGCGCCGATCAGTCCCATCGCGTTCTGGCGCGCAAACGAGCCTCGAACGCGCGCTTCGAAGTCGGGATTGCGGGGCTGGTGGTCCATCCGGGCCTCGGTGTCAGGGGTGGAAGCGCCTGCCGGCGACGGGCGAGCCTGAAAATCTAGGTGACGTTGACGTTAACGTCAACTCCGCCCGCTTGCCGGCACGGGCCGACGCACGCCGCGCCTACGGCACCGCCCGCCCGTTGGACAGGCGCAGGATGCCGCGCGTGAACCGGTAGGCCGTCCAGAACCAGACGACGGCGAGGCCGATGCCGCCGCCGACGGCGGCCGCGATGAACGACCACGGGATCGACAGGTAGTTGCCGCTGCGCGCGAGGTCGGCGACCCGCATCGCCTCCGGCACGATCACCCACAGCATGGCCCCGAGGATCAGTGCGTTCCACAGCAGCGACCACCAGAACGTGCGGATCAGCCAGCCGTAGTGCGATTCCAGGACCGTGCCCTCGACGTCGCTGCGCTTGACGTAGTCCAGCACGAGGCCGATCAGCGCGGGCCAGAACAGGAACAGGCCGGTGACGTGCAGGCCGTAGGCAATCCCGACGAAGGAGAACTCGCGCGACGACGGGACGGTTTCGCTGGCGCTCATGGCGTGCTCGGGGCCGATGCCGGAGGGGGACCGGAATGTTAGCCCCTTGCCCGACACGGCCGTGCCCCGCGCGATCCCGCATTTCGCTACCCTCCGCCGATGGAATCGGGCAGCGCGCAGTACATCCTCAAGCACACCTTCGGGTACGACAGCTTCAGGAGCTTCCAGCAGCAGGTCATCGAGCACGTGGTTGCCGGGGGCGACGCGCTGGTGCTGATGCCCACCGGCGGGGGCAAGTCGGTCACCTACCAGATCCCGGCGCTGATGCGGCCGGGGGTGGGCGTGGTCGTCTCGCCGCTGATCGCGCTGATGCAGAACCAGGTCGCGGCGCTCGAGGAGGTCGGCGTGCGCGCGGCCTTCCTCAACTCCACGCTCGGCGCCGCCGAGGCGGCGGCGGTCGAGCGCCGGCTGCGCGCCGGCGAACTGGACCTCGTCTACGTCGCGCCGGAGCGGCTCGTCACGGAGCGCTGCCTGCGACTGCTCGGCGACCTCGAGCAGGGCGCCGGGCTGGCGCTGTTCGCCATCGACGAGGCGCACTGCGTGTCGCAGTGGGGCCACGACTTCCGCCCCGAGTACGGGCAACTCGCGCTGCTGCGCGAGAAGTTTCCGGCCGTGCCGCGCATCGCGCTCACGGCGACGGCCGACGTGCCGACGCGCACCGAGATCGCCGAGCGCCTGCTGGTCGAGCCGAAGCTGTTCGTCGCCAGCTTCGACCGCCCCAACATCCGCTACCGGGTGGTCGAGAAGCGCGAGCCGCGCGAGCAGCTGCTGCGCTTCGTGCGCGACGAGCATCCGGGCGACGCCGGCATCGTCTACTGCCTGGCGCGCAATTCGGTCGACGAGGTCGCGGCGTTCCTCGACGGCCACGGCATCAGGGCGCTGCCCTACCACGCCGGGATGGACGCGAAGACGCGCGCGGCCAACCAGCGCCGCTTCCTCGGCGAGGACGGCCTCGTGATGGTGGCGACGATCGCCTTCGGGATGGGCATCGACAAGCCCGATGTGCGTTTCGTCGCGCACGTCGACATGCCGAAGAGCATCGAGGGCTACTTCCAGGAGACCGGCCGCGCCGGCCGCGACGGCGAGCCCGCCGACGCGTGGATGACCTACGGGCTCGCGGACGTCGTGCAGCAGCGCCGGCTGATCGAGTTGTCCGAGGCCGATCCGGCATACAAGCGGCTGTCGGGCGCCAAGCTCGACGCGATGCTCGGACTCGCCGAGGCGGCCGACTGCCGCCGCGTGCGCCTGCTCGCGTACTTCGGCGAAGCGAGCGCGCCCTGCGGCAACTGCGACAACTGCCTCGCGCCGCCCGAACTCGTCGACGCCACCGATCCCGCGCGCAAGCTGCTGTCGACCATCTACCGGTGCCAGCAGGCGAGCGGGTTCGGCTTCGCGGCCTCGCACGTCATCGACGTGCTGCGCGGCAAGGCCACGGAGAAGGTGGCGAAGTACGGCCACGAGCGGCTGTCGACCTTCGGCATCGGCCAGGAACTGTCGGAGGCCGAGTGGCGACTGCTGCTGCGGCAGCTGGTGGCCGAGCACATCGTCGAAGTCGACTACGACACGTACAACGTGCTGCGGCTGACCGACGCGAGCCGGGCCGTGCTGCGCGGCGAACGCACCATCCGCCTGCGGCGGACGACCGCGGCGCCCGCGCGCAGGCGCAAGGGCAAGTCGGGCGGGGCGGAGGCGGCGGTCGACTCGCCGCTGTTCGAGCGGCTGCGCGCGTGGCGGGCAGCGGTCGCGAAGGAGCACGGCGTTCCCGCGTACGTGGTGTTCCACGACGGCACGCTGCGCGCGATCGCGGCGGGACGGCCATCGAGCCTCGACGAACTGGCCGATGTCCCGGGCGTCGGCGAGAAGAAGCTGGAGCGCTACGGCGAGGACCTGATCCGGCTGGTTGGGGCGGGGGGCTGAGGTACGGCACGTCCTCTGTCGGCCAGGCTGCGGACACCCCATTCATCCATTCATTCGAGCCGGCCCGCGTCCGGAAGTCCGGGGAGAGCCAGGTGACCGGCTCGCGACCATCGGGACGAACCGCCAAACGCAATCCTGAACCCGCCGATGGCTACAGTGCCGCCACCGGGCTGCCGTCAGCGCAGCGGCAACGAATCCGCGGCCGGACGGGACTGCAGCAGGACAGCCAGCACCTTGTCGATGCGATGACCATCCATGTCGACGATCTCGAACCGCCAACCTTGCCACTCGACGGAATCGCTTTCTGAGGGCACGCGGCCGAGCAGCAGCATCATCATGCCGGCCAGTGTGTTGTAGCGGCCGAGTTCCTCCTCGGGCGCCGAACCGAAGCCGAGCCGGTCCTTGAGTTCCGGGATCGGGATGAGGCCATCGAGGAGCCACGAGCCGTCGGCGCGCTGCACCGCCCACGAGTCCTCTCCGCGCGGCGTCTTGAACTCGCCGGCGATCGATTCGAACAGATCCTGCAGCGTGACCAGCCCCTGCACCTCGCCGTACTCATCGACCACGAGCGCCAGATGCCCGGTCGAGGAGCGGAAGTTCTCCAGCAGTTCCATGCCGGTCAGCGACTCCGGCACATAGACCGCCGGGTCGAGCGCCGTCGCGAGGTCAATCGGTTCGCCACGGATGCTCTGCTGCAGCAGCCGGCGCGCGCTGGCAATGCCCACCACGTCGCGCAAGCCCCCGCGGCACACGGGGAAACGCGAGCGCTCCGACTCGAGCACCTTGCGCAGGTTTTCGTCGCGCGAGTCCTCGAGATCGAGGTACACGATGTCCGAGCGCGGCGTCATCAGCGACGCGATCTGCCGGTCGTCGAGGCGGAAGACGTTGCGGACCATCGCACGCTCCTGCTCGTCGATGACGCCGGACTCCGAACCTTCCTGGATCAGCTGATGGATTTCCTCTTCCGTCACGGCGTTTGCGGTCGTGTTGCGAATGCCGGCGATGCGCAGCAGCAGGCTGGTCGAGCCCGACAGCAGGCGGACGAAGGGCTTGGCGGCGACTGCCAGCCAGCCGATCGGCCGCGCCACGCGGCGCGCCACGCCTTCGGCCGCCATCTGGCCGAGCCGCTTCGGCACCAGCTCGCCGAGCACGATGGCGAAGTACGTCACCACGACGACCACCAACGCCGTGGCTCCCAGCTCGGCATGCTCGCGCTCGACGCCGAGGGTGATCAGCCACTCGCCGAGCGGTTCGGCGAGGGCGGCCTCGCCCACGATGCCGCTGAGGATGCCGATGGTCGTGATGCCGACCTGGATGGTGGACAGGAAGCGGGTCGGGTCCTCGTTCAGCGCGAGCGCGGCCGCCGCGCCGGCATCGCCTCGATCCATCAGGGTCTGCAGCCGGCCCCGTCGCGCCGTGACCAGCGCGATCTCCGACATTGCAAAGACCCCGTTCAGAAGGATCAGCCCGAACAGGAAGGCAATTTCGAATGGCATCAGTTCTGCTCCGGGAGGCGCGCGCGACTTCGCAACGTCATGCGGATTCTCCTTGAACGCGCAGCGCGCTGCTCATCGTGCGGTCGAGCCGCCGCGGTGTCGGGTCGCGCCCGTATCGACAACGAGATCGAACGATGCTCCTTGATTCATTCCAATAGGCAGCGATTGGCACGCAGCTCCGCGGGCTTTCCCTAGATCTGCCGCGACGGGCGGATGCGATCATTGGCCGCCGGGTACCGGACCCGCCGGCTCGGACGATTCATGAGCGGGCATAAGCGCCGCCACTGCGTGGCCGAGATGGGGCGGCTACGCCGGTGCCACCAGGACAGTGCGGATGAGTGCGGCGAAGCGGATCCTCGCCAGGAGAAGTGTTTGATGAACGAGCCGCACACGGACGCGACGGCCCGCTCGGCAGGATCGCGTCCGCCGGAGAGATTCTGGTCCGAGCGCGGCCTGTCCAACCTGGCGGCGCTGGCACTTACCGTGCTCGCGCTGGTGCTGTGCTTCCTGATCGCGCGACCGTTCGTGAGTTCGCTGGCGTGGGCGACCGCACTGGCGGTGGTGGCCTGGCCCCTGCATCGCCGGCTCGCGCGGCGCGTCCCGTGGCCGGGCGCGGCCGCCGCACTGTCGGTCGTTGCGATCGCTTTGCTGCTGGTCGTGCCGTCCGGGATGCTCATCCCTGGTGTCGTGGACGAGGCGCTGAGTGGATACCGGCTGGTCCGCTCGCAGATCGAGTCCAGCGCCTGGGACGCGGCGCTCAACCGTCACGAGTGGGTCGGGCCCGTGTGGGAATGGCTGCGCCAGCGCATCGACATGAGCGTCGTTCTGCAGCAGGTGGGCGCATTCCTGACCCAGCTCGGCTCGCTGGCGGTGACATCCTCGTTCGTCGGCCTCGTCGAGTTCACGCTGACGTTCTTCTTCCTCTTCTTCTTTCTCCGGGATCGCGACGCCGTGCTTGCGGGCGTTCGCGCCATGCTGCCGATGTCGCCCTCCGAAGCGGATGGCGTTCTCCGTGCCGCTGGCGACACGATCTTCGCGACGGTCTGCGGGAAGGTCGTGGTGGGCATCGTTCAGGGCCTGCTCGGCGGCCTCATGTTCTGGTGGCTCGACCTGCCCGCCGCGTGGTTCTGGGCGATCGTGATGGGACTCTTGTCCATCATTCCGCTGCTCGGCCCTCCGCTGGTCTGGCTGCCGGCCGCGCTCTTCCTGCTGCTCGACGGTCAATGGGGACAGGCGATCATCATGGTGCTCTGGGGTGCGGCGGTCGTCGGCCTGGCCGACAACGTGCTTTACCCCGTCGTCGTCGGCCGGTACTTGCGACTGCACACGATCCCGCTGCTGGTGGCCCTGATCGGCGGCGTCGTCGTCTTCGGGGCCGTGGGCTTCTTCCTCGGCCCGGTGGTGCTCGCCGTCACGCTCGCGCTGCTGGAGATGTGGCGGAAGCGCGCCGCCGCACAATCCGCAGCATGAAAAGCAGTCAGTCCGTCATGAGGGTCGCTTGAAACTCTTTTCCCCGCTCTACCGCAAGGCATTGGCCTGGTCGCGGCATCCGCACGCTCCGCGATACCTCGGTGCGATGAGCTTTGCCGAGTCGTCGTTCTTTCCGGTGCCGCCCGACGTCATGCTGGCGCCCATGTGCCTCGCCAGTCCGGCCCGGGCCTGGTACTTCGCCTTGCTGACGACCCTGACCTCGGTGGCCGGGGGGCTGTTCGGATACGCGATCGGCTACTTCGCGCTGGATGCCGTGTTGCCGTGGCTCGAACACAGCCGCTACTGGCCCGCCTATCAGTCCGCGGTCAGCTGGTTCGAAAGATGGGGTTTCGCGGCGGTCTTCATCGCGGGCTTCTCGCCGATTCCGTACAAGATGTTCACGATCGCCGCCGGCGCGCTCTCGATGGCGCTGCTGCCTTTCGCGCTCGCGTCGATCGTCGGCCGCGGCATGCGGTTCTTTCTCGTTGCCGGCCTGATGGCGTGGGGTGGCGCGCGCATGGAGGCGCTGCTGCACCGCTACGTTGACCGTCTCGGCTGGGCGACCGTCGTCCTGGTCGCTGTTGGCGCGCTCTGGTATGGCAACCGGTGATGGCGGAGCGTCGGGGTCCGCCTCGTTCGGGACTGCCCTCGGCGCGCCGAGCCATCCGACGGCAAGCCGATGTCATCGCACGCTGACCGGTACGCTCGCTGCCACGTCTGCTACGACAGATCCCTGGCCGCCGCGTACGTCATCGTGACCGCCGCAAGGGCCCCTCGCTTCGCGACGCGAAGCGTGATGGTCACCGGGCCTGCCTTCCAGCGAGACTCGGCCAGGACCCCGGCCGACGGCGTCGAGATCCCCGGAAGTTCCCGGCCATAACGCCGCGCCGCTGCCTGCCTGAGTTCGTCGAACTCCCTCATCGCGGCGGTCTCGGCGAGCAGGCGCGTCGGGTGCAGCAGCACCTGCTGCAGGCCGTCGTCGTCGAAGTACAGCTCGGCATCGAAGGCCCGGTCCAGGTTCGAGACGCCCGGAGCCACGAGGCCCAGCGACAGTCCGTTGCCGAGCGACCTGGGTTGCGCAGGCGGCACGGCGTCGGGCAGAACGGCACGCACATCGGCCAGCGTCATCCCGGGCTCCGTGACGTGCCACAGCACCTTCTGCTGGCTGAGCAGCAACGCGGCGATGCACGCGATGACGATCGGAACGGCTACGGCAATCCAGCGCATGAGGGGCGGTGATGCGGAAGGAGATGAAGATCCCGACGACTACGGGGCTCGCAGCGTCGCACATTGCCAGCACTCCGCGGGATCGGCCACTTGGGGCAAGCCCGATGAGAAGCGCTCGAGCGAGAGGGTGCGAAGGGGCGGCTCGACGAGCGACGGCAGTCATGGCACCGGCTGTGCCGAAGCGCCTGCGATAGCGCCAGCGTCCTTGCGGGCGGAGTGTCCGCCGGGGTCGAGAGCGGTCTGTCGGGAATTCGAGTTCAGCGCCGCGGCCGCGCCGCGCGCCCCAGCAGCCGCCGGCACTCCGACTCGTGCTGCCCGATCTCCGCGAGCGTCACCTGGATGTCCTCGCGCTGCTGCTCGAGCGCGCGCCGGTGCTGCTCCAGCACGGCGAGGAAGCGCCTGGCCTGTGCCGACGCGTCCTTCGGCGTCTCGTACATGTCGATCAGCTCGCGCACCTGCGTGAGCGTCAGGCCGAGGCGCTTGCCGCGCAGCGTGAGCTTCAGCCGCGTGCGGTCGCGGTTGGAGTAGACGCGCGTCAGGCCGGAGCGGCCGGTGCGCTTCGGCTGGAGGATGCCCTGGTCCTCGTAGAAGCGGATCGCGCGCGGCGTGACGTCGAACTCGTTCGCCAGCTCCGTGATGGAGTAGGTCGTGCCTTCCTTGGGTTCGCGCGCCGTCGCCATGGCGGCCGTAGAATCGCGTCAGTTTCCGTAAACGTCAAGTTGAAGACGTGAATCCCCACGAGCACGAACTGAACTACCCGTGGCCGGACGTGCCCGCCCCCGGCACGTGGACCACGCTGCGCCCGGGCGTGCACTGGGTGCGGATGCCGCTGCCGTTCGCGCTCGACCATATCAACCTGTGGGTGCTGGACGACGAGGTCGACGGCCGCGCGGGCTACACCGTCATCGACGCCGGCATCAGCAGCGACGTCACGAAGCAGGCGTGGGAACAGCTGTTCGAAGGCGCGTTCGGTGGGCTCCCCGTGGTGCGGCTGCTGTGCACGCACTTCCATCCGGATCACTTCGGGCTGGCGTGGTGGCTGGTCGCCGGCGGCGACAAGGCACGGTGGCGCGCGCCCTTGTGGATGTCCGCGACCGAGTACGCGTTCGGCCGCTTCCTGTCGCTCGGCGCCGACCAGACCACGGGCGACTCGGCCGCGAGCCACTTCGCGCGCAACGGGCTGGCCGATTCCGACGCGCTCGCCAAGGTGCGCGCGCGCGGATCGGGCCATTACCCGAAGCTGGTGCCGTCGACTCCGCCGAGCTTCCGGCGCGTGCAGGACGGCGACGAAGTCGCGGTGGGGCCCGCGCACGCGAAGCGCGTGTTCCGCGCGATCGTCGGTTTCGGCCACGCGCCCGAGCACGTGTCGCTCTACTGCGAGGACGACAAGCTGCTGGTCTCGGGCGACATGGTGCTGCCGCGCATCTCGACCAACGTCAGCGTGTTCGACCTCGAGCCCGACGGCAATCCGCTGCCGCGCTACCTGCACTCGCTCGACCGCCTGCTGCTGCTGCCGGCCGACACGCTCGTGCTGCCGTCGCACGGCAAGCCGTTCACCGGGCTGCACGCGCGCATCGCGCAGCAGCACGCGCACCACGCCGAGCGCCTCGCCGAGGTGCTGGCCGCGTGCGCGACGCCGCAGACCGCCGCGTCGATCGTGCCGCTGCTGTTCAAGCGCGCCCTCGACCTGCATCAGACCACGTTCGCGCTCGGCGAGGCGCTCGCGCACCTGCATGCGCTCTGGTACGAGGGCAGCGTCACGCGCCGGCTCGACGACGACGGCGTCTACCGCTTCACGACCGCATGAACAAAGACGACCCCAGCACACCGCGCCGGCCCGCCACCAGGCTCGTCACCGGCGGTCGCGACCGCGCGACCAGCTTCGACTACGTCAATCCGCCGCTGGTGCGCGGGTCCACGGTGCTGCACGACAGCGTTGCCGACATGAAGGCGCGGTCGCAGGCGCGGCTCGCCGGCGACGACGAAGTCGCCACCTACGGCATCTACGGCACGCCGACCCACCAGGCGTTCTACGCCGCGCTCAACGCGCTGGAGGGCGGCTACCGCAGTTGGGCGCTGCCGACCGGCCTCGCCGCCTGCACGATGGCGCTGCTCGCGTTCGTGCGCACCGGAGACCACGTACTCCTCCCCGACTCGGTCTACGGGCCGACGCGCCGCTTCAGCCGGCAGACGCTGGCGCGATTCGGCATCGACACGACGTTCTACGACCCGTGCATCGGCGACGAGCTGGAGCAATTGTTCCGCCCGACCACGCGCGTGCTCTTCCTGGAGTCGCCCGGCTCGCTGACCTTCGAGATGCAGGACGTGCCGCGGCTCGCGGCCATCGCGCGCCGCCACGACGCCTTCAGCGTCATCGACAACACGTGGGCGACGCCGCTCTTCTTCCAGCCGCTGGCGCACGGCGTCGACGTCTCGCTGCACGCGGCGACCAAGTACATCGGCGGCCACTCCGACCTGCTGATGGGCACGCTTACGGTCAACGAGCGGGCGTGGCCCGCGGTGCGCGAGGCGATGCACTTCTACGGTCTCACCACCGCCGCGGACGACGTCTACCTGGCGCACCGCGGCCTGCACTCGATGGGGGCGCGGCTGGCGCTGCATCGAGCCAACGCCGAGCGGCTGATCGCGTGGCTGCGCGGGCAGCCCGAAGTGGAGCGCGTGCTGTATCCGGCGCTGGCGGACGATCCCGGCCACGCGCTGTGGAAGCGCGACATGAGCGGCGCCTCCGGCCTGTTCGGCGTCGTGCTGAGGCCCGGGCTGCCGGCCGGCGCGCTGGAGGCGCTGGTCGACGGCGCGCAGTTGTTCGGGCGCGGCTATTCGTGGGGCGGCTACGAGAGCCTGATGATCCCGGCGTTCCCCGAACGCACGGTCGCGCCCTGCCCGTTCGAGGGGCGGCTCGTCCGCATCGCGGCGGGACTCGAGGATGCGGACGACCTCGTCGCCGACCTCGAACGCAGCTTCGCGGCGCTACGCGCCGTGCGCTGACGCCGCGCGCCGCAGTTCGCGCAGGTACGCGAGCCCGGGGATCGCGCGGCTGCCGTACCAGCTCGTCATCTCCGCGTCGATCAGCCGCACCGGCGGCGCGACCTGTGTGCGCAGTTCCTGCGCGTGTGCCTCGGTGAACAGGAAGGGTTCGGTCGACAGCAGCACGCGCTCGACCGCGTTCGCGGCCGCAACGACGTCGTCGACCTGCGGATAGCGTGCCGCGCCCGCCCAGCCGCCCGGCGGCGTGATCACTTCCCAGCCAACGCAGGCGAGCGTCCGGGCGATGTACGTGTCCGCCGCGATCGTCATCCACGGGTCCTTCCAGATCAGGTAGAGCACCCGCTCGCGCGGCCAGTCGGTCTGCCGGCACGGGTCGAGTTCGTTCCGCAGCGCCGCAGCGAGTTCCCCGGCCCGCTCTTCCGCGCCGAACAGCGCGCCCATCAGCGCGTACAGCGCCAGGTTGTCCTCGGGCACGTTGGGATGCGTCACCACGACGTGCGGCACGAAGCGCCGCATGGCCTCGACGGCGCCGGCCTCGTTCTCGTCGACGTTGACGACGACGTGCGTGGGTCGCAGCGCGCGCAGCGCCTCCAGCTTCACGTCCTTGGTGCCGCCGACCTTCGGGACGGCGCGGACCGCGGGCTCCGGATGGACGCAAAACCCGGTGCGGCCGACGACCCGCGCGCCGAGGCCGAGATCGAACAGCAACTCCGTGATCGACGGCACCAGCGACACGATGCGCGCGGCCGGCGCCGGCGTGTGCAGCACACCCGCGCTGTCGCGCAGCGAGTCAGCCGGCATCGGTCGCCGCGAGCGCCTTGGCGAAGAAGTCGACGCTGCCGAAGTTCCCCGACTTGAGGGCCAGTGCGAGCGGAGCGGTCCCGGATGTCGCCGTCCAAGGCACGCCGGGGTCGATCTCCGCGCCGATGGCGAGCGATTCGATGCCGAGCGCCTGAACGACCGCGCCCGACGTCTCGCCGCCGGCGACGACGAGCCGGCGCACGCCGGCCGCGACGGCAGCCCGCGCGAGATGCCCGAACGCCGCTTCGATGGCCGCGGCGGCGCGCTCGCGCCCGTCGGTGCCGATCGCCTCCTGCAACGCCTGCACGTCGGCGGGTGTCGCGCTCGAGTAGACGAGGCACGGACCCTCTGTCACGTGCTCGAGCAGCCACCGCGTGGCCGCGTCGAGTTCGCCGTGGCCGGCGACGAGGGCGGCCGCATCGAGCTGGCGGGCGGAGTGTGTGCGCGCGAACGACTCCACCTGCGCGCGCGTCGCCTGCGAGCAGCTGCCCGCGAGGACAAGCGCCGGACCTCCGTGCGGCACGTCGGCCTCGGCGTGATCGCGCGCCGGAGCGGCCCCGCGGGCGCGCGCGTTCTCCGGCAGGCCGAGCGCGATGCCGGAGCCGCCCACCAGCAGCGGCAGGTCGCGCGCCGCCTGCGCGAGGACGTGCAGGTCCTCGTCGTCGGTGGCGTCGGCGATCGCGTAACGGATGCCGTCGGACCGCAGGCGATCGATGGTGGTGTGCACGGCCTCGACGCCGAAGCGCACGAACGCGTGCGGCAGCAGGCCCACCTTGTGCCGTGTCTGCCGGCCGAGCACACGCACGAGGCTGGCGTCGCGCATCGGGGTGAGCGGGTGGTCGCGCATCGGCGAGTCCGACAGCAACTGCGCGCCGACGAAGAGGTGACCCTGGTACACCGTGCGGCCGTTGGCGGGGAAGGCGGGGCACACGAGCGCGAGGTCGCCGCCCAGCGCATCGAGCAGCGCGTCGGCGACAGGGCCGATGTTGCCGGCGTCGGTCGAGTCGAACGTCGAGCAGACCTTGAACAGGAAGCGGTCGGCGCCGTGCGACCGCAGCCAGGCGAGCGCGCCGAGCGACTGGTCGACGGCCTCGCGGACCGGTGCCGTGCGCGACTTCAGCGCGACCACGACCGCGTCGGCCTCCGGGAGGGTCAGGTCGGCACGCGGCACGCCGTTGACCTGCACCGTGCGCAGGCCGCCCCGCGTCAGCGTGTTCGCCAGGTCGGTGGCGCCGGTGAAGTCATCGGCGATGCATCCGAGCGCGAGCACCATCGTCGCCTATGGGGGAGCAGCGACGGCCCGCGGCTTCTGCTTGCGCCGTGCCGTCACGCGATCGAACAGCCAGCGCGGCAACAGGCGCAAGACGCCCGTGACGACGCCCATCTGCCAGGGAATGGTCCGGTACCGCGCGCCGGCGAGGATCGCGTCGGCCGCGCGCGGCGCGAAGTCCGCAACGTCCATCAGGAAGGGCATCCCGTAGGGGTTCTTCGCGGTCAGCGGCGTGCGGATGAAGCCGGGCGAAATCGTGACGACCTTGATGTGATGCTTCGCCATCTCGACGCGCAGGCTTTCGAGGTAGGTGATCGCGGCGGACTTCGACGCGCAGTAGGCATCGGAGCCCGGCAGTCCGCGGATCCCCGCGACGCTCGCGATGCCGACCAGCGTGCCGCGCCGGACCGACTTCATGCGCGCGATGAACGGATGGAACGTGTACGCCATCGCGAGCACGTTGGTCGACAGCACCTTCTCGAACTGCGCGAGATCCTCGTAGTACTCGGTCTTGACGCCGACGGAAATGCCGGCGTTCGCGATGACGATGTCGACGCCGCCCGCCGCCTGCTCGAACGCGCGGCCGGCCGCGATCAGCGCGTCCTTGTCGGTCACGTCGACCGGGTAAACATGGTGGTTGCCGGGCAGCGCCGCGGCGAGCGACTCGAGCGCTTCGCGGCGGCGCGCGACGAGGCCGAGCGTGGCGCCGCGCGAGGCGAATTCGCGCGCGAGTTCCGCGCCGATGCCGCTCGACGCACCGGTGATGAAGACGTTCATCGGCATGCGCGAAGTGTACGTCGGCGCTATCGCCGCTTCGTGACCGCGCCTTTGCGCTTGGCCTTCACGGATTGCTGCGCCTCGGCGATTTCCTGCCCGCTGCGGCCTTCCAGCTTGGGCGTGATGTTGTCGTCGATCCACTTCTGGTCCCACCACTCCACCGGCAGCACCGCGACGCCGTCGAGGTAGACCCCGTAGTGCAGGTGATCGCCGGCGGCGAGTCCGGTCTCGCCCGTCTTGCCGAGGACCTGGCGCCTGGCGACGGTGTCGCCCAGCTTCACGTCGATCGAGTTGAGATGGCTGTAGAGCGTGTAGAGCCCAAGCCCGTGATCGAGGATCACGGTGTTGCCGTAGATGCCGAGGTCGCCGGCGAACGCCACCGTGCCGCTGTTCGCGGCCTCGACCGGGTAGTTCTTCGTCACCGAGAGGTCGTAGCCGAGGTGGTACGCGACGTCGATCGGCTCGCCCTTGTAGGTGTAGGTCCGCTCGTCCGCGAAGTTCGCCTCGACCTTCGAGTTGCTGAGTTGCACGAACGCGTCCTTCCACAGCATCGCAGGGGTGGTCTTCTTCGTGACCGCGGTGATGTCGGCCTCGTTCTGCTGGCGCAACTGCTTGTTCACGGCGACGAAGACGTCCTTCGGCGCGCCCTGCCGGGCGGAAGCGTCGGCGAGCAGCGGCGCGATCTTGTTCTGCAGGAAGCTGTCCGACAGGGCGATCGTGCTCTTCTTGTACCTGACGTTCTTCAACTCGTAGGCGAGCCGCATCTCGCGCGTGTTGCCGGCCTTGTCGGTGGCGACCAGCACGGGCCTGGCCTCCGGCGGGACGTTGTAGGGATGCGCGAAGAAGGCCAGCAGGTGATCCGGGCGGTCCTTCACCTGGCCAGGGAAGCCCCGGAAGAAATAGTCGCCGATCTTCACTCCGCTGGTTGCGGTGTCCGCCGACGCCTTGTAGACGATCGCACCGACGCCACCGAAGTTCACGTAGCGGTCATCGGCGACGAGTTCCAGCGTGGGCGGCGTGATGTCGATCGTGACGTTCTTCTCCAGCGCGGCGTCGTTGCCGCCGAAGAAGCGCCACAGCGAGGCATCGCGTGCGGTGACGCGCAGCACCGCGGGGCCCTCCTTCACGCCGGGCACCTTCGCCAGCGCCACCGCGACCTTCTTCTCGCTCACGGCGCTGTCGAACTGTTCGGCAACGAGCTTGTGCTCGGTTCCGCCCTGCGACAGCGTTGCCGTGACGGACTTCAGGCCGGCGCCCCGGTCGGTGACGTGGATCTCGAGCGGCGCCACGCCCAGGGTGTCGGCATTCGGCGAGACGGTGATCCGCGGCGGCTCGGACTCAAAGCGCGGCGCCAGGAAGTAAGACCCGCCGGCGATGGCGGCGACGACTATTACGAGCAGAGCGATGAGGATCGGGAGTTTGCTGCGACGTCGATCGGACTGGAATGCATTCATGCGGGCTTCTCGGGAGAGTTGGGGCGAGCGTCGGGACGGGGACGAGCGTTGGCTGGGCGAACCGCTCGCGAGCGACAGGCCGAAGCATAACGGCCACTGCATCGGAGTCGGGCGCGCACAGTAGCGTGAAGACCCGAATGAAAACGGCCCGCCAGCGGCGGGCCGTCGCTCGGAGTGGAGTCCTGCCTACTTCTTGCCGCCGCGCTCGGCGCGCGCGCGCTGGATCAGGTAGTCCATCACCGGCAGGCTGCCCTCGCGCGAGCCGACCATGTGCGGTGCCGTCATGAACTTGCCGTCGATCGCCATCGCCGGCGTGCCGTCGACCTTGAACGCCTTCCACACCTGGCCGGCGCGCGACGCGCGCGTGCCGACGGCGAACGAGTTGAAGGTGTCGAGCCACTGCTTGCGGTCGATGCCGTTGGCGGCCATGAAGTCCGCGATCTCGTCCGTCTTCAGCAGCGGCCGGCGGTCGACCTGGACCGCCTTGAACACCTTGGCGTGCAACTCCTCGGTCTTCTTCAGCGCTTCCAGCGTGAAGTAGATCTTCACGTGCGGCAGCGTCTGGTCGTTCCAGGCGATCGGGTTGCGGCGGTACTCGACGTCGGCCGGCAGCGTCTTGCGCCACGCGGCGAGGACGTGGTCGTACGTCGCGCAGTGCGGGCAGGTGTACTGGAAGAACTCCAGCACCTCGATCTTGTTGGCGCCTTCGGTGGGCTGCGGCGGCCTGACGAGCGTGAAGTCCTTCCCTTCCTTGGGCGGTGTGCGTCCCTGCGCGTGCGCCAGGCACGGCGCGAGGGCGGCGGCGATCAGCAAATGGCGGCGACGTACGGACAGGCTCGACATGCGTGTTCTCTCCGGGAGGGTCTTCGTTACAACGCAATTCTGACAGGAGCGGATGACCGGGATTGGCCCGGGGTTGCTGGGGTTCACCCGGAGGCGGCGGGCCGTCGGCGCGCTCACTTAAGGCGGATCAACTGAACGTCGATGCCGTTTTCCGCCATCGTCTTGCGGATCCGGTTGATGTCTTCGAGATTGCCGTAGGGGCCGAGGCGGACGCGGTACAGCGTGGCGCCGCCCTGCTCGAGCGGGAAGATCCTGGAATCGAAGCCGAGCAGCGCGAGCCGGGCACGCATGGCATCTGCATCGTCGTGCGATCGGAACGCTCCGGCCTGCAACAGGAAGCGCGAACCATCGCCGGCGACCGCCGGGGTCGTGTCCGTTTCCGCGGGCGGGGGAGCGGCTTTCGGGTCCGTCGCCGCATCGGCCTTCGGAGCGGCGGTGGCAGGGGCGCCGCCCTTGACGTTCGGGGCCGGTGCGTACAGCGGCTTGTTCGGGTCGCCGCCGGTGTCCGGCGTGACCGACTCGCTGGCCGGCTTCACCTTGGAGACGAACGGTACCGGCGCGTTGGTGATGTAGAGCGCGACCGCGACGGCGATGCCGAGCCCGACCACGAGTCCGAGGACGAAACCCAGAAGGGTGTTGCCGCGCTGCGCGTGCGAGGAAGACATCATCCGCGGCAGTTTACTTGGGGCCGGTTCAGCGGCGCCGGCCGCGTGACTGATACACGCGAGCCCCCATGCGGCCGGATGAGCACTCGCGCGCGGCCGGACCACTACATCTTCTCCGGCGCGGACACGCCGAGCAGCGCGAGCCCGTTGCGCAGCACCTGGCGCGTCGCGAGCAGCAGCGCCAGCCTGGCCGCGCGCGTGGCGGGCTCGTCGACGAGCACCCGCTCGGCGTTGTAGTAACCGTGGAAGTCCGCCGCCAGCTCCTTCAGGTAGTTGGCGAGCTGGTGGGGCGCGAGGTCGTTGGCGGCCACGGCCAGCACCTCGGGGTACTCGGCGAGCCGGTTCATCAGGCCCTGTTCGCGCGCGCTCGCCAGCGGCGCGAGGTCGGACATGAGCGCGGCCGCTTCGTCCGGCACCGCATGTCCCTTGTCGGCCGCCTGCGCGAACACCGAGCAGATCCGCGCATGCGCGTACTGCACGTAGTAGACCGGGTTGTCCTCGCTCTGCGACAGCGCGAGGTCGACGTCGAACACGAACTCGGCGTCGGGCTTGCGCGAGACCAGGAAGTAGCGCGTCGCATCGCGCCCGACCCAGTCGAGCAGGTCGTGCAGCGTCACGTACGTGCCCGCGCGCTTGCTCATCTTCACTTCCTCGCCGCCCCGGGTCACGCGCAGCATCTTGTGCAGCAGGTAGTCCGGGTAGCCCCTGGGCACCGCGATGCCGAGCGCCTGGGCGGCCGCCTGCAGCCCGGCGCGCACGCGCGCCACCGTGCCGTAGTGGTCGGTGCCCTGGATGTTGATGACTTTCTCGAAGCCGCGCCGGAACTTGGTGAGGTGATACGCGACGTCGGGCACGAAGTAGGTGTAGCTGCCGTCCGACTTCCGCATCACGCGGTCCTTGTCGTCGGTCGCCGGGCCGCCCATGCCGCCGACGTCGCCGATCTCGGTCGTCCTGAGCCACAGCGCGCCGTCGGCCTCGAACGTCATGCCCGATTTCACCATCGCGTCGACCGCGGCCTCGACCTTGCCATCCAGGTACAGCGACGACTCGAGGTAGTAATTGTCGAAGGCGACGCCGAGCGCGGCGAGGTCGCGATCCTGCTCGCTGCGCAGGCAGGCGACCGCGAAGCGCCGCACCGCGTCGATGTCCTCGGGGTCGCCGCTCGCCGTCACCGGTTCGCCGTCGCGCGCGGCCACCGTGCCCATCGCGAGAAACTCGCGCGCGATCTCGACGATGTACTCGCCGCGATAGCCGGCCTCGGGAAACTCGATCGCTTCGCCGCGCAGTTCGCGCGCGCGCGCCTGGACCGAGAGCGCGAGGTTGGCGATCTGCACGCCGGCGTCGTTGTAGTAGAACTCGCGCGTCACCTGCCAGCCCTGCGCCCCGAGCAGGTTGGCGAGCGCGTCGCCGAGCGCGGCCTGGCGCGCGTGGCCGAGGTGCAGCGGGCCGGTCGGATTGGCCGACACGAATTCCACCATCACGCGATGTCCGGCATGCTCCGACGACGTGCCGTAGCAGTCGCGTTCGCGCAGCGACTGCCGCACGACCTCGAGCTTGGCCGCCGGGGCGATGCGCAGGTTGATGAAGCCCGGACCCGCGACCTCGGCCGACTCGATCAGGCCGGATGCCGCCGGGTTGACCTTCAGCGCGTCGACGATCGCCGTGGCGACCTCGCGCGGGTTGCGCTTCAGGCCTTTCGCGATCTGCAGCGCCACGTTGGTCGCGATGTCGCCGTGGGCCTCGACCTTCGGCCGCTCCAGCACGACGTTCGCATCGGAGGCGCCGAGCCCCGCGAGTGCCTGGCGGAGCAGGGCGATGACCTGGAGCTTGTGTTGGGCGAGCATGCGAGGGAGAGTGCCGGAGTGCGGCGGCGGGCAAAGGCGCGAATTCTACCGACCGCCGGCATCCGGAGCGGCAGGACAGCGTGGTCCGGCTGCGCCGGATCAGGCGAGTTCCAGCGTGGCCACCGCCGCGTCGCGCGCTTCCGGCGCGACCCAGTCGACGCCGAGGGCGTCGAGGACCGATTGCTCGGTCGCGCCGGCGACCAGCCGTGCTCCCTGGTACAGGCCGTACTCGTTGAGCTTCAGCCCCTGGTCGATCGCGCGCTTGCGCAACTCGATGTTGAACGCCTTCGGCCCGGTGAAGTAGAGCAGCGCGGCGCCGAAGCTCTCGGCCGGAACGACGCGCAGGTCGACCTGCAGTCCGCTGTCGAGCACGGCGCTGGCCTTGGTCGCACCCTGGGCGAGGATCTCGCGGAAGCGCGGGAAGGCGGCGAAATGGCGTGAGATGCCGGCGCCATCGGTGCCGACCGCGAGCAGGTCGATGTCGCCGACGGTCGGACGCCGCCGACGGATGCTGCCGGCCACGACCACGTCGGCGATGCCCGGCGCGCGACGCATGTGCTCCAGCACCGCCGTGGCGGCGCGTTGCGCGGTCGCGAGCGGCACGCGCTCCTTCTTGCTGCGATCGGTCGTCAGCGCCCGCAGCACCTGGGCCGTCGTCTTCGGGCCGAAGCCACGCAGCGACTCCATGCGTCCGCTCCGCGCGGCGTCGCGCAGTTGCACGGGCGTGTGGACATCGAGCCGCTCCGACAGCGCCCGCACGCGCTTCGGGCCCAGGCCGGGAATCCGCAGCAGCGAGGCCGTGCCGCGCGGCACGGCGCGCCGCAGTTGTCGCAGCAGTTCGCAGTTGCCCGTGCGCGCGATCTCGTGGATCTTGGCGTCGAGGTCGGCGCCGATCCCGGCGAGCTTGCCGAGCTCCTCGCCGCGTGCGGCGCGATCGGCGAACGCCGGGCCCTGCTGGTTCACCATGCGGGCTGCGTTGCGGTAGGCGCGGATCCGGAACGGGTTCTCGCCCTGCACCTCGAGCAGGTCGGCGATCTCCTCGAAGACAGCGGCGATGCGTGCGTTGCTGGCTGCCATCTGTCCGGATCGACCGGTGCGCGCTCCGTCAGGGCCGCAACCGCAGTTCCCTGGTGCGCTGCGCCCGTATCACGCCGATGACGCCGTCGATTTCCTCGCCGAGCGCTTCGAGCAGGTTGTCGAGCGCGAGCATTCCGGCGAGCGCGCCGTCGGGCCGCACGACCGGCAGGCGGCGCACGCCGCGCTCGCGCATGTGCGCCAGCGCATCGAGCAGGTCGTCGTCCTCTTCCACGACGGCCGGCTTGTCGCTCATGATGTCGCCCGCGGTCATCGTCGCCGGGTCGAGGCCGAACGCGACGACTTCGATGGCGATGTCGCGGTCGGTCAGCACGCCGACCGGAAACTCGGAGCCGTCGTTCTGCTCGACAACCACCAGGCAGCCGACGTGTTCGTCGTGCATCCGGCGGGCGCAGGTGCCGATCGACTCGCTGGCGCGAGCCATCACCGGCTGGTGAACTGCAACGTCCTTGATCTTCAGGCTTTGCGATCTCATGGGAGGGTCTCCTCGATTCCTTGGCGCTGATAGGCTTAGGCTAGGAAGTGGGATGGCAGTTGCACTGACCGCGGTCAAAGGCGCACGTGACCCCGGCTCGCGCTGATGAAAGCGGTTGCAGTCCCCTCGAGAGTGGTCAGGTTGGTTTCACCGCCCGTGTCGAGTCATCGGAGGAAAGCATGAACAACAGGAACCGTTCGTTGCTCGGATTAGGCATGGCGCTCGCGGCTGGCGCCGTGGGCGCTCAGGCGACCAAGGGCCCGAGCCAGGCCGTGAAGCCGCCCGTCGCGCAGGCGTGGATCGACGTGGCGACCTTCGCGGGGTTCGGTGTGCCCGGCATGGGCGGGAGCCCGGGCGCCAGTCCGATGTCGATGATGAGCGGCATGTTCGGCGGCGGGCAGGCCGCGAAGAACGTGTTCGGCAACACGCAGACTTTCTCAGCCGGACGCTGGCTCGACGTCACGCTCCACACCAGCCGCAACCCGTCGCTGGCCGAGGCGCTGCAGGCCGTGCCGGCAGGCACGCAGCTCGCGCCGACGCTGAAACTGGTCGCGCCGAAAGCGGCCAAGCCGGCGCCGCACGACGATGACGTGAACCCGACCGAGATCGAGCGGCCCAAGGGCAAGATGCACCTGTACTGGGGCTGCGGCGACACGGTGCGGCCGGGCCAGCCGCGCGTGCTCGACATGGCGACTTCGAAGCCCGAGGAGTTCGGCAAGTTCTTCGTGGCGCGCCGGGCCACGCAGCGCGGCGCGCACAGTGCCGCAGGCAGGCCGCTGTGGCCGAACGACTCGGACGCGCGCCTGGTTCCGTCGAACGCTTCGCTCGTCGGCGAACACGCTTTCAGCGGGCAGGGCGTGCCGGAGGGCTTCAAGTTCGCCATTCCCGCGGCGCAGGACCTCATGCCGGAGATCGCGCTAAAGCAGGCCAACGCCGGCGGCGCCACCCAGCTCGAATGGACCGCGCTGCCCACCGCGCGCGCGTACTTCATCGCCGCGATGGGGGCGAAGGGAGGCGGCATGGGTGGCGGATCGGATCCGGAGATGGTGTTCTGGACCTCCAGCGAAGTGCCTGAGCTCGGTTCGAGTCTGCTCGACTACCAGACCAACCCGGCGGTCGATCGCTGGCTGCAGGAAAAGGTGCTGCTCGCGCCGACGGTAACCCGCTGCGCCGTGCCGAAAGGCATCTTCGGCGAAGGTGATGGCGCGATGCTGCGGATGATCGCGTACGGGACCGAGCTCAACCTCGCGTATCCGCCACGGCCCACGGATCCGAAGATCGCCTGGGAACCGCAGTGGGCGGTGAAGGTGCGCGTCAAGAGCTTCGCGAGCGCGATGCTCGGCATGGACATGGGCGAGATGCAGCGTGGCTCGGGCGACCGTCCGCAGTCCCAGGATCCGGCCTCGCCGGCCGCCGCGGAGAAGAAGCAGGAGGACAAGTTGCCCGATCCGGTCAACATCCTGCGGGGCATCCTCGGACGATGATCCGGCCGGCGTTCACCCTGGGGCGCCGCGTGCACGGATAGCGCGATGGAGCGCAGCGAACTCGACCACATCGTCATTGCGGCGGCTTCGCTCGACGCCGGTGTCGCATGGGTGGAGGACCGACTGGGCGCGCGGCCGGTGCCCGGCGGACAGCACGTCGCGATGGGCACGCACAACGCGCTGCTCCGCCTGGGTCCGCGCTGCTACCTGGAGGTGATCGCGATCGACCCCGCCGGGCGGGCGCCGGCGCGTCCGCGCTGGTTCGCGCTCGACGAGCCCGGGATGCAGGCGCGCCTCGCGACCTGTCCGGCCTTGATCACGTGGGTCGTGCGCACGCCGTCGCTCGCGTCCGCGTGCGCGCGTGTGCCCGACCTCGGCGAGATCATGCCGATGACGCGCAACGCATTCCGCTGGAAGATCTCGGTGCCCGACAGCGGATCGCTCGCGTGGGGCGGCATCCTGCCGACGGCGATCCAGTGGGAGGAGGGCGACGACGGCATCGTCCATCATCCGTGCGACGTGCTGCCGGCGAGCGGCTGCGAACTGGTGTCGCTGCAGTTGTCGCATCCGGCGGCCGTGCTCGGAACGAGCGGCATCGTCGCGCTGTTCCGGGAACTCAGGATCGCGGGGCCGGTGGACCTGAAGTCCGGACCGAAAGGCCTCGCGGCCGTGATCCGCTCAGCGCGCGGGGAGGTCGTGCTCGGCTGACTGCGCGCGGCGGACGCTGCGCAGCTTGAACACCGGCACCACGCCGCCGGTTTCGATGCCGCGGTAGTTGCGGATCGGCGGGCAATCGTAGGCCGCGAGTGGAGTGCCGCTCGGATCGTCGAGCAGGCCGAGTTGCTCCAGCGCGGCCACGGTCGCCGCGTGCAGCGCGCGCGGGTTGCCGTCGGCGATGCGGATCGCGATGCCCATGCCCTTGGACTGCACGCCGATCGCCTGCATGCCGTCGGCGCCCGCCTTGCTGACCCAGTCCCCCGCGCCGGCCTGCATGATGGCGAGGTCCATCCGGCGCGTGCCCGACACGAGATCGGGGTGGCGCGACATCGCGAAGAACAGCGCGCGCAGTTCGGGCGTGTCGCCCGTCGCCATCCGGGCGTAGGTCTGCGCCAGCCGCTTCAGCGGCATCGCGCAGTTCGGCGCGCTGCAGCCGTCGATGCCCCACGCGACGGCGTCGCCGTTGGTGAAGCGTGCGACGGTGGTCCGGATGCGCTGCTGCAGCGGATGCCCGGGGTCGAGGTAGCTCTCGAGCGGCTGGTCGTGCATCCGGCAGTACGCGAGGAAGCCCGCGTGCTTGCCCGAGCAGTTGTGATGCAGCGCGGACCACTGGGCACCGGCCGGCGGCGTCGTTTCGGTGGCGGTGAAGAAGCTCGGCGCGTGGCAGCCGCACTGCAGCTGCGATGCGTCGGCGCCGGCTTTCGCCAGGATGCGCTGCACGACGGCGACGTGCATCGCCTCGCCGCTGTGGCTCGCGCACATCAGCGCCAGTTCGTGCGACGTGAAGCCATGGCGCTCCATGCCGCCGTCCTCGACGAACGGCAGCGCCTGCAGAGGCTTCAACGCCGAGCGGGTGAAGTTGAGCGAGTCCGGATCCCCGACGGCGGTGATCAGCCGGCCCGACGGGTCGGTGACCGCGATCGATCCGTAATGCACGCACTCCGTGGCGCCGCCTCGGGTGGTTTCGACCAGCGGGACGTGGCGCGGAATCATGGGGCGACTCCGCGCGAGGGAGCGGGCGCGGTCACAGGACGACCCTCCGCGCTGCGCGCTCCGGGCTGGGCGCTTCGGAGCGGCCGCGCGCGCTCAGGCCGACTGCGGCGCGGCGCCACCGGACTGCAGGCGCGCGGCAATCTCCTTGCGATACCGATTCAGATCCTGGACCGAATTGAAGGTGCGCTCGAACAGCAGCGACAGGTTGTGCAGGATCCGCTCGACGACCTTGGTCTCCCATTCTTTGTCGAACCGTATTTGTTCGTCGAGCCAGCGTTCCAGCCAGCCCGGATCGGGGAGGCGCGATTGTACGGTGTCGTTCGGGAAAAGCGACTGGTTGACGTGGAGATTGGTCGGGTGCAGCGCCTTGTCGGTGCGGCGGGCCGAGGCCATCAGGACGCCGATCTTCGCGAACGCGGCGCGGGCCTGGTCGCCGACCTCGCCGAGGTACTTCTTCATGTAGCGCAGGTAGGCGCCGCCGTGGCGCGCCTCGTCCTGCGACAGGAGCCGGTAGATGGCCTTGATCACCGGTTCCGTGTGCCACTCGGCGGCCCGGCGGTACCAATGGTTCAGGCGGATCTCGCCGCAGAAGTGCAGCATCAGGGTTTCGAGCCGCGGCGCCGGGTCGAACTCGAAGCGGACGGCGTGCAGTTCCTCCTCGGTCGGCACGAGTTCCGGCCGGAAGCGCCGCAGGTACTCCATCAGCACCAGCGCGTGCTTCTGCTCCTCGAAGAACCACACGGACATGAAGGCCGAGAAGTCCGAGTCGCCGCGGTTGTCCCGCAGGAACATCTCCGTGGCCGGCAGGGCCGACCACTCGGTGATGGCGTTCATCTTGATCGTGCGCGCCTGGTCGTCGGTGAGCAGGCTGGCCTCGAACTTGTCCCAGGGAACGTCCTTTTCCATGTTCCAGCGGACGGATTCGAGCGACCGGAACAGGTCCGGGTACAGAAGCGAGGCCATGAAGATTCCTTCGTTAGTGCCGGGCGCGACGCTTCAGCCAGCGCATCAGGGAGCCAACTACCGGCAGCTTTTCGTACAGCTCTTCGGCCGCGTCCCAGTAGTCCCGGTGCAGGGCGATGCGACCATCCATGGAGAACTGTATATGAGTGGCTCCCCGTATGGTCTGTTCCCGGCGGGCGTCACCCTTGAAGCGGAAGTTGAAGTCCCAGCCGAGGAATGCGTCGTCGCCCTGGCCGAAGCTGCGGGTGACCACGAAGCGCGGCCGGTCGACCTGCCGGTACATGCCGGCGAAGATCGCCCGGATGGCCGGCACGCCGGTGACTTCGTTGAACGGATCCTTGAAACGGGCGTCGGGCGCATAGAACTCGTCCAACCGCGCAAGGGCGGCGGGCGACAGCGTTTCGAAGAACTCCTTCAGCCGAGCGATGCGCGGGTCGTCCGTCAAAGTCACGCTCCCGTGAAACGCCGCACCGCCCAGAAATAGGCGGGGTACGGCAGGATGCGCAGGAGCTTCAGCCAGCCGGTGAACCGGCGTGGAAAGTGGGTTTCGAAGCGGCCCGCGGCGATGCCGTCCAGCGTACGCCGCGCGGCCTTCTCCGCGGTCATCAGCGCGGGCATGGCGAAGTCGTTGCGCTGGGTGAGCGGGGTGTCGACAAAGCCCGGGTTGATCAGGTAGACGCCGATGCCGTGCCGACGCAGGTCGAGGTACAGGCCTTCGGCCAGGTGGATCAGCGCGGCCTTGGTCGGCCCGTAGATCAGCGCCTGCGGCAGGCCGCCGTAGCCCGCCACCGACGCGACCAGCGCGATGCCGCCCCGGCGCTGCTTGAGCAGCGTGGGCAGCACCGCCTCCAGGCAGTTCAGCGGCCCGACCAGGTTCACCGCCAGCAGCTGGTCGGCCTTGGCGCGATCGAACTGGTCGGCGCGCATCGGGCTGTGGGTGCCGGCGACGACGATGACCAGGTCGAGCGCTCCGAGCGCGTCGCGCACCTTTTTCGCCGCCGCGACCACGGCGGCCCGGTCGGTGATGTCGACGGGCGCCACGACGGCGTCGGTGCCCTCGGCGATCGCGTCGAGCCGGTCGCGCGAGCGGGCCGACAGCACGACGCGCGCGCCGGCGTTGATCAGGTCGCGCGCCACGGCGGCGCCGATGCCGGTCGACGCCCCGATCACCCAGACGCGCTGGCCGCGCCAGCCACGGATCTTCGGGTTCAGGCTCACGGCAGCTTCCGGAACGAGATCAGCACTTCGCCGACGCGCACGCCGTAGAACGACATCACCGCGCGGTTCAGCATTACGCGCTCGTCGATCAGGAACATCCAGTCGTCGAACGCGATGTTGTAGCGGCCGCTGTCAGTGGCGAGGTCGAGCGTGTAGGTCCAGTTCAACGCATTGCCGGCGACGACGCCCTGCGCCTCGCCGATGACGTCGGCGGCGGTGCCGATCCAGCGCGAGCCGTCCGGCGCCGCGCGGCGCAGCGTCCACACGCGCCGCTCCTTCTTGCCGTCCGACCACGTGAAGTCCTCGTCGAGCGTGCCGACGTCGCCGCTCCAGGTCGCCTTGATCTGCACGACGAAGCGCCGCTGCACCTGGCCTCCGCGGTCGAGGACCATGCCGTGGCCCTCCAGCGCGCCATCGAAGTAGCGCGCGAGGTCGAGCGCCGGCTGCTCCTTTCGATAGACCTGCGGGTCGATGGACGTGCAACTGGCGAGCAGGACGACGGCGGCCAGGGTGGCGGCGATCAGTGCGACGAGGCGGGCGAACATGGGAGTCCTAGCAACGTTGGCCGCGCCATGCGACGAGCAGCAGCGCAGCGGCGGCGAGTTTGAGAAGGCAGGGCAGCACGGCGTAGGCGAAGGCGAGCGCGTCGAGCGCGGTCGCATCGCGGGCCCCCGGGGCGTAGCCCAGGGCCTCGAGCACCGGCAAGGCCAGCCCGGCGGCCAGCGCGAGGTTCATCTTGTTCGCGAAGTTCCAGAGGCCGAAGTACGCGCCCTCGTGCGCGCCGCTGTGTCCGCTGCGGCCGATCACGCGCGCGAGCAGCGCCGGCGGCAGCGCGAGATCGGCCCCGAGCCCGATGCCCGACAGCGTGCAGACCAGCGCAAAGGCGACGAAGTCGCCCGGGCCGACCGCGTACGCCCAGGCGAACGTGCCGATCGCGAGCGCCATGCCGGCGAGCCAGGTCGCGTGCAGGCCCCAGCGGTGCGCGAGCCGCGCCCACATCGGCATGCTGCAGGCGGCCGCGACGAAGTACAGCGCGAGCAGCACCCCGGACTGGTGCTCCATCTGCAGCCGGTCGGCAACGAAGAACAGCACGAGCGACGCCGGCACGGCGGCCGCGATTCCGTTCGCCACGAAGATCGCGAGCAGCCACCGGAAGCCGCGCTCGGACAGCGGCGCCATGATGGCGCGCCACGGCGAGACCCGCGCGGATTCGGCGACGACGGGCACGCGCGGCGCGCGCTTCACCAGCGCGACCAGGGCGATCGCCAGCGTTCCGAGGAACAGCGCGATCAGCGCGTTCGGGCCCCACGTCGACAGCAGCGACGCGAGGATCACGCCGACCAGCCCGAAGCCTTCGCGCCACGCGGTCACGCGCGCGCGGCCGCTGTCGCTGTCCGCGAGTCGCGCGCCCCACGCCTGGTACGCGATCGTGGCCAGCGAGTAGCCGAGCGTGGCGGCGATCAGCGTGAGGGTCAGCCAGGCCGCTGCTCCTGCCGGTGCCATGTCCTCGAGCGGCGAGAACAGCAGCACGTAGCCCGCCGCCAGCACCGGCGCGGCGATCAGCAGCGGCCGCAGGTAGACGCCGCGCGAGCGGTCGACCCACGCTCCGAGCAGCGGGTCGACGAAGGCGTCGAGCACGCGCGTGGCCAGCAGCACGGCGCCGATCGTGGACAGCGCGAGTCCGGTCGTCGTCGCATAGAACGGCGGCACCAGCACGTAGACCGGCAGCGCCATCATCGTCAGCGGCAGGGCGAACAGGCTGTAGGCGAGCAGGTCCGGCGCCGGCAGGGCCCGGTCCGGAGCGCGCGCGCCGTCCGCGACGAGGGCGGTCACGTCAGAGCGCCTGCTTCAGGAGGCTGGCGCGCAGGTCCGGGGCGGTGGTGCGGGCGTCCAGCCAGATGCCGAAGAACGCCGCGCCGAAGGCGGGATCGTCGATGCGGCCGATCGGCCGGCCGTCGAAGTAGAACTCCGTGGCCTGTCCCGGCACGTGCACGCCGGCGAGCCGCTGCCCTGCCTGCACGTCGGGGAAGAGCGCGATCATCGCCTGCCGCCAGCGCGCGCGCTGCGCTTCGGTGCCGATGCCGAGCTTCGCGATCTCGGCGTCGCTGCGCTCCGCGATCGCGCGGCCCTGCAACGTGCGGGCGTAGGTCAGTTCGAGCGCGAACCGCTGTTCGGTGTAGCGGCGCGCGTCGAACCCCGCCGCCGGCACGAAGAGGTGAGCGTCGTACACGTGCAGGCCGAACCAGGTCAGCCGCCCGCTGCCGGCCGGGCGCGCTTCGCCGAGCGCGCGGCTGACGTGGGCAGGCACATCGGCGAGCGCGGGCCCGCCGACGAGCAGCGCCAGAGCGACCAGCGCGCTACGCACGAGCGAGCGTGAACTGGACGACATCGGTGGAGCGGCGCGCGAACGCCGCCTCGCAATAGGCGAGATAGAAGTCCCAGATGCGGATGAAGCGCTCGTCGAAGCCGAGCGCGCGCACGGCGTCGAGCCGCGCGTGGAAGCGTTCGCGCCAGGTGGCGAGCGTGCGCGCGTAATCGGGGCCGAACGCGTGCTCATTGACCACCGCGAGCCCGGCCCGCTGCGCCGCGCGCCTGAACGCGGCCGGGGACGGGAGCATTCCGCCCGGGAAGATGTACTGCTGGATGAAGTCGGTGCCGGCGCGGTAGCGATCGAACAGCGCGTCGTCGATCACGATGGTCTGGACGCAGGCGCGGCCGCCCGGCT
>Ga0105104_10000212_pt1 | contig 43877 bp, 40 predicted proteins | sample PPLLaktember2015_3_FD_87034 | JGI IMG/M metagenome (GOLD analysis project Ga0105104, IMG submission 87034) | Freshwater sediment microbial communities from Prairie Pothole Lake near Jamestown, North Dakota, USA - PPLs Lake P7 Core (6) Depth... | ecosystem: Environmental > Aquatic > Freshwater >... | reverse complement strand
GTAAAATTCACTTTTCATACGTGCAGAGATACAGGCATCACTCACATTAAGGCAAAATTAGGATTCTACGACTGCCAATGCTCGCTGTATGTAGCAGCTGCCGATTAAAAAAGACATTCCGGGCGTTCCAAAAAAGCGCACTGCCGTGCGGCGCTACACAAAGAGATAAAGGACATGGTCCGCCTTTGGCGAGATCTCGCCAAAGGCGGACAGGGATCAACGCCTGCTCGGCGGACATAGAACGCGAGGGGTAAAGACACAGCAAGCTGTGTCACTACGGATCGTGTTCGGAATTCAGCTTTCCGCTTTCAGATTTCAGATTTTTCCGTTTCATCCTTCATCCTTTATCCTTCATCCTTTCTTCCTATGCCCTTTCTTGACGTCACTCTGCCGCGCACCAGCGCGGAAATCAAAAAGCAGCTCATCGCAAAGTTGACCGATGCAGCAATCGAAGCGGGCTTCGAACGCGAGATTTTTCGGGTGTGCATTCGCGAATATGAAATCGGCGATGCGGGTAGAGCGGGTGTGCCGTGGGACGGTACGAACGGACCGCCGCCGCTCCATCTGGTACTCTACACTCCGCGCCTGCCCGTCCGCATGAAAAAAGCTGCGATTGAAAAACTCAGCCGGGCTTTTGAAACAGCAACCAGCCAGCCGGGCTGTTATCCCATCGTTCACATTCTGGAATATTCCTACGACAACCTCGGCATTCACGGCAAGATATCGTGGGAGGAACATCCGGAACTCAAGGAACGCAAGTTCTACAACGATGCCGCTGACTATTAGGCCGCGCTTGCGGCCTTTCTTTTTGGGATATTTGACTTTCCGGGTGAAAATGGTTAGATTTAGCCCGTTCAAAGCAGATCGGAACAAACCATGAAATCCATTGCTCTGGCCGCCGTGATTTATGGATTAGCGGCAGTCGTTTCCTTTTTTGTGGCCTTCCTGATTACGGGCATTCACCGCGTGATCGTGCGGTTTAAAAAGCCGGAAACGAATTAGAAAGATATCCTATGGATATAAGTCAAATCGCACTCAATCTCTTTCAAGGCATTGCCACGCTGGCGCAAGCCGACACGGGGATTGCCATCGGGCGCGTAGGCTTGATCGCTCTGGGAATGCTGCTGGTTTATCTGGGCAAAAAAGAGATACTCGAACCGCTGCTTATGGTTCCGATGGGACTCGGGATGGCGGCGGTCAATGCGGGTGTACTGTTCCTGCCGGGCGGCCATCACGGCACTCTATTCGTGGATCCGCTGGTTTCGGATACGACCCCCTTGATGAACGTACTGCAAATTGATTTTCTGCAGCCGATCTACACATTTACTTTCTCGAACGGTCTCATCGCGTGTCTGGTTTTTATGGGAATCGGCGTGCTGTTGGACGTGGGTTACGTAATTCAACGGCCATTCCTCAGCATGTTTCTGGCGATCTGCGCGGAATTGGGAACGGTAGCAACCTTCCCCATCGCCGTTGCGCTGGGATTGAGCATGAATGACGCCGCTTCGATTTCGATGGTCGGCGGTGCCGACGGGCCGATGGTTCTCTATACATCGCTGATGCTCTCGAAGGACCTATTCGTACCGATTACGATTGTGGCTTATCTCTATCTTGGCCTGACCTACGGCGGTTATCCGTATCTGATCAAACTCATGGTACCGGCCAAACTGCGCGGATTGCCGTCGGTGCCGCCCAAGAGAGTAATTACCGTCAGTTCGGGAGACAAACTCACGTTTGCCGTGGTCGCTTGCACGATCTTGTGTCTGCTCTTTCCCGTAGCGGCGCCGCTCTTTCTCTCGCTTTTCATTGGGGTAGCCGTGCGGGAGTCCGGTCTGAAAAAAATCGAAGAGTTCATTGCCGGGCCGCTATTGTACGGAGCAACATTTTTCCTTGGTTTGATGCTGGGCATTCTCTGTGAAGCAGGCACCATCCTCAATCCGCGGATTCTGCTGCTGCTGCTCTTGGGTATTTTGGCTCTATTGCTTTCGGGAATCGGCGGGCTGATCGGCGGCTATATTGTACACTTTGCAACCGGGCGGAAATTCAATCCGACCATCGGAATTGCCGGTGTAAGCTGCATCCCAACCACGGCCAAAGTTGTGCAGAAGTCTGTTTCCGAAGTTAATCCCTATGCGGTGGTTCTACCCGAAGCTCTTGGGGCGAACATCAGCGGAGTGATCACTACAGCCATTCTGACGGGTCTCTATGTGACACTGGTGCCGCTCTTCCGGTGATTTTTTATCCCACTCAATAATGCGATTCTCAAAGGGCGGTTTTGGCCGCCTTTTTTCATTACGGCAAGTTATCCCCCCTTTGATTCCCCCCACAAAGCAGGGGGAAAGGAGAAAAGTTACTTGCCGGGTTGCGATCAACACCCAGGAGGGTGTTGGCAAGGAGACGGATAAAATATGTGAAATATGAGGCAGGAGAGGAGTGCCACATTGAGAATGGGAAGTTTATAGCAATCTTTTTGGATAAGCAACCGATAATCGGCCTCAAGTCCTCATCCCGCCTCCAGTTAACGAGGGGCCACTTTTTTTCGCAGGATGGCGAGATCCCTTGACAGTTCTCAGGGTCTGTATTATTTTATTCAAGAAGCCTGAAGATCATGGCTGTACCGATGAACCGGTGGAGTTCCCCCTCCCCGGATTATAACTGTTCTGATAAAATAAGGGAGAACATACCATGGAAAACGAGATAATGCACGAGGAAGGCTCCGAGGGAGTCGGCGCGGAATTCGAACAAGAAGCAGCGGTTGACGTAGCGACTGAGGAAGTCGGAACGGAACAGATGGGCGGCCCGGAAGTGCGGCCGGTGGAATCATGGCGATACGACGAACCGGAACCATCGCTTTTGGATGCGGGCTTTACTATTGAACTGCGGAACATAAAGACGGCGATGGTGATCGCTCCCAATCATCCGATTCCGGTTGCGGTGGAAGGCCTGCTGCTTCATCATCATGAAATGCCGCTGGCGGCTGAGATGGAGATCATTCTTTCGGCGGATGATCGGGAGATCGTGCGCGAACGCTTCTTTCTGCCGTCCCCCCGGCGTGCGGAAGTTATGGCCGCGCATCGCGATTTGGCGCAAATGAGTGCGGATTTTCTGACGGACTCCCGTTTACGCGATACGGCGATGCGGGTTTACTTTCCGGAGCTTTCGGAAGAGTACGACTTGTGGTATCATGTTTCTTTAGACGACAATGGCTGCCTTAACTACGCGCTTCATCTTGGACCGTCCCATAATCAGGACATCAAGAAACGCATTGAAGGCACATTGCAGCTATAGCCTTCACCAGATACATTTGTCTTTAAAGCCCCGACTTCCCGGGGCTTTTTTGTCGAATTTCCGAAAAGTGAAAGCCTCGCCGTAATATTGTCTTTGTAGGCATAATTCCTATTAAATCAGGGCAATATGGTGCAAGAAGGGGTCTTTTAAATTCAGGATGGAGTGGATTCGGGTGTAGATTTTATCGGGAAAGATGTGTATATTTTCACGATATATTCCGAATGGGATTTCGGATTAGAAATAAACGCCAAGTTTCGAGGAGAACATGTCTGAGAAGTCTACCCCCACATCACCGACCGCCAGTGCGTATCCGTCCGAGAAGCTGGCAGAAGCCATTGACGCCGTAAAGTGTATTCGTTCGGGCGATACCGTTTTTGTCAGTTCCGGCTGCGCCGCCCCGACCCTGCTGTTGGAAGCAATGGCTGCACGCGCTCCAGAACTTTATCATGTTGAAGTGGATCACATCTTGATTTTCGGACCGGCTCCGCACTTGGCTCCGGGAATGGAGACTCACTTCCGCCACAATGCATTATTTACGGGTTTCAACGCCCGCACCGCGGTGAACGAAGGACGCGCGGACTATACTCCGATTTTCCTGGGTGAGATACCCCGGTTGTATGCAAACGGCTGGAAGCATGTAGACGTGGTTTTAGTGCATGTTTCACCGCCGGACAGCCACGGATTCTGCAGCTTGGGCATTGACTGTGCAGCCACGCTGGCTCCGGTGCGCATGGCCAAGTACGTCATCGGCTTGATTAATCCGCAGATGCCGCGCGTATACGGCGAAAACTTCATTCACAAATCCCGTTTCCATCGGATGGTGGAATGGGACTCTCCGCTGCACGAACTGCCGCGCGAAGCGATGAGCGATCTGCACGGGAAAATCGGCTCGTATATTGCCGATTTGATTCCCAATGGCGCTTGTTTACAGCTGGGTATCGGCGGTATTCCCGACGCCACGTTGAACTTCCTGCGCAACAAGAAAGATCTTGGCATGCATACGGAAATGTTCTCCGACAGCGCCGTGGATCTGGTGAACGAAGGTATTATCAATTGCCGCGCGAAAAACTACCACAAGGACAAAATGGTGGCCTCCTTTGTGTTAGGCTCCCAAAAACTCTATGATTTCGTGCGCGAGAATCCGCTGTGCGAATTCCGTCCGGTGGATCACACGAACGATCCGTTTATCATCGCCCGCAATGACAACATGATTGCCGTCAACTCCGCCATATCGGTGGACATAACGGGACAAGTGAATTCGGATTCCATTGGCCACAACGTTTACAGCGGCTTCGGCGGTCAGGTGGACTTCATGCGCGGCGCATCCCGCAGCAAGGGCGGCAAGCCGATTATCGGTCTTCCGTCCACCACGAAGAACGACACGGTATCCAAGATCGTGTTCGAACTGGCTCCGGGCGCAGGCGTAGTCACGACGCGTGCCGATGCGCACTATGTGGCCACGGAATTCGGCGTCGCCCACTTGCACGGCAAGAGCATTCGCGAACGCGCATTGCAGTTAATCAACATCGCGCATCCCAAGTTCCGCGATGAACTCCGCTCGCAGGCGAAGAAAGCAAAGATCATCTAATCCGGTTCAGGAGTATTCGTAAAGCGGCGGCCAGTTGGCCGCCGCTTTTTGTTTAGTGAATAGTAAATCTTGACTGGAGAGGTATAAAAACTGAAAGCGGAAATCTGAAAGCTGATGCGGATTCCAGCAGGGTCAGCGATTCCTAAAATCTGTGAAAAAAGACGACGGCCGGAGGCCGCCGTTCGTGGTTCAATTCATAAAGAAGCCGCGAGAGGTGAGGGCACCCGCTCGCGGCGAAAGAAAGTTAGCAACTCCGCTTGGCAGAAAAATGGCAAGTAAACCCTTACCATAGAATGCGAATATCTTTTTCGTTGTTGGTTCGAAACTATTGAATTGCCACTCCATTACACTATCCGACAACACACGCGTTGGCAAAGGATAAAAGCCGCTAATATGTTGGATAACATCGCGGTTTACGCTTAGAACAACTTTCGCACTGTCAATCAGCCCGGCCCAAGTGCTGCCGGTAGAAAGAAAATACAAAGTGAGACCTTCGGGCATTTGAAAGGCCGGCTTATTAAAACCGCTGCAAGCATATTCTATCTGTAATTCTACTATTTCATTCCGCGCCATGAACACATTCCAGCTATACCAGTTTGCAACATGTATTTTGCCGCGATAAATTGGTATTATTGAATTATATGAATAGAACGATTGCACAATACTGACGGCTGTTCCGTTAATTTTGACTGAGAGGTCAGAGATAATATGCGGAACAGATAGATCGCCATTGATGTCGTAGTAGTCCCCCGGATAGCTTATACCTATTGAAAGATCCATATTTTCATTGATGTTCCGCTGCAGGTATGTACCTTCTACCCATACCGTGTCCTGTTTCAGAGTAAGATGAACATTTTCGCTGCATAACTGGATATCGTCTGCAGAGCCGTCATAACTAAGGCGCGGTTGAAGTTCTGGTATTAGGATAGGATTACTGTAGCTCGCGACAACATATATTGTTGAAAAAACCAATGCAACAAAATACGCTTTCATCTTATCTTGTCCTATCAGGTTAGATAGATGCATGAATGCCCCTCCGGACACAATCGTTACAATTTACATCGTCTGCGCGGGGTTGTCAAGGGAAAAATGGGTTCAGAAAATTGTTCCGGCCGGGTTGCGAAGACTTAACCCGGCTCGGCATACTTTGCGGTGATGGGTGTGAAAAAATTCCGGGCAGATCGGGGGATCTGCCTCGGCGAACAAGAGTCCCCCCTTTCATCCCCCCGCTGAAGCAGGGGGAAAGCGGAAAGATTCCAGCAGGGTCAGCGACCGTGCTTGGCGCACCTTGCGGCGATTACTTCGCCATTGCCGCTCAGGAGAGCGACAACGGCGAGACGATTCTGCAATCCTCCGCAGCTCGGCGGAAAGAGCCCGCCCATTCGTCCCACCTCACGTGGAGGGAAATATAAAGCGCGCGGGGTAAGGACACCCCGCGCGGCGATTAAACAAAAAGAGTAGTTACTCTTCTTCGGCGAAATGGATAATGGCCATCGCTTTCGCGAGATTGGTGCGGGCTTCCTCCTGCTCTTCGAGAGTCTTGGCGTCAGCCAACGTCTTCAAAGCCCGGTCACGGGCGCGGATGGCGCGTTCGAGATCCACATCTTCATGGCGCATGGCATTCTCTGCCATAACCACGGCACGATTGGAGTGAACTTCAAAAAAGCCGCCGGTAATCAGGAAATCAAAACTCTCATCCGGATCTTCACAGCGCAAGCGGCCGGGGCGCAGACCCGCCATGAGCGGCGCGTGATCGGCCAGCACGCCGAAATCACCTTCCACACCGGGTGCGCGCACGTGCAGAATCTCTCCTTTAAAAAAGGAGCCGTAGGGAGTGACTATTTCGAGTGAGAAGAGTTTGGACACGGTTATTTCTGCAACGCTTCGTAGTTTTTAATCACGTCCTCGATGGGGCCGCACATGCTGAAACACTGCTCGGGAATGTGATCGAATTCGCCTTCGAGAATGCCCTTGAAGCCGCGAACGGTATCCTTGATCTTAACAAACACACCCGCACGGCCAGTAAACGCTTCCGCCACGTGGAACGGCTGCGAAAGGAACTTCTGCATGCGGCGAGCGCGATTGACCGTGCGTTTATCATCTTCGGAGAGTTCATCCATGCCGAGAATGGCGATGATGTCCTGCAGGTCTTTGTAACGCTGCAAGGTCTGCTGCACGCGCCGGGCAATGCTATAGTGTTCTTCTCCAACCACCGCCGGATCGAGAATACGGGAGGTGGAATCGAGCGGATCCACCGCCGGATAAATTCCGAGCTCCGAAATCTTGCGCGAAAGCACCGTGGTGGCATCAAGGTGAGCAAACGTGGTAGCAGGCGCGGGATCGGTGAGGTCGTCCGCCGGAACGTAAATAGCCTGCACGGAGGTGATCGAACCCTTCTCGGTGGTCGTAGTACGATCCAGCAATACGCACATTTCCGTGGCGAGCGTAGGTTGATAACCCACGGCGGAGGGCATGCGGCCCAAGAGCGCGGAGACTTCGCTGCCGGCCTGCGTGAAACGGAAGATATTGTCAATGAACAGCAACACGTCCTTGCCCTGCTCATCGCGGAAATATTCAGCCAACGTGAGACCGGTGAGAGCCACGCGCGAACGGGATCCGGGCGGTTCATTCATCTGGCCGAACACGAACGTTACTTTCGAGTCCTTGAGTTGGGATTTGTCCACGGTGGACATCTCAAAGGACTTCTGATCGAAATTCTTGCCGTACGTAACCACGCCGGATTCGACCATTTCACGAAGCAGGTCATTGCCTTCACGCGTGCGCTCGCCGACACCGGCAAAGACCGAAATGCCGGAATGCGCTTTGGCGATATTGTTGATCAGCTCCATCACGATGACGGTCTTCCCTACTCCGGCACCGCCGAAAAGTCCGATCTTACCGCCGCGCGAGAACGGCTGAATCAGGTCAATGACCTTAATGCCGGTCTCCAGCATTTCCGAACTCGTGTCCAAATCCGTCATTAAGGGGGCGGGGCGGTGAATCGGCAATCGCTTATCGGATTTTATCTCGCCGAGACCATCCACGGGATCCCCGACAACGTTCATAATGCGGCCGAGCGTCACTTCGCCCACGGGGACCGTAATCGGCCCGCCGGTGTTGACGACTTCGATGCCTCGCCTAAGGCCCTCGGTGGGATTCATGGACACCGTCCGGACGGTGTTGTCACCGAGATGCTGCTGCACCTCGAGGGTCATGGCACCCTGGCCTTCCGCTCCTTCGATGTGAAGAGCCGTGTACAGCGGCGGAAGTTCCCCATCGGGGAATTCCACATCCACCACTACACCGATGATCTGTTTGACAATGCCATTTTTCATGAAAGATTGGGCCTATGGAAAGACGTTATCATTCTGTTTCAGGCGGACAACTGAATCCGAATTTGCCTTGCGATTACAGTCGCGCCAGCAATTCCGATTTTCGTTCCGGATACTTAGCGGTAAAAGCATGATCGAGGGTGAGTCGAAAGACCTCGCGCGATTCGTCGGTCAACCGATTCAGAGCCGATTCCATATAATTCAGGACGAGCGGACCGTCGGCGCGTCCCAAAGTGCGCAGGGCGGAAACCAGGCTGAAACGAACGTATTCACTGGTATCCGTAATCAACGGATCCAGCATATCCAGCCAACGCGGACGGAATTCCGCATGACAAACGGCGTAACGAAGCAACGCGTGCGACGCCGCCCGGCGAATCCGTTCGTTGGGATTGATAACCCAGTCCGTCACCGTATCGCAGACAAACTGCAGATGGAAATCCGCGGCGCCGTCACCGGCATCCGGCGTGTCAAAGATATGAGCGGCAAGATCGCGCACTTCCCAATCATCGTCATTGATGAGATGAAGGGCAGTCTCCACCCACATGCCGGGCTGATACCGGGCGAGACGGGCAATCACGGCTACTGTCATTGCCCGCACCGCGCGCTCCGTGGAGCCCATCAGCCGCAACGTTAAATCCACCGCCACAGCGGGCAAAGCATCCAGCTTCTCTCCAACCGCCGTTCCCACTTCCGTGATGGTCCGAGCGGGATAGAGCGGCAAACCGCCCAGCAAATTCTCCGCTTCCTGCAGGAACGCCTCGGCGTCCATCCGGCCTTCGCGGCACCCGTCCACATTTTTTAGGAGGCGTTCCGTGAGAAACGCAACGGATTCGCTGTTCACAAACGGATCAGACTTCGTCCGGCAGTTCTGAGGTGTCTAAGAAGTGGCGGCTGTCCGGCGGACGCATTTCCTGCGGCGAACGGCTTTCGGAAATCGGCGCGGCGGGGGGAGGCGGCGCGCTGCGATCGGTACGCTCGATTTTATCCCGCAGATCCTGCAGATCGAGGAAATGCGAGCCGACGGCCATACGTAATTCGGCGGCAATCCAGTTTTGTGTGGACACGACGCAAATCTCCTTGCCGCGCGAACGCAGCAATTCGAGCGCCCGCTCGAAGTCACCATCACCGGAAAGCAGAATCATCTTATCGTAGTTGTCTACCGTGCTGAACATATCCATAACGATTTCGACATCCAGATTCGCTTTCTGGGAGGTTTCGCCCGTTTCGGTGTCGTAGATGGTTTTGAGTCCTTTGGTACGGACTACGTATCCGGCATAAGCGAGAAATCGCACAAAGTTTTCGTCGCGCGGATCAGGAGGCTGTTTGAGACCCATGTACCAGTACGCGTCGGTCAACTGATCTTCCGCCTTGAGCACGCGCAAAAGCTTGGCCGGATCAAAGAACCATCCCAAACCTTTTTTCTGAGTGTAGAACATATTTGCGCCGTCCACAAAAATCGAGACGCGCTTCTTTCCACCCGGGTAAGACATCGGCATTCGTGACCTTTCATAAAGTGTTATCAATTGGGAGGACCGCACGAGGAAACGCCGGGGATGCATCGCCGCGTGCATAGGAATCAAGAAGTGCCTGGTGAGCCGCGACAAGAAAAACCAGTATTTCTCGCGGGCTTTTTATATCCGCCGTCATATGACGGCCGAGGCGTCACCGAAATCTTTTGTCAAGCATCAGGGAGCGGATTGATCCGAAAAGATCCTGACTCCGATCCATCAAGGAGTAAATATCAGCGCAAACTTTCCGCGCCCGACACCACTTCCAATATTTCGCGGGTAATCGCCGCCTGCCGCGCTTTATTGTAAGTCAGCGTCAGGGATTCGATGAGTTCCTGCGCGTTTTGCGTGGCGTTTTCCATGGCCGTCATGCGGGCCCCCATTTCGGCGGCGAAAGATTCCAACAGAATACGCCACACCTGAATTCTTACGAACAGCGGCAGAATGGATTCGAGCACACTCTCTTCCGACGGTTCATAGAGGATATCCGACGTAATGACGTGCGCGTCCGCGGGATCCGGTTCAATCGGGAGAAGCTGCTCTACGACCACGTTTTGCTGAATCGCGGATTTAAATTCGTTATGGACGATGTACACTCGATCCAAATCATGAGCGACATACCGATCAATCACGGATTGTCCGAGCTGAACGGCATGCAGAAACTCAAGACGATTAAAGAAACCAGCCATTTTTTCGACAATCGGCGCATCGAGCCGCGAAAAAACGTCCGTTCCGCGCTTCCCGACGGTAATGATCCGCATTTCATATTCGCGCTGCTCCTCCATCAAGCGTTGGGCGCGGCGAATAATGCCAGTGTTGAACGATCCGCACATCCCGCGATCCCCGGTGACTACGACCAGACCGATACGGCGCGGATCGCGCAGGGTGAGCAGCGGATGATGGCTGCGATCGGCGCGCGTCGCCAATTCGCGAATGACTTCCCGCAACCGCAGAGCATAGGGACGGGCATGAATGATGTTTTCCTGCGCGCGCTTTAATTTTGCGGCAGCCACCATTTTCATCACTCGCGTAATCTGCTGAGTGGATTGGATGCTCCGAATGCGACGGCGTATAATTTTCAGACCGGACATCAAATCCTCTGAGAATCGGATGCAGCAAGCTGCGACGCGGGACGGTGAAGAGTCATCAACAATACAAAGAGTATAACGTTACCCAAAAGCGGCAGATTAGCGGCCACGCGGCTGATTCCACGGTCGCCGTATAATCCGAACCATGCGGCTTCCATCAAGAGCGTTGCCAATGTCAAAGCCGCAAATCCCAAACGCGACCAACTTCTTGTCCACAGAAACGCGATCACCGGAAGCAGAAAAACGAAGTGATGTTCCCACGAAATAGGCAAGGCCAGAAGCCCGGCGGAAATCCACAATCCGAAGGATGCGCGTTCGTCGGTTTGGGGCGCGCGCCACTGAATGAGCATCGTCCCAAGCAAGATGAGCGCCGCGAGCGAACGGTTGATTACGGCAAGACTCCCACCCTGCTGAAAACCGTAATCCATCACAGGCAGATCGGAGAAGACGCGCATCAAACCCGCGACCAGACTCTGATTTCCAAAATAAGCCGTCTGCGATGAAGCCAGCGTAGTCAGCAAATGCCAATAGCCTGCATGCGCTTGCCACCCAACCGCCAAGACGGACAAGATCAACCATGCAGCAAACGCAGCGAATACTGCAAGCGCCAATCGCCACCGCCTGCGCGCCAGATCGGCCGCTTCAACAAGCAGTAAAAACGGTTTTACGAAAACCGCCGCTCCAACCGCTAAGGCCTTGCGCAAGCCGCCCGTTCGATTCCCCGATAAGAAGCCCGCCCATAACAGAACCGCCACCAGCAAGCTGGTCTGACCGAGTGAAACGGACTTTGCCAGCGGACAACTGCCCAGGACAAGCGCGCAGATTAAAAGGCGATTTCGAACAGAACCGGAACGCCCATCATGAATCACACGCTCGATCAACGCGACGAAAAGAGCAATCAGCGCGAATTGAATGCCCGCCCATACGAGCCGCCACGTTTCGGCTCCGACCGCCGCCCACGGAGAAACCAGGTACGGAATCAACGGCGGATAGAAACACCAGTTCGCGTAACCTTTATCGTTTAGCTGACGAAGATTGGCCTCATGGTGCATTACCCAATCATCGTTTGACGCGAAATCTTCGCCCGGATAAAGCCACGTCTTGTCCCCGCGAGACAGATCCAATGCAAGAGACTGAACGGAAATTAAATCGGCATTCCCCGGCGGCAGCGCGACGAAGGCGAACTGAACCATTGCCAGAGCGAGAAGCAGCATGGACACGTATCGCATCACGAGTGCGCGGATGCCATCCGCACGGGTTCAGATTTACGATACAACCGGACGGCTATCCACAGCCAAAGCAGGAGTAGTCCGATCGTGTGATTGCCCGTAATTAAGCGTCCCGCCCAGGATTCCGTATAGAAATGCGTGAGCTTCATGAGAAAGAAGAAAGCTGCCGCCCCCAACCAGATCAATTCATTCCACGGCGCGCCGGATGTCCAAGCGCGATGCAGAATCCAACCCAGTACAGGCAGCACAAATAACCAATAGTGTTCCCAAGAAATCGGAACGCAGAGCAGTACCGCCGACAGAATTATTCCTGCCGCGAGCGGCAATCTATCCGTGATCAGATTTCCCCGCGCCCGCCATAACAACCATAATGAAGGAAACGCAAACAGGAGGATCGTCACAACACGCAAGACCGGCAATGCCGGAATTTCCTGCGGCTGTCCTTCCATGATGCTGAATCCGAAAACCGTTCGCGCCAGCCAACCCAAGGGCGATTGATTGCCCCAATAGGGAATCACCAGCTGCGAAAACTCGCGCATGCTCTCCCACCACAGCGAATGCAGACGGAATCCCAGAGTGGCGAATGAGACCGCATATACCGCCGCTCCGGTTCCCACGGCAATCAACACGGGTTTAATGCGGCGGTCGAGAAGGGGCAGTAGAAGCAGAACACCGGGGAAAATTTTAATCGCCGCCATTAAGCCGAGGAGGATCCCCGCCGGCCAGTCCTTTCCGCGGCGCAATAACAGGAGTCCAGCCCATGTAATAACCACCAGCATCGGTACAGGCTGACTGAGCATCGTGGCCCGCGCCAACGGATAGCACAGCAACACCAGCGCAAGACACCAAAGCCACAGTCGAAAACCGCACTTCTCGCCGATTAAACGGACAATCTGCCAACTCAAGAGAAAGAGCACGAGCACGTTCAGCACGAACATCGTATTTCGCCAGTACACAGCAGGAGCTTCCGAAAACGGAATCAACGCCGCCGCAACAAACGGCGGATACATAAACGCGCAAAGATCACAATCCAAGCCCATCGAACGGGCTAACGGCAGCGTTTGCGCCATCCACGTATCAAAATCCTCACCTAATGTATATATCCGCTCGGTTTCCCCCGTTCTCAGAAAATGGGCGGCGAGTTTGTCCGGAAAAACGTCGCCCACCCAGCAGTGTCCCGCGGTTCGATGCCACAAATAGATGCCGGCGATCAGCACCAAGATTAGGATAATGTCAGACGGCAGATTTCGACCGCGACTTCCTTCACGCTTCCCCGCAGAAGAAACCTCTTGACCGACGACGTCGTTCATGCCGGGAAACGCACGTTCACTTATTCCAGCCGGCTTTAAATTCCTTGGTCAAGGAATCCATCTTGGCTTCCAAGCCTTCGTCCAATTTGCCCTTTTGCACGATTTCATCGAGGACTGCTTTACCCGCGCTGCGGAAATAGCGAATAATTTCCGCTTCGAATTTCTTTACATCCTCAATGGGAACGTCATCTACATAGCCGCGCGCGGCCACCCATAGAATGGCGACCTGTTCTTCCATGGGCCACGGAGCGTATTGTCCTTGCTTGAGAATTTCGGTCAGGCATTTCCCACGCGTGAGTTGGGCTAAAGTCGCTTTATCCAGATCGGAACCGAACTGTGCGAAGGCCGCCAATTCGCGATACTGTGCAAGATCAATGCGCAGCGTACCGCCCACCTGACGCATGGCGCGTGTTTGCGCCTTACCACCGACGCGCGACACGCTGATGCCGACGTTAATGGCGGGACGAATGCCGGAATAGAAAAGTTCCGATTCGAGGAAGATCTGCCCGTCAGTGATGGAAATCACATTGGTGGGAATATAGGCGGAAACGTCTCCGGCCTGCGTTTCGATAATCGGCAACGCGGTTAAGGAACCGCCGCCCATCGCATCGTTCAGTTTCGCGGCGCGTTCCAGAAGTCTCGAGTGCAAATAGAAAACATCGCCCGGATAAGCTTCGCGTCCCGGCGGACGGCGGAGCAACAGAGAAAGCTGACGATATGCCCACGCGTGTTTCGTGAGGTCATCATAGATGCATAAGGAATGGCGGCCGTTGTCGCGGAAGAATTCTCCCATCGCGCACCCCGAATAGGGAGCCAAGAACTGAATGGGCGCGGGCTCTACAGCGGTCGAAGATACGACAATGGTGTGATCCATCGCGCCGTGGTCTTCGAGAATTTTAACTACTTTCGCAACGGTAGAACCCTTCTGCCCAATCGCCACATAAATACAGATGACGTTCTGACCTTTTTGATTGATGATCGTATCCACGGCAATCGCCGTTTTCCCGGTCTGGCGATCGCCGATAATCAACTCGCGCTGCCCGCGTCCAATGGGAATCATTGCGTCTATGGCTTTGATTCCCGTTTGCAGAGGTTCCTTAACGGGTTGCCGAGTAATCACACCCGTAGCCAGACGTTCGACGGGGCTGTACTTTTTCGCACTGATCGGTCCCTTGCCGTCCAGCGGATTGCCCAGCGGATCTACGACGCGGCCGACCAACTCATCACCAACCGGAACCTGCACAACGCGGCCCGTCCGCTTGGCAATACTCCCCTCCTCGACTTTCGCATCGCTGCCGAAAAGAGCGCAGCCGACGTTGTCCTCTTCGAGGTTGAGAGCCATCCCCATGACACCGCCGGGGAACTCGACCATCTCTCCATACATCACTTTGTCGAGGCCGTAGACGCGGGCAATGCCGTCTCCCACATAGACAACGCGTCCGACTTCATCCACGGAAGAGAGAGCCTGATAGTCGGCGATCTGCTCTTTGAGAATCGAAGTGATTTCTTCTGGTCTGACTTTCATATTGAGCTTCATCTGCTATGCCGGTAAGAATTCAAGTGAATGGCACTATTTTACCGGACGATTCAGCGAACGTACGTTTAAGAGATGGTGGTAACGGGTGTCGTGGATTGAGAAAGGCGCAGCGAGAGATTGTCCAGTTTACGGATCAGGGAACCGTCGTAAATGTGATCAGGCCACTCAATGACCAGACCGCCCAGAATTCCGTCGTCTTCTTTCCAATTAACAAGCGGAGTGCGGCCGCTTTTTTCGGCAACGTGTCTGGTCACGACATTCCGCATATTGTCACTGAGCGGAATGGCCGAGGTCACGGTAACTTCGACTTCACCCGCATGATCGCGCCAGAACCGCTCAAAATATTCATCCACGTCATGGAGAATACCGAGGCGGTCTTTGTCCACGAGGAGATTCATAAAATGGCGCGTCAGGTCATGGGCGTGAATCCGGTCAGCCAGTCCGCGCAGAATGCCGCGCACTTTGTCTTTGGAGAGACGCGGATTCATCGCCAGCAGCACGAATTCCGGGTACTCCCGCCATACGGATGAAACCGCCGCAAGATCCGCATGCACCGCATCGAGCGCATTGCGGCTCAGGGCCGCTTGGAAGAGCGCGCGGGCATAGCGGGAAACGAGCGCAACGGGCGCGCGTCTCACTTCTCCTCCTTCAATGCATCCAGAATGAGCTGCTCATGCTCTTTGAAATCCACGGTCTTCCGGAGCAGCCGCGAGGTTGCGTGAACCGTCAACTCCGCAACATAGGCTTTGAGCTGCGCTTTTGCGCTTTCAGATTCGCGCTCGATTTCATCTTTGGCGCGTTCCACCATTTGCGCGGATAACTGCTTGCTTTCAGCGCGCGCTTCCTCGATAATCCGGCCGGCGGATTCCTGCGCTTTCTGAACGATCTCCGCCGCTTCTTTTTTAGCTCCCGTCATCATGTTTTGATATTCGGCGAGCAAGGCAGCGGATTTGTCGCGTTCGGATCGGGCGGTGTCCAGATCCTTGCGGATGGAGTCCTCCCGGGCTTGGAGTCCGGAAAGAATCGGTTTCCACCCGAATCTGCCGATCAACCACGCCACAACCAAAAAGGTGACAATCGTCCAGAGAACGGATCCCGGTTCGATGGAAAGGACGTTTTGAAGTCCCATAGATAATCCCGTGTTTGCCGGGCACGTGGGTAAACGTGCCGCAGCGAATGACGGACTTCAGTACCTTACTTCGTCCAGATCAAGATTTGAATAAGGAAGGAGAACAATGCGGCTCCTTCAACCAGACCGGCCATCACCAGTGCGGCGCCTTGAATTTTACCGGCCGCTTCCGGCTGGCGGGCTATTGCTTCCATAGCCGCGCTGCCGATCTTACCAATACCGAAACCGGCGCCGAGGGCGAACATGCCCGCGCCGAGCGCCGCTCCGAGAAGGGGAAGTCCTGATTCCATTCTGGATTTTCTCCCGTTGAGGTTCTATAGTCGAAAGATTGATTCCGTGGTCGAGCAAGAAATTAATGAGCCGGATGCATGGTCAGGCCGACAAACACCGCCGTCAGCATGGTGAAGATGTAAGCCTGAATCAACGCCACCAGAATTTCGAGAAATGTTACCGCCGTGGCCACCGCGATGGACGGCAATGCGAACAGCGGGGTCACAATAAGGCCGAGCAACACGGCAATCACCGCATGCCCGGCCAGCATATTCGCAAAGAGACGAATCGTTAACGCGAAAGGACGAATCAGAAAACTGACAATTTCCACAACCACCATGAGCGGCATGAGCCAAAAGGGAACTCCGGGCGGCGCAAAAACGTGCAGGAAGCCCATCAAACCGTTCTGTTTAACTCCCATGCCAACCATCAAACCCAGAGTACAAAGAGCCAATCCGGCGGTGACATTCACATTACCGGTGGCGGAAGAACCCCACGGGAACAGGCCGAGTAGATTGGAAAATAAAATACAGGTAAAGAGGCTGAGGAAATAAGGCAGAAAAGAATCCGTGCGGCCATGCAGGTTGGGACGGAGAATCTCATCGCGGATAAACACGATCAGCACTTCAAATGCATTGCGCAAGCCTTTGGGAACAGTTGAAGTCTGACGGCCGGCAGATCGCACCGCGAGGAAAACCAGCAACATCGCGACGACCCACCAGACCTGATGCTTGGTAATGAATCGCACCGGGCCAATGTGAACGGTCGGCAGATGTATCTTGAACCCGACGATCTCGATTTCTTCCGCATCCACCAGATGGTGCGAAAGTATTTCCACCAGCTTTTCGCCGATATTGCCTTCACTGCCGTGACCGCCCTCTGTCGGCGCGGATTCCACAGCGGCGACGGAATGAGCAGGCTGGTCCCCGCCGGCGGATGCAAATCCGACGATCAGAGCGAGGAATAAAGCAATAAATAATGTGGCGAAAAAAATTCTAACTTTCAATTCATGCACGCAGAGTGATGATACTTTCCAACACGTAGGATATCAGCCAGATCACGGCTACCCCCGCTACAACGGGAATGCGCGCGACTGTTGTTTGCGTAAATAAGATGATCAGCGCCGCTCCGATTACGGCGAAGCGAACTAATAGGCCGACCGCCCAAAGCCGCAGTCGTTGTTTAAGTTCGGACTTTCTCCCGCTCCAAGCCAAAAGGAAAGCAGGAATAGCGGCAACCGCTGAGATCAGCGCACCAATCAGGAAGGAAATCACGCGCCCTCAACAGGTGGATGTTCGTCCCGATTCAGATCGGAATTATGAGCGTCTTTTCGGTCCGATTCGCGCAAGCGTTTGTAGGTGACGTAGAGAATTCCGAACAATCCCAAAACAGCACCGAGAGCCATCAGAAAAGGAAACGTATGCAACCGTGAATCGAGCCACCATCCGATGCCGCCGAAAGCGGCGGTCACGCCGACGATGGTCACACCCAATTGCAGCGGATCTTGGAGATCGGATCGAGGCGGATTGGATTCCGCGCGATGCGAATCCGGATCAGGCCGCAGCAACCCGGTCCATCTTGGAGGGGGTGACATCACCGGTTTTTGATTCCAAGGAACGCGCCGCCGAACGAACGGCAACGCCCATGTTGGACAGTCCGCGGAACACGGCGCCTTCCGAAATCGAGAGCCGGCTGGTGTTCAAATCTCCCTCGATCTGAGCCGTGCCTTCGAGAGAGATCTTCCCGCGAGCGGTCAACGAACCTTTCACCTTGCCCGCAACAATGACGCCTTCGCCGGTGATGTTGCCTTCCACCACGCCAGTCGCGCCAATGGTGACCGTTTTGGCGGAGACCAAATCACCGAAAATGGTTCCATCCACACGAATGGATCCCTGAGCCTTAACGGATCCACGAATCTCCGTATCCTTGGACAGGAGGGTCGAAATGTCCGCCGTGTGAATCGAGCGCAAATTGGAGGAACCCCATTTACTCATCGCCGACCTCCTCTATTTACCGGTCCACTCCCCTTGCATGCAAGCACGCTTCCATGACTACGGAGACGAGCGCAACAATGTGGTGGGATTGACCGGATTACCGTCTTGCCAAATTTCAAAATGTAAATGCGGAGCCGTGCTGAGGCCGGAATTGCCTAAAAGGGCTATCGGCTGGCCTTGCCTGACACGCTCTCCAGAGCGAGCCAAAAGTACCTGATTATGCCCGTAAAAAGTAACATAACCCGAACGGTGAATCAGCACGACCAAATGGCCATAGCGATAGGTCCATTCGGAGAATAAAACCAGTCCGTCCGCCGCCGCAAGTATAGGCGCACCTTCGCGAGCGGCAATGTCCATTCCGTCATGCGAGATCCAGCGTGGAGCTTTTGCCGGCAAGTATCCCCGCGTTACAAATCCCCTCACGGGCGGAACCGTAGGTAAATCCATCGCTGTGAACGCGATATTTCCCACACCGCGCGCCTCGGCCACGGGGCTGATGCCGGGTTTGGGCAGGTTTACAGACTGTTCTCCGGAAGGAAGTTCATTAAAATTCGAGGCATCCCACGGAAGTGATTCGAGCGTTTCCCCCTCCTTACCGGATAAGACACGACGAAGCTGCTGTTCGAAAGTTCTTAAACGATTCAGCTCCGTACCCATCCGAGTAAGCTCATCGCTGGATGATTCGAGTTCGCGAACTCTTCGTTTAAGGGGTTCGACTTGGGCGGCCCGGCGGGCGACCATCCAAAACAGAACGGTTTCCACGCCCGCATAGATAATCAACAGTGCTGCAACAGAAATCAACGTCACCACGGCTTTCCGGGGAAGCCGGAATTGCCGGATTTGGGATTCATCCTCCGCGATGACGAGAAGTTTCCAGCCGCGACCTTTTCGAGCTGCCAATCTTATGTATTTTCTTAGTTTTGTAGCTTAGAAATTTAAATATAGCGAATGACTCAAAAAGTGTCAAGTGAAAACTCGACCTTAAGGTTATAATTTACATATTTTAGTGCTTATTAATTCGGTAGTTGTCGGGGGTAGACAAACGAGGCACAGTTCAGCGAGCCGAATTTCGATACTTGGCGGCTTCAAATAACAGTATCCCAGCAGCCACGGACGCATTCAGGCTGTTCAACTTGCCGTACATGGGAATGGAAATCCGCTCGTCCACGTCGCGTTGCAGAAGATCCGATACTCCTGCACCCTCCGAACCGATAATTAAAACGCATCTCGCGTTCCATTTGTAGTCCGTATATAGCTTGCTATCCGGACCGCCAACTGCCGCCACAGACCAAAAGCCTTCTTCCATTAGCTGACGGAGAATACTATGCAGGTTGGTTACCTGAAAAACCGGAACGGTATAGGCGGCACCCGCCGAGGCCTTAACTACCACATCGGTGATGGGCGATTGCCGGCGTTCGCGGATAATGACGGCATTCACACCCGCTCCATCGGCGCTGCGCAGAATGGCTCCGAAGTTCTGCGGATCGGTGATGCCGTCCAGCATCAGTAGAAGCGGCAGCGGAGTTTCCGGAAGCGCGCGCAGGAAACGGCGAAGATCATGACGGACTTCCGGAGCCACGGCGGAAGCGCGTACACCCTGGATCGTGTGCCCTTCCTCCTCTGCAAAGGATTCGACGCGACGAACCGGAATATGCTTTTCCGCCGCCAGACGCGTGATATCGGAAATAATCGTGCCGTGTGCACGAGCGGAAATTTCGATCTCGCGCACACAATCCAATTGAAGGGCTTCTAAAATGGGTTTCCTTCCATAGAGATGAAACAGCCCGTGCGCGGGGCCGGGCTTCTCAGAAACCGTTGCAGAATTCTCGCGCGGACGAGTGTGAGGCGCGGAAATTCGTTTTTCGGGACGGAATGTTTTTTTCACGGTTCAAAGAATCCTAATAAACGTTCCAAATCTTCCGGTGTGAAAAATTGTATCTCAAGAATGCCGCCGCGACCGCGCGGTTTGACACGAACACGAGTGGACAACACACGGCGCAAACGTTCTTCGATCTTTTTCAGCTCGAGTTCCTGCCTGTGTTCTTCGGCGGATACGGTCTTTGCGCGTTTAGTCTTGTGAGTCGCTCGCCGCGTGAGGTCTTCCGCTTCACGAACTGAGGGACGGCCGTCCACTAAAAATCGTTCGAACAAATCATTTTGCTGCACCGATTCTTCCACGGAGAGCAAGGCTCGGGCATGTCCCATCGTAATCCGGCCGACGGCCAGAGCGGATTGAATTCTCTCGGGAAGTTTCAACAAGCGAAGCGTGTTCGCGACATGAGCCCGGCTGACGCCGAGCTTTTCGGCAACAGCCTCCTGAGTCAGCTTACATGAGGTCTGAAGGCGAAGAACGGCCTGTGCCAATTCGATGGGATTGAGATCCCTGCGCTGCACGTTTTCCAGAAGCGCAAGTTCGATCATCTCTTCATCGGTTGCAGCATCGCGAACTAAAGCGGGAATCGTTTCCAGTCCCGCGGACTTAGCCGCGCGCCAACGTCGTTCGCCGACAATCAACTGAAAACGTTCGCCCGACCGCCGCACTAAAACCGGCTGCAGAAGTCCCTGAGCAAGGATAGATTGTTTCAGTTCTTCGATAGATTCTTCATCAAAGACCTGCCGGGGTTGAAACGGATTCGGATCCACGGAATCCACGGCGATATCATTGACGGTCGCTCCCGTTTCCGCAGGGGTATCCGCTTCACTGATGAGCGCGGCTAAGCCTTTACCCAGTCCTTTTCGCGTTTTCATATTACCATCTACCCGTTGAGGTATATGCCGCCGTTAAAACCAATTTCGAAGACTCATCCGTTCGTCTCGCGGACGGACAATCCTTGCGCGGTTAAAAATTCGAGTGTAAGTTCGCGGTAGTTTTGGGCACCGCGCGAAGACGGATCATAACTGTACACCGGCTGGCCGTAACTGGGAGCTTCAGAGAGCCGCACATTGCGCGCGACTGCCGTTTTATACACGCGGCTGCCGAATACCTGAGCGATTTCGTCCGCCACCTGCTTGGAGAGATTCAGCCGTCCGTCGAACATCGTGAGGACGACTCCCTCGATCTGCAATCCGGGATTCAGATGCCGCTGCACGAGCTTTACGGTTTTCATGAGGTGCGCCAGTCCCTCCAGCGCGAAGTATTCGCACTGCATGGGAACGATCACCGAATTCGCCGCTGTCAACGCATTCAGAGTAAGCAAACCGAGCGAGGGGGGACAATCCATGAAGACAAAATCGTAGCCGGAATCCAGAGATTTCAACGCTTGAGCAAGAATGTGCTCGCGCGCAATCTTGGAAACCAATTCGATTTCTGCTCCATGAAGGCGGACATCCGACGTCACCACGTCCAACCGTTCATAAGTCGTCTTGTGGCTGACCTCATGCAGCGGCGAATCGTTGATCAGCAAATCATAGATGCCGGGGCGTTCTTCGCTGGCGGTCACACCAATTCCCGCCGTCGCGTTGTGCTGCGGATCCATGTCAATCAGGAGCGTGCGGTAACCGCTTAGAGCGAGACCCGCGCAAAGATGAATGGCCGTCGTGGTCTTGCCCACTCCGCCCTTTTGATTTGCAATGGCTATGGTTTTAGACATGGAATGAAGTGATAATAAATGTCCATAACGAACAGCAAAATGAGAATTTTATCCGCCGGCAAGGAGTCCGAGTTTGGGTGCATGCTTTTTCCGGAAGCGTTCGCGCAACAACGGACAATTCTGCAGCTCGGGATCTTTTTCTACCAACGCAAAGGCCCGTTCGCGCGCCGCAAGCAGCAGGGCTTCATCACGCACCGGATTGGAATAGCGAAGCTCAAATTCTCCGCTTTGCCGCGTACCGAAGACTTCACCCGAACCGCGAAGCTCCAAATCACGCTGCGCGAGGACGAATCCGTCGTCGGTTGCGAGAAGCGCATTTAAACGCTCTTCGGCTTCCGGCGTGATTTTCGAACCCGGCAGCAGAATAAACCAAGCCTTTTGCCCTTTGCGGCCGATACGTCCGCGCAACTGATGCAAAGCGGCTAATCCGAATCGTTCCGCATTCTCGACCAGCATGACCGCCGCTTCCGGGATGTCCACACCGACTTCGACAACTGGCGTGGAAACCAGAATCGGAGTCTTGCCGTCGCGGAATTTATCCAGCGCTTTCTGCTTTTCTTCGGAATTCATCCGGCCATGAAGCAAGCCCACACCGACTTCGCGCAGAACGCCGCGCGCGACTCGCGTATAGTATTCCGTAGCCGCCTCGATATCGCTCTTTTCGGATTCTTCCACCAGCGGGCAAATGATGAAGACACGACCGCCCGCTTTCGCCTGCTCGATCAGAAACGGATAGATTTTAGCGCGCTCCATTTCGGACCGCCGCACGGTGATAACCTGCCGCGGTCCGCCGGGAAGTTCGCCCAAAATGGATTCATCCAGATCACCGACTTGCGCGAGGCGGAGCGTACGCGGAATCGGCGTGGCCGTCATGAGTAAAAGATGCGGCCTCGTGCCCTTCGAGCGCAAGATCGAGCGCTGCTCGACACCAAAGCGATGCTGCTCATCCACGATCACGAGTCCCAATTTGGGAAACGTGAGTTTTTCCTGCAAGAGAGCATGCGTGCCGACGACAATGTCCACGTGATGCGCGGCGATTGCCGAGAGTATATCCCGGCGTTCGACGGTTTTCTGCTTGCCGCGAAGCAAGCGGATTCGCAAACCAGCAGCTTCTGCGGGACCCGCCAAATTCTGCGCGTGCTGCTGAGCCAGCAATTCGGTAGGAGCCATGAACGCGGACTGATATCCGGAATCGGCGGCCATCGCCATAGCCAGCAAAGCAACCGTTGTTTTCCCCGAACCGACTTCTCCCTGAAGCATCCGCTGCATCGGCACCGATCCCTGCAAATCGGAGCGGATTTCGTGCAGTACTTTTTTCTGTCCTTCGGTCAGCTCGAAAGGCAGAGCTTTTAAAACTTTTTTTGTGATCGGGCCGACCGTATCGAAAGCAATTCCACCGGGAGTTATGCGGTTCAAGCGGCGGCGGTAGGCAAAGAGCATTTGATAAAAAAACAGTTCTTCGTAACGCACGCGCTGCCATGCGGCCTGCAAATGCTCATAATCGGAAGGAAAGTGAATTTGTTCGAAGGCTTCCGCGCGGGGGAGTGCGCCAAGCGCGTTTAAATCCTCTTCGGGAAGGTATTCGATCAATTCGCGCTGCGCAATATTCAGCGCGGCGCGCATGATGCGTCGGAATGTCGAGCTTTCCAAACCCACACGACGCAAATCGAGACCGCCCGGATAGAGGGAAATAATCCGGCCCGTGTTGTAGAGTTCACGGTCGCCGTCTTCACCCAAGCGATCCACGGCGGGATGAATAATCCGCCAGCCGTCGAAGTCCTTGGCGATACCGGACACCGCCACCGTTTCGCCTTCCCGCATCTGTTTCTGCCAGTAGGAAATCCCCTGAAACCAAAGGCAGTTCAGAACGTTGGTGCCGTCGTCAATACCGGCAATTAGCCACGATTTGCCGCGACGCGTGCGTTTGAGCTGCACGAACGCAACCGTACCGACAATGGTCACCTCGTGTTCCATCTCGCGCAGATCGCAGACGCGCATGATGCGCGTACGATCCAGATAGCGGCGCGGATAAAATTCGAGCAATTCGGCAACGTTCCCCACACCCACAGAAGCGAGCGCCTTCTGCCGCTCCGGGCCTACGAACGGAACGGCGGAAACCGGAGCCTCCAAGCGGGAAACGGAAACAGCCGGTTCAGGTTCAGCGGTTGCGGACGGTGTAGGTAAGGATGGCTTCCTGTTCGGGTTCAACGGCAAGAGTAAACTCTATTTTCTGTGCGCTGACTTTTTTATGCGGAAGACTTTCGCGCAGGATTTCCCAATAGCCGTAAAGATGATCCACCACGATGATATTCACCTTCTCCGTCTTGTGGTTGCGGATTTTCACTTCGATATCGGTTTCGGAAACGCGATCGGAAATACGGCGATAATCCTTTTGCGCGCGTTCGGCGGCAATATCAAAAGCCTTGCCGATGCGAACCGTTAATTTTTCATTCTTCGGTGTGTGATTAATATTGTCTTCGCCGATGAATTCCTGACCGCCGTCGGGGGCTTTCTGATAGACGCGGACGCGACCCGCGGGCAGCGCCATTCCGAGTCCGTTGGTTTCTTTATTCTCGAATTCGGTGGACACGGCTACATTATCGTTATCTTGCTGCCAATCATACGTATACACTTTCCGGACGTTCGCACTTGTGCTGGGAAACAAACTGACTTGCTTGGTTTGACGGTCGAGGACATCCGTGGGACGTTGAAGTGTATAGAGATGATACTCGAAGAAACTGCGTTCCTCGAAGCCTCTTCCAGCTTCAGCTGACAAGGCCATGTCCATCATCCCCTTGGCGTATCTTGGCTGCGGCGTCGGTGCGCGGTGAATTTCACCTGCGATAAGCTTGAGTTGCGCGTTGTTGTAATCCGCACCGCTGTTGTTGTCCAACGTGACCCAGGCATCGAGATCGGTGCGCGTATTGGCGTCGTTGAGCAGCATGACATAATCGGCTCTCCACGAGATACCGCCGGTCAGATAGGACACTTCCGTCTCTTTTTCGCTGCCGGCGTCACTGTTGACCAACCAACGCAAGGTCGGTTTTGTAATCAAACCGTCCGGAAGATTGGGGTAGCGAATCTCGGCGGCATTTTCAACCAAGATGCTGCGCAGACTGCCGTCCGCCTGTTTGAGTACGAATTGAGCGGGATTGCCTGCGGCGGCGGTCATCAGCGTGCCGCGAACCACGTCGCCGCCCTTGGTAACGACTTCCAGCGTCTGATCAACATACTTCTGCAGCAGCTTCTCGGACGAAACAAGATCGTAATCGAAATTCTGCTCGAGCATATCTACGCCTGCCGACTTGAAGTGCACGCTGGTGGGATCAATCTGCGCGGCAACGTCGCGGAACATGACTTGTCCTAAACCTTTTTTGAACATCATGGGTCGTGTGTCGCGGACAAGAGCCAAATTGTCGTTATACACAGTGAGGGCAACGCCGGTCTCGGCAAGCGCCGCGGCGGTTAAAAGCATGGTTATGGTCAGGACAAATAGAATTCGCATGGTCATCCCTCGTTGATGGAGTTGATTTCCGCGATATACTTATTCACTTTTCCCAGCGACATTCGCAGACTGGAAAGTTTTTCACGTTCGGAATCCACGACGGCCGGATCGGCATTTTCGATGAATTGCGGATTAGACAAGCGCGCTTCCGCACCTTGCAGAAGTTTGTTCAGCCGATCCTGCTCCTTGACCAAACGGGCGCGCTCCACATTCGGATCAATCAGTCCGCCCAGCGGAACACAGACTTCGAGACCGTGTACAATTGCGGCGGCGCTGCCCTTTGGTTTTACGGATTCGAACGAGAGTTTCTCAAGACCCGCAAGTTTTTCGACTAACGGCGAGAACTTTTTCAGAAACTCGATTTGATCCGCCGTGCCACCCACAATGGCAACCGGCATTTGGATCTGCTTAGCCAGCCGCAGTTCGCCCCGGATATTGCGCAGCGCGTTGACGACGTCTTCCAGAAGCGCAAATTCTTCTTCAACAGCCGAATCAATGAACTCCAGACGCTGCTGCGGATAGGGCGCAAACAGAATGGTTTCGGTTCGGTATTCTGCCGGCCAATCGTTTTCCGAAATGCGGCGAAGCTGCTGATAGATCTCTTCTGTGATAAACGGCATATAAGGATGCAGCAGCCGCAAGATTCCGTGCAGCACTCCGAGCGCGTTCGCCAGCGCCTCGGATTTCTCCGCGCCGCCGTTCTGCAGGCGGGGCTTGATTAATTCCAGATACCAATCACAGAAATCGTTCCATACAAACGCATATAATAATTTTGCGGCATCTGCAAAACGCATTTCCTCCAGAGCAAGCGTAACGTTGCGCGTTGTCGAGAAAAACGCCGACATGATCCAACGGTCAATCAGATTGTCAGGCGCTTTTGGCAGACAATCCACGGGGGTGAACGCAAATGCGTCGCCTTCTTCGGGAAGATTCATGAACAGCAGACGCGATGCATTCCAGATTTTATTGGCGAAATTGCGGCCCATCTCGCAAAGTTCCGGACCGAACCGGATATCGCCGCCGAGCGGAGTCTGCGAAACCATCGTGAAACGCAGCGCGTCGGTGCCATATTGTGCGATAACGTCTAAGGGATCCGGCGAATTGCCGAGCGATTTGGAAAGTTTGCGGCCCCGCATATCGCGGACGATTCCGTTGAAATATACTTTCGAAAACGGAATGGTGCCCATCACTTCTTCGGAGGCCATTATCATGCGCGCGACCCACAAGAAAATAATATCCGGCCCGGTAACCAGCACGCTGGTCGGATGAAAGTGCTGCAGATCTTCGGTATTATCCGGCCAACCGAGCGTAGAAAATGTCCACAACCACGATGAGAACCACGTATCGAGCACGTCGGTATCCTGCTCTAAAGTCAATCCTGCGTGCTTTGGATTTTTAGAAGGATCATCCGCCGAACAAATGACTTCACCGGTTTCCTTCACAGTCCATAACGGAATGCGATGGCCCCACCAAAGCTGCCGGGAGATGCACCAATCGCGCACGTTTTCCATCCAGTGAAAATAGGTTTTCTCCCAGTGCTTGGGATAAAACTGGACTTCCCCGCTGCGCACGGCACGAATTGCCGGTTCCGCCAAACCTTTCATACTGACGAACCACTGTTCAGACAAGAGCGGTTCGATGACTACACCGGTGCGTTCGTTGTGGCCAACCTGATGCGAATACGGTTCCGTTCTCTCGAGCAAATCCTGCGCTTCCAGATCATGAGCCACGTGCTTGCGGCATTCTTCGCGTGTCAATCCGCGGTAGCACTCCGGAACTTGGTCGGTCATGTGACCGTCGGGACCGATGACAACAACGAATTCAAGCTTGTGACGACCGCCGATCTCGAAATCATTGGGATCGTGCGCGGGAGTAACTTTCACGCAGCCCGTACCGAATTCGCGATCCACATAATTATCGGGAACAATCGGAATCTTCTTGCCGACCAGCGGCAAAGTAACGGTTTTGCCGTGAAGATGGGTATAGCGGAAATCCTCCGGATGAACCGCCACCGCCGTATCGCCGAGCATGGTTTCAGGGCGAGTCGTGGCAACGACGAGATAACCCGAACCGTCCGTAAGCGGATAGCGAATATGCCACAGATGAGACTGTACCGTGCGATAATCCACTTGCTCATCGGAGAGAGCCGTCCGCGAAACGGGATCCCAATTCACGATTCGCTTGCCGCGATAGATCAAACCTTTTTCATAGAGCCGGACAAACATCGTCGCCACGGCGCGCGAAAGTCCGGGATCCAAAGTAAAGCGTTCCCGCGACCAATCGCACGACGCGCCCAGATAACGAAGCTGCTTGAGAATGATGCCGCCGTGATGTTCTTTCCATTCCCAAATTTTTTCGACCAACTTTTCACGGCCAAGATCGTGGCGAGTCAGCCCCTCTTTATGCAGGGCGGCTTCGACTTTAATCTGAGTAGCAATGCCTGCGTGATCCGTACCGGGAAGCCATAGCGTGTCTTCACCGAGCATGCGGTGCCAGCGAATCAGAATATCCTGTAACGACGTAACAAGCACGTGGCCGATGGTAAGAATGCCCGTCACATTAGGCGGGGGCATCATGACCACAAACGGTTTCCTGTCCTTGCGGACGGGAGCAATAAAATAACCGCGCGATTCCCATTCCTGATAGAGGCGGGTTTCTACAACAGCGGAATTATAAGCTTTGTCAAGTTGAACGATGGGCATGGGAGTCTACTTCACTAACCGAAAAAGTGTTGCCGCCGAGGCGGTGCGCCGCCCCAGAGACGGATGAAAATGAGACCGAATAAAAATCCACCGATATGCGCAAACCACGCGATACCGCCCTGTCCGCCGAGAGCGCCGGGAAGCTGCATGAGAAACCAAATCCCCAGCACGATAAAAGCCGGTATGCGCACGAATCGCACGAAAAAGAAAATCCAAAGCATGGTAACAACACGGGCGCGAGGATAGAGGACAACATACGCGCCCAGAATACCGCTGATCGCGCCCGACGCCCCGATCATCGGTACAGGAGACGTGATCTGCGTCAGTGTATGCGTAAGCGCAGCCGCTATGCCGCAGACCAGATAAAAGAGAATGAACTTGCCGTGACCGAGATAATCCTCGACGTTGTTGCCGAAGATCCATAGGTACAACATATTCCCCGCGATGTGAAAAATCCCCCCATGCAGGAACATGGACGTGATTAAAGTAAGCCCGTGATCCGGTAATTGCGGTAGAAGATTGAAATCCCGAACTAAAAGCAGAGGAATCGCGCCGAAATTATACGTGATCCAATGCTGCGCTTCGGAAGGTTGCAGGAACTGATAAATAAAAACAAACGAGTTGATCGCAATCAGGGATACGGTGACATACGGAGTCCGGCGCGTGGGATTTTCATCGCGAATCGGTATCATGCCGTCCAGCCTTGATTAGGGAATAATAATGGAGTTGCTCCATATCCGCTCGTTACCCGCGCGATCGGCCGCCGTCATGACAACCGTGTGCGATCCCTTGGACAGAGGCTGCGGAGTCCAAATATCCCCTCCCCGCTCTTCATACTCAAACTCGGCGATAGCGGTCAAGCCATCCACACTGCAGCGAATCGAACCATCGTCAACTCCTGAAAGACCGTCGGAAATCCGGAAACGAATTATTCCTTTGCGAACCGACAGAGTCAGATTCGGCGGTTCCGTATCTTCTCCCACTCCATAAGTCCCCGATCGTAAAATCAAGCAAACCGGATCGTTTGATGCAGAATTTTTTATGACCGAAAGCGGTTTACGGCCCCCCTTGGACGTCAGCTCGTAAAAATAGTGACCTCTAAAATCCTGAGCACTGTATGAGAGCCGTAAACGATCTCCGAAGGCAAAATGCGCGGGACCGATTCGGATTTCCCTATCGGATGAGGCTTGTTCCAGGACCGCCCAAGACGCGGTCGGGTCATTTTTCGTTGATAGAGTGAAAGCTCCGCAATTGAAATCTTCATTATTCGTCGTCTCCGCCGAAGGCGGCCACGCCCCCGCCGAAATCGCGATTTCGCATCGCGTGATATTCCCTGCGCGATCCTCTACTTCGATTTGCACGTCGGCATTATTCAATCCGGACAGCCAGCCCGCCGGATGTGAAAGCGAATCCGCGCGACCGGACTTCGGAATCATTTCGAACAGGCGGCGCAAACCCATTCGGCTGCGGGTTCGGTCCGGCCAAACTGTGCGCGTGTAAATATCGCGCGGTCCGAGCAGATCAATCCGCGTCGCCCGGTTTTCGAAAACTGTTTGTCCGTTCACCTGTAAACGAATCACCGTCGGAACCGCCGGCCGCATCCACGGATTCGGATCATGCGTCCGAATTAAAAGCGCTACCGGTTCGCGGGAACGAATGGCTTCGGTTCGCCACCTGCCCGATCCTGTTTTGGTAAGCTTCAAATTCCTTCCAGGATTCCACGGCGTGAGCGATGAAAGCGATATCCACGCCACCGAAGTAACAATCGGCGATTCGTCATCCGGCCGTTTGTAGTAAGCCAATGGATCCGTTTGCACGGCACCTTCCCGAATCTCATAGTGAAAATGAGCCGGTCCGGCGCCCGTACAGCCCGTGAAAGCCAGCGTGTCCCCCGCTTTAAAACAGCGTTCGGGAGCAGAATTCTCGAAGGAAAAGTCTACTCGATATGTGCCAACAGCAAGTTCGGAATCGCGCAGCATCGTCTCTAAAACCGGACGGAAACGGTCTAAATGCGCAAATACGGCCGTCCGGTCGTCGGAAATACGAAAATATAGAACTCGCCCGTAACCGCCGGGCGTTACTGCAATGCGCTCGATCCAACCATCCTCCGGAGCAATCACCGGAATGGATTGACGTCCCGTGCTGACATCCACACCCCCGTGAAAGTGATCGGGCCGGACATCGGCAAATCCGCCCGTGATAGTTTGATGTCCCGGCAAAGGCCAGAGTAATTCTGCCCCGTTTGCCGTGACAAAGAACAGCATCCAGACCAATAGAATCCGAAACAGCATCAATAGTCCCGCCATCTCAGGCTAATGCCCAGGAGAACGCCCGAAATCATCATCCACGTCAAAAGGGAGCTACCTCCATAACTGATGAACGGCAGCGGAACGCCGGTCACGGGGAGCAATCCCACGGTCATAAACAGATTCGTCAGAGCCTGCGCCACAAGCATGGATACGATTCCGGCGGCCGTTATTGCAAAAAACGGGTTATGGCATTTGGATGCCAGACGAATACCGCGATAAAATAAAACCAGAAACAATACCACAACGCCACTCGTGCCGATAAAGCCGAATTCTTCTCCCCATGCCGAAAAAATAAAATCCGTATGACCTTCAGGTAAGAATTTAAGCTGGGTTTGCGTGCCGTTGAGAAAACCCTTGCCGGTTAAGCCCCCCGATCCCACGGCAATTTTGGATTGTATAAGTTGATATGCTGAACCCAGCGGATCCGATTCCGGATCCACAAATGTGATCAGCCGCTTTTGCTGATAGGGATGCAGTTTATTCCACAGAATCGGGGTTGCCGAGCCAATTACTACTAATATTCCGGCAGCCAAGATGACCGGAATGAATCTCTTCGAACTTAAGAAAATAATTATCAGCATCGCCACGAGCGTCACGACATATAAAGTTGTATTCCATGATGTGACAACCGCAACGATGGGACAGAGTAGGAGTAACAAATGCCACAACGGAGCTCCGGACCATGCGAGTACACAAAATAACATCATGGGATAAACCATGGACGTTCCCAGATCCGGCTCGACTAAAACCAATCCCATCGGCAGAACGGTTAGTCCGACAGCGGTCAAAGTCACCCAGATTTTATCTCGATCGCGCGGGAAATCCGACAGGAAACGGGCTACTCCCAAGAGCGTGGTCAGCTTGGCGATTTCGGAAGCCTGAAATTGAAAAATGCCCAATCCGATCCAGCGTTTTGCTCCCATTCCGGATTGTCCTATGACAAGAACCGCGATGAGTCCCAATATCCCCAATAGGTATGCCGCATAGGCAAAAGTCTGATAGTATTTGGAAGGAATCGTGATCGCACTCATCATGAGCACAAGCCCGATCGCGCTCCAGATCAGCTGCCGATAGAAGTGCGTGAATTCCAATTCCCCTTCGGCATAGCTGGTCGAAAAATTCGCCATTAATCCAACCGCCGCCAAACCGAGTACCGCGATCAGAATCCACAAATCAAGAGAAGCGAGCGTATATCGCATTAGTGCGGCCTCGCCACGGCTTCGGCCGTTTGAGATTCGCCTTCCCGCTCTAAGAGTACAAACCGTTTCATGATCTCTTTGGCGACGGGAGCTGCGGCAGACGATCCATGTTCTCCGAATTCAATCAATACGCAGCAAGCTACAATGGGATCTTCATACGGTGCATAACCGACGAACCATGCATGATCATCACCGTGAGGATTCTGAGCCGTACCGGTTTTTCCGGCGATATGCACAAGGTCGTCCTGCTGCCGGCGAGCCGTACCATGATCGCCCCATACCACACGTCGGGTTCCTTCCCGTACCAGTTCAATGTTTTCCGGAGAAGCATTCAACGGCTGCGGAGCAGCCCAGCGAATACGTTTCAGGGATTGCGCTTCCGGATCGAATATCCCTTCGACAAGATGAGGCTGACGCCATTCTTTGCCATTGGCTAAAGCCGCAACGTAGGCGCACATCTGAACGGGAGTTACTAAGACCTCGCCCTGTCCGATGGATATTGAAGGAATGAATCCTCTCGTCCAGCCGCTGGGAGTATAGCGGCGGTTATAGTAGGCTTCAGACGGCCTTAGCCCTTCCGCCTCAGATGTTTGATCCACGCCTGTCGCCTGTCCCAAATGATATCGGGCCATAGCATCGTGAACACCGTCCACCCCGATGGTCATTCCCAGTTTGTAGAAAAAAACATCGCAGCTGGCCTCAATCGCCCGCAAAGGAACCACATGTCCGTGCCCGCCCTTCTTCCAGCACTTGAATGTCCGATTTCCAACCGTATAGTGTCCCGGACAACTGATTGACCACGTGGGTGTGATCTTGCCGCTCTCCAATCCTTCGGTCAGCATCGCCATTTTAATTGTCGAACCGGGCGGATACATGGTTTGTACCGCCCGATTGAGCATCGGTTTATCCGGATCCTCTAACAGCGCATTCCATTGCGCAGCATCTATGCGTCCCGCGAAAATCTCCGGATCATACGTCGGAGAACTGGCCATCGCCAAGACTCCCCCCGAGCGGACATCCATGGCCACCACGGCGCCGATCTGATCTACAAGCAATGATTCGGCGAGAGCCTGTATGTCCAGATCCAATGCCAGCCAGAGTTCTTTCCCCGCCACCGGATCAATACGCTTCAGGTTTTCCGCTTCCGCCACTTCCTGGCCTAACGCATTGACCACGGAAAAGCGGCGTCCCTTCACCCCGCGCAGTGCGCTGTCGTAAATGCGTTCTAAACCGCGTTTGCCGACCAGATCACCCGTGAGTACATCGGGGAACTTTTCCAGTTCTTCTTTGGAAACTTCGCTCACATAGCCCAGCATGTGTGCGGCCAGTTTGCCGTTGTAGGATCGTTTTTGCTCCACTTCGAGAAATGCGCCGGGAATCTGATCGCGAACCTCCTCGAACGCAGACAGCTCGGAAAAAGACAAGTCGCGTTTGAGTCGCATCGGCGCAAACGTGCGCCGATAGGGCTTAATCACTTCATTTTCCAGAAAACCGGGCGGCATGTGAAGCGCTGCATTGAGTAGCGCTATCCCGCGTTTATCGCGCCATAATTCATGCGGCACGCCATAACACGTATAGGATGGTCTGTTCGTAACGATCAGACGTCCCTTATGGTCGCGCATCACCCCGCGCGGTGGCGCGATCTCAATTAAACGAAACCGATTGCTGTCGGATTTATTGCGGAATTCCTGCCACTGTAAAACCTGTAATTGAAACAGACGCATCCCCAACGCACCAAACAGCAGTGCGCCAATAACCAAAAAACTCCACAATCGAATAGATTCCGAACCGACTTTGCCGGATCTCATACGTTACGCACACGATGGAGAGGGGAAAGAAACCACAACAAGCCTAAAATCGTCGTATAAATCGCGCCGGGTAAACCGCTGCTCAGAAACAGCGGAAGAAACGCAAGCCCGGTGCCGCGCGAAACCAGATAGTGGGAAATCACCGCGGAAAAGACTCCGGAACAACCTAAAAATACGCCCCACGGCCAGAACAAGCGAAACGTTCCGTCATGCCACAGCTTGCCGCACATGAAGCCGATGATAGCATAGATAAAAGACGTCGCTCCTAAAGGCAAGGCTCCCAGCAAATCGGCGCATAATCCGATTCCGCCGCCGAACAGAGTGCCGGGAATCGGCCCCTCGCGCAGGCCGATATACACGACGAACGGCAAGGTCAGGGAGGGTCGCACCGGCCCCAGAGACAGCAAGCCGCCTAACGCGATGTCCAACACCAGCAAAAGAGCGGCAATGACTATAGGTCCGATGATGCTCACCGATTTCCCCCGTTCATGAGAAGACTGTCCGCTGCCGGATCCGCGGCGGATTCCGTCACGACAGCGAAAACTTCCTCCAGAGATTCGAACCGGACAAACGGGCAAATGCGGCACCATCCTTGATTGGATTCCGTCTGACCGGTCACTTTGGTTACAACACCGACACGTATATTTTTCGGAAAGACCGATCCCGCGCCGGTGGTTAAAACCAAATCACCTGTGCGGACGTCTTCACCCGTGGATAATCCGACAATCGTCCATGTTCCCGGCTTGACCCAGCGGAGAATTCCCGCTACCCGTGATCTCTCGATATAAACGGACACTCCGTAGGCATTGCCCTCAAGCGTTTGAACCAGCGATGAGAAATCGGAGACCTCCACCACTTTCCCGACCAGACCATTGGGTGTGAGGACGGCCGAATTAACGCGGACGCCTGCTCTACGGCCCGCATCAATCACAATCCTGCCGCCGATTTGCAGACCCGGATAGCCGATCACTTCCGCCGGTTTTAAATTCAACGAACTGCGTTCGGAGAATCCGAGCATCGCCCGCAACCGCGCATTTTCCAGAGCGGCGTCGCGCAGTTCGGCATTTTCAAGACTGAGCGCTTCGGTTTGCGACCGCAGAACGGAATTCTCACGCCATAAATTGAAGGTCCGTCTCACCAAGCCGACCGGTTTAGCCAAATAGGCAATCGCTCCGCCGGTTTCGCGTTTGACGACAGCTACCGCCCTTCCCTTCCCAAAAAAGAGAAGGGTCAGCGAAAAGCCGACCGTAACCAGAAACACTATCCAGTCCAGACGCGGCACGAATAGCGGTGCAGAATTCCTCATAACCGGATTAAGATGAAAGCAAAACCTTCTGATAAGTTTCAAAATCGTCCAGCACCTTGCCCGTGCCGCGAACGACGCAGGTCAAGGGATCTTCCGCCAGAATCACGGGGAGCGAAGTTTCTTCGCGAAGACGAACATCCAGACCTTTAATCATCGCTCCGCCGCCCGTCATCACAATACCGCGATCCCGGATATCCGCCGCCAGTTCCGGAGGCGTTTTTTCCAGCGCGGTGCGGACGGCGTCCACAATCTGCGAAATCGGTTCGGCCAGAGCTTCGCGAATTTCAATCGAATTGATTTCGATGGCTTTCGGCACGCCTTCCACCAGATCGCGTCCCTTGGCCACAATGGATAATTCCTGTTCCAGTTTCGCCGCGGAACCGATGCGCACTTTGATTTCTTCCGCCGTGCGCTCACCGATCAACAGATTGTAGTTGCGGCGCATGAACTGGACGATGCATTCATCGAGTTCGTCGCCCGCCACACGCACGGAAGTATCTGTGATAATTCCGGAGAGCGAAATCACTGCAATCTCCGTCGTGCCGCCGCCAATGTCAATCACCATGCTGCCGATCGGTTCGTTGACCGGAAGCCCGACGCCGAGCGAAGCCGCCATCGGTTCGGCAATCAGATATACTTCGCGCGCTCCGGCATGTTCGGCGGAATCGCGGATAATGCGTTTCTCGGATTTGGTGACACCGGAAGGCACGCACACGATGACGCGCGGTCGCATGATGCGATTCTTCTGCGCTTTGCGGATGAAGGCGCGAATCATCACCTCGGCCAACTCGTCGTCGTCAATGACGCCGTCCCGCATAGGGCGTACAACTTCGAGATCGCGGTGCGTCTTGCCGAGCATTTCGCGAGCTTCGGAACCGATGGCAATCACTTTATTGTCGCGCTTGCGCACCGCCACCATGGAAGGTTCGCGCACGACAATGCCCTTGCCTTTGACATAGACTAACGTGTTGCAGGTACCGAGATCAATGGCGATTTCGTTGGAAAACAATCCGCTGAACGGCATCGGCGGTAATACCTCTTTTAGACGTATAGTGCCAACCGGAAATCAACCGGGGCAAAAGTTAAAGAAATTGGATTGGCTTACCGACGGAGTTTCAGCTCTCGTCGGACAGCATAATCTGTTCATTGGGCTTCGGCGGCAGTACGCCGCGCTTCTTTTCGAATTCCCACAAATATTCCAGAATCATGGGAGCTTGCTCCGCATCTACGCGGACATATACCGCATAGTAACCGCCCCATTGGCAGACCAGCTTTTGATTGCGGGTCGCGTCAATGGCTTCCTTCATCGAAGGCAGTTTACGGGTCATGCGCCCTATCAGGGCATAGATCGCGCCTTTGACATCCCGTTTTACAATGTAGTCCTTGCCGTAGTAACGCACCCGCGACGACGGACGGACGTAGAGCGGAGCAGCGGCATTGCGAGGCCATTGCATGTTGGAATCTCCGGATTATATATCAATGTCGAAAATGTCTTCGGCCGGTAAACACCATCGTCATGCCGTGTTCGTCGGCGGCGGCAATAACTTCATCGTCGCGCACCGAACCGCCCGGCTGAATCACGGCGGTTGCTCCGGCCCGGGCGGCGACGTCCAAACCGTCGCGGAACGGGAAAAAGGCGTCTGATCCGCAAGCGCAGCCATAAAGTTCGAGTTTCGCCGCCGCCGCTTTCTGAACGGCGATCTGCGCCGAATCCACGCGCGACATCTGTCCCGCCCCGATTCCCAACGTGTGCCGCTCGTCGGCGAAAACGATGGCATTGGAACGCACGTGCTTGCACACTTTCCACGCCAGCTTCATTGCCGCCCACTCCGTAGATGTCGGCGAACGTTTTGTGGCAACGGTCATTTCATTCAATTCGGGCAAACCGAAATCCGCCTCCTGCGCAAGATAGCCGCCCCAAATGGGTCGAATCTCTTCGAGTGGCGGACGATGCTTAAGCTCATTCCAATCGAACGTGATTAGCCGCAGCGCTTTCTTCTTCGCGAACACGGTGCGCGCCGCGGAAGTAAAGCCGGGAGCAAGAATCACCTCCAGAAACATGTCGGCCAGCACCGCCGCAGTGGCTTCGTCCATCTCGCGATTCAAAGCCACAATGCCGCCGAAAGCGGAAACCCGGTCGGTCATCAGAGCAAGTTCCAGAGCCTTGGGGGTTGTATCGGCAATTCCGACTCCGCACGGCGTCACATGCTTAATGATCACCGCCGCCGGTTCATCGAATTCGGCCAGCAACCGCAGCGATCCTTCCGCATCTAAAAGATTATTGTATGAGAGTTCTTTTCCTGCCAACTGATCTGCCGCGACCAGCCCGGACGGGGACGCTCCCCAACGCGACAGTAGCCAGCCATGCTGATGAGGATTTTCTCCGTAACGAAGCGGACGAACGCGCTGCAGCACAAGGCTTTCCACATTCCCGCCGTTGAACCATTCGGCGACGCGGCTGTCATAGTCCACAAGTCGGGTAAACGCGCGAGCGGCGGCGGCTTTGGCAAAATCTTCGGGAACGCTGCCGTTGTTCTGATCGAGAAGGTTGATCAATTCCGCATACTGTCGCGGATCCGTCAGAACAATCACATGTTTGTGATTCTTGCAGGCCGCGCGAACCATCGAGGGTCCGCCTACGTCAATTGCCTCGATGATATCTTCTTCCGGTTTGCCGGAAGCTAACACCTGTTCGAAGGGATAGAAATTTACAACGACAAGATCTATTGTATCGAGACCGAGTCGCTTGAGATCGTCCAGATCGCCGGCATGATCGCGGCGGGCCAATATTCCGCCGTGAATGCGCGGATGGAGAGTTTTAATGCGGCCTTCCATCGCTTCCGGATGTCCGGTCCATTTTTCCACCGGAGTAACCGGAAGACTTGCCGATGTAAGCGCCGCCGCCGTGCCCCCGGAAGCGATGAATTCCACATTGAATTTTTTTAAGGACCGAGCCAGATCCACCAGACCGGATTTGTCCGTAACGCTGAACAGTGCTCGCCGGATGTTGATCATGCGGATTTCCCGGGTAATATAGTTACTTTCCGGCCGTTCACGCTGATTCGCTCTTCAGCAAACAAACGAACGGCCTCCGTGTAGACGTCATGCTCTATCTGATGAACGCGGGCTTCGAGTGTTTCCGGAGTGTCGTTTCCCATCACAAACACGGCACGCTGTAGTATGATCGGGCCATGATCATATTCCTCGTCAACCAAATGAACCGTAGCGCCGGAAATCCGCGCTCCATATTCCAGCACGGCTTCATGAACCTTGCGTCCGTACATGCCTTTCCCGCCAAACGCGGGAAGCAGCGCCGGATGAATGTTGAGCATGCGATGACGATATGCCTGCACCACCGCCGCCGGCACCTTCTTCATGTAGCCCGCCAGACAAACAAAATTGGCGTCGCGGCTCCTCAATTCCTCCATCAGCTCGGCGGTGAATTCCACACCGGAGGAAAAGTTATCCCGTTGAATTACGCGGGCCGGAACGTCCAAGCGCTGCGCTCGCTGCAGGACGGGAGCCTCCGGATTCGAGCAGATCAGACATACCGGATCGGCTTCGATTTCCCCGCTGCGGCAGCGCGTCGTGATGGTTTCGAATAGAGTGCCGTTTCCCGATGCAAAGAAAGCGATGCGCAATGGGTTCATGTGAGTCGTTCCCGCGTCACCGATTCGCACAGCCCAAGACTCATCGAATCGGGATTCCACTCGACTAATCCACCGACGGGAAGAGTCATGCGTTCCGGACCGTGACCGAACGGAAAGCCCATCACCACCGGATAGGTCATTCCGCGCGTGGCATCTCGAAGTGATGCCGCGATCATACTCCTCTCCTCCGCGTTCATGCCGGTATCCAGTTCACCGGCAAACAACCCGGCAATGCGGGACAGCACCCCGGCATTTCTCAAATGAAAGAGCATTCGATCCACTCGGTGCGGGGGTTCGTGCACGTCTTCAATCAGCAGCATTGCGCCGCGCAAATCCGGCAAGTACGGCGTTCCAAGCAGTGTCGTAATCATGGTCAGATTGCCGGGAAACAGCCGTCCTTGGACGCAGCCGGAGCCACGCAATACTTTCAAATTCGTTCGCGGAAAACCTTTCAGTAAATCTTCCGAAGCAATTCCCCGCATCATGGCAATCGCTTGCTTTTGTGTCGCTTCGTTCACACTGCCGTCCCATTCCACCGCCAGCGGACCGGAAAACGAAACAAATCCATGCTTCCCGAATAGATGCCATTGAAGCGCTGTAATATCCGAAAATCCGAGAAACGGCTTTTGCGAACGGACAAGGAGTTCGGTATTCAGAATCTCGAGCAACCGGCTCGATCCGACGCCGCCGCGAGCGCAAAATACGGCATCCACGTCTTTCCGCGTAAACATGTCTTCCAATTCCTTGCAGCGAACATCATCCGGCGCGGAAAACAAGCCGCTTTGAGCAAAGGCGGAAGGCGCGATGATGACCTCGAATCCGGTTTGCTGCAATGCCGCAATGGCCGCCTGCAATCGTTCCGGTTTTACCGGACCCGCCGGAGCGCATATGCCGATCCGTCCTCCTTCAGGAAGAGGCAATGGCAGCATCACGTCAATAACCCCACTCCGGACCGACTAAAGTGTAATCGCCGAAACCGGTGTAGTCTACGAAAACGAATCGCCGCGCGATTTGTGTATAATACCAGATTTCGTAAGGACGCGAATCAGGTTCAAAGGGATGGCGCTCGATATCCGTCGGTTCCCCGTAAACAAGATAGATACGGCCGCGATCCGTATCCCAGCCTTCCCGATGAGTTGCAAATTTTTCGTTCGCATACTCGACCCGCCGGAAGTACTCCTCCATCAGTTCATTTTCATCCGTGTCCGGTGACGGATCGCGCTTTTTCCAGAACTCCTTAAAAACCCGTTCGCGGTCTCGCGGATCGGCTTGCCTTAAGGCGCGATTTTCCTCTCCGGTGGCGATGTACTTCATTTGACGGATGGCCGTATCAAAATCAGTCACTGAGAGCGGGACGCCCGGGATACGGATATGGAATTGTCGGGTGCGGATTTCCCGCCGCCCGTTGCCCTCGGCTTCCAATCGAAGCGTGTAATGCTGGACCGGAAGACCCTCGATCTTCATGACGAACTCATGCGTTTGTATGTCCGCCGTGGGGAGAGCCGTCATGATGGATGAACGAAGTGTATCGGATTTCTCGCCAAGCACCGTCCAGACCAGGCGGATCGGCTGTGATCCTGCGCTGAAAAGCTGCATCCGCGCGTGGGCGTCGCCTTCAGTCGTGCTGAATCCCTCCACCAGCCGCGGCACGCCTAATTCGGCGAGCGCTACGTCCTCCGTCACCCAGTAGATATCCGAAACGCGCAGCAACGGATCGCTGGGAGCCAGTGAAATTGTGCCTTCCCAGCGGGACTTCTTGCGCGATTCCTTATCCGCCGTCAACGTGACCCGCACACGATAGTCCCCGGGCGGTACCAGGAATTCTTCCATGTGCGCAGCGTTGCGCGTGCGGCTGTTGGTTTCCGCGTACGACGGCGTAGTCGCGGATTGAGCGGCGATACGTTCGGAGTAGAGTCCGGTTCCTTCGCGGAAGAGCGACGTCACCAATTCGTACTGAGCCGCGAAGCCGCTGTCCGAACGGAGAAAGATGAGATTATCATACGGAATCGAAATCGCGGTCACCACGTGGAGTGAGTCCGTCTCGATACCTAAACGCTGTCCTAACTGACACCGGAATACAGGTCCTTCACCTTCCGACAGAAGATTCGGAACGTGCAAACCTCGCGGAGCGCTATAAGCAATATTTACTGCGGTGAACAGACCGATGAGGATGATTTTCCACATGGTTCCCTCTGCATAAGTTCCGCATCATCGGCGATCAGACGCGAATCGAGTTGATAAGCGTAGGCTTTTGTAATCTGAACATGAACAAAACTGCCGGGGGCAACGGGAACGGCAACGCGCACGCGGCCATCAATTTCCGGCGCATCCCATGCCGTGCGGCCCCATGCGTTGTTGCGCACTTGGCGTTCCACCAGTACGTCAACAACTTTTCCTTCCAGAGAGCGATGCCGTTCCAGCATGATCCGCTTTTGCAGACGCATCAATTGATCCAGACGATCCAGCGCAATGCCTTCTTCGACGGGATCGGGTAGATTCGCGCCTGATGTGCCTTCCTGCGGCGAATAAATAAAAGCCCCCGCACGCTCAAATCGGACGTCCTCCATAAACCGCAGGAGGATTTCGAAATCCCTGTCCGTTTCGCCCGGAAAACCGACCATCACCGAAGTGCGGATGCAGGCATCCGGTCTTGCGGCACGAAAGGCGGCGATGGTTTCCTTCATTCGTGTGGCCGACGTGCGGCGGTTCATTAACTTGAGTACGCGTTCGGAGGCGTGCTCAATGGGAAAATCTATGTACGACGCGAAGTGCGGAATACCGGCTAATTCCTCAAGCAATTTCGGCGGCGTGGTCGGCGGATGAGCATAAAGCAGCCGAATCCAGCGTAATCCCTTCAATTCGGACAACTGTCTGCAGAGTTCCACCAACCTGCGTTCGCGATAGAGATCCACCCCGTAACTGGTTGTCTCCTGACCGATTAGGATAATTTCCTGCACCCCGTGTTCCACGTGAAACGCCGCCTCGCATACGAGATCCTCTATCGGTTCGCTGCGATACAGTCCGCGCATTTGCGGAATCGAACAAAAGGCGCAGGCATGTGAACAGCCATCGGAAATGCGCAGATAAATCGAAGACGGCCCGGCGCTTCCCGTAAAAGAATTTTCACGAGAAATTCCGGATGTTGCGGAAACGGGATTCGCTCCCAAAGCCATCAGCATAGCCGTCCATTGACCGATGCCGAAAATTCCGTCCAGTTCCGGAATCTCCGCCGAAATCTCGTCTCCATCACGCTGCGTCAGGCACCCCATCGCAAAAACGCGTCGTCCGGCCCGCGCGGCTTTCCATCGCACCGCCGCCAGCAATGTTTCTACCGCTTCGATCTTCGCGTCGTCCAGAAAACCGCAGGTGTTTACGATGAGCACATCCGCGCGATGCGGCTGCATCACACACTCAAAACCCGACGCTGCGAGAACGGATGCCAGCGAGTCCGAATCCACCGTGTTTTTCGGACAACCGAGAGTCTGGAAGGCAATCCGCAAAGGGCGCGATGCCGGAGACTTCGGTTTAATGGTCATCAGCTCACTTTGACTTGAGACTGGCCCAGCATATCCCGGAATTGCTGGACAACTTCCAAGGACGTTTTCAAGCGATAGCGGCGTGACTGAACCAGTCGTTCCTGTCCGTTCCGAATCACTTTAAAATAGATCGGAACATTCCCCGAGTGTTTCAGAAACAGATCCTCCAGCGCATCCATCGTGGATTCGGTCAAGCTGGATTCATTCAGCGTCAGCCACATGCCCCGCGCAAATTCGGTCTTGGCTTGTTCAATCGTGTAAACCTGCTGCGCGATGAATTTCGGATCCTCGTCTTCGCGGCAACTCACGCGGGTATTGACCACTAATTTCGCTTCTTTTCTGATCAGGGATGCCCCGGCTTCGAGCGCTTCACCGAATACCAGCAGTTCCGCTGAACCCGTAAAGTCTTCCAGCGTCATTGTCGCCATTGCCTTGCCTTTGCGGGTCTGCGTACGGCGAATGTCGGTCACCACTCCGGCCAAACGTACAGTCTGCTGGTCTTCAAGTTCAGACGTATCACCCAAACTCGCATCAGCCAACCTTTCCACGTCCTCGCGTATGCCGTCCAGTGGATGCCCGGAAACGTAAAAACCAAGCAGCTCCTTTTCCAGACTTAAAGATTGTTCCGCGGAATAGGGCGGTATATCGGGAAGTGAAGGTTCGCGCAGACCGCCGCCGCTTCCTCCTCCGCCGAACAGCGACGATTGTCCTAAATCGCGTTCCTTCTCCGCCGCGTTTGCATACGCGAAAAACTGATCCAGCGCGGCCATATACTGAGCACGATGTCCGCCCAAACCGTCTAAAGCGCCGGAACCGATCAGACTCTCCATGACCTTGCGGTTGACTACGTGCGTATCTACACGCGCCGCGAGATTGAAGAAGGATAAAAATTTCCCGCCGTCCTTGCGCGCTTGGACAATAGCTCCAATCGGTGCGGCTCCCACGTTTTTAATCGCTTCCAGCCCACACCGGATCTGTCCCTCTTCCACGGTAAAAAACCGGTTCGATGCGTTGACGTCTACCGGCAAAATGACCACGCCAAGCCGGCGGCATTCGTTAATCAGCTTCGGCATCTGCCGCGTGTCGCCGTGCCATGACGTCATTTCCGCCGCCATAAATTCGGCGGTATAATTCGCTTTCAAATAGGCCGTCTGATAAGACAACACGGCATAACACGCCGCATGCGCCTTATTAAATCCGTAACCGGCAAACTTCTCCACTTGATCGTAAAGCTGATTCGCCAGACGTTCGTTCATCTTGGAGTGATTCAAACACCCTTCGATAAACTCCGCCTTGACGCGCGCCAGTTCCTTGGGATCTTTCTTCCCCATCGCCCGCCGCAGAATATCGGCGCGCGCCAACGAAAACCCGGCCAGATCGCGCGCAATCGCCAGCACCTGCTCCTGATAGACGGCAATACCGTACGTACTCTTCAGAATCGGTTCGAGCTTGGAATGAAGATAGACGATTTTTTCCTGACCGTGTTTGCGGCGGACGAAATCGCCGATCATGTCCATCGGACCCGGACGATACAGCGCGACCATGGCTACAATATCATCCAGACAGTTGGGTTTCAACTTGGTAAGCCAGTCCCGCATGCCGCGACTTTCAAGCTGGAACACTCCGGTAGTATCGCCGCGGGACAGCAATGCGTATGTTTTGTCATCGTGCTGGTCGGCAATCGAATCCAAATCTACATGGATGTCGCGAGCCGCGAGCATTTCTAACGCGCGTGACACGACACTGAGCGTCCGCAAGCCCAAAAAATCCACTTTCAGCAATCCGATTTTGTCCACGATGTTCATGTCGAACTGCGTCGTGATGCTGCCGTCGGACTGCCGGTAGAGGGGAACAAAGTCGGTCAGCGGCCCCGGCGTGACCACGACCCCCGCCGCATGGGTGGATGCATGTCTGCTCGTGCCTTCAAGAACCTCACCGATTTCGATCACCTTGCGAAACTCAGCGTGTTCATTTAAAAGTGCATCTAATTCGGGATTAT
>Ga0105104_10000211_pt1 | contig 43877 bp, 71 predicted proteins | sample PPLLaktember2015_3_FD_87034 | JGI IMG/M metagenome (GOLD analysis project Ga0105104, IMG submission 87034) | Freshwater sediment microbial communities from Prairie Pothole Lake near Jamestown, North Dakota, USA - PPLs Lake P7 Core (6) Depth... | ecosystem: Environmental > Aquatic > Freshwater >... | reverse complement strand
TTAAAGGCTCAATTTTAGATCCTGTTTATCCGCTTCTTTGGGATCTAAACATCCATTTTGACGATTGCCTCGATGTGTGGACCTATCAATATAAGCTGTATTGGGATATATTCTTTTTACCTGATATGGTTTGTAATATTCAGGGCGTCAATGGGTTATTTTCGTTCCTTACCTGTCCTCCGGTCATTTTACCTTGTCCAACCGGAACTCCAATACCTCCTCCAGTGGTTGCGGAAACATACAATTGGACTCCTGCGGGGCTTACATTCCCGATGATGGTTTCTACATTGGATGTAGGTAGCGTGAAAGGTGCGCCAAACGTGAAGGTTAACAATCTGGTTGAGCTTGTTACTCAGATGAATGAAGTTGCAAGTGGTGTCAAGTTCACAACAAATGGAACAATTATAACATATGATGGTAATACGGTTGTACCGGGTAACATCAATGGTATAACGAACTTCGGTTTCGTAGTAGTTCCCTAGTATAAACATATATTTTGAAAAAGCCTTACCTTTAACGTAAGGCTTTTTTTATGCGTTTGAAAGCGAGTGTAGAGGAAAAAGAATGCTTAGGTAGCTGCTTAGATGACATTGTAACCGTTAGCGATCTTTGCAATGGTGAACGCGAATGTTCATTGTCTGGATTCGACCTTATGGACGCTCCGGAGATCAGCATCACCAATCTATCAGCAATTGCCAATGAAACTTATATGACGGGTTTAAGGTTGGCAAGGGCAAAGGTTAAGCAGGCCGCTTTACAGGTCAAAAACGATATGATCGCTATCCTGAATACAAACAATATCACTACCGATTTATCTGCTCCATCTTTCCGAACTTCTACTTTTAATCCAAATGTTTCTATTGCTCCTGCTGCTCTCGAAAGAGGGATCACGATCTTCAGGAGTGCAAGGATTAGAGGGAAGCTAAAGAAAGTTTTCATAAAGGATATAGAGATATATCCTCTCGTTTCCGCTGAAACACATTTACTGATATATGATAATGGGTATCAGACTTCATATCCGGTTAGTTTAGTAGGCGGTAAGGTGAATTCATTCCAACTCAATTATATAGTACGGGGTAAGTATGCTCGATTTGTTATTGATGACACTAATGTTACAATGGCTTCAGCTACTCTTATGTGTACGTCCGGGTGCAATGGCACTGAGCCGAATTATTGCGCCTATACTGAAAGCTATAATGGATCTAAAGAGGTAGGCTCTAAAGAGGGTTACGGGATCAATCTTATATTCAGTTGTGAATGCGATTACGATCAATTCTTATGCGATCTCGCAAAAACATATGTCGGAGAACTTATATGGCTTAAATCCAGAATATTACTCCTCGATGAAAGACTGCATACCTCCAGAATGAACAATTGGGTTGTCTATAACCGGGAGGAGTCCGCTCAGATGAGGATTGATTTGGATACTGAATACCGGGAGAAATGGAACGGATTAGTACGCGGAATGTATTCAATATTAAAGAATTACAGGGATAGTTGCTTAGAATGCAGGGGTATCAGATGGGTTGTGAATGGTTAAGTTTTTAAGACTTAACTTAAATGTTGTTTTATGACTATCAGTGATTATGCTAAGATGTTGGAACAACTTAAAGCGGATGCTGAAACTCAAAACCTTTCAGAATCAGTGATGTTGCCTGCTGCAAACAGGCTTCTCGGAACAATCAAAAACAGGATCGTAAGAGATGGCCTCAATAGTAATAATCAGAAAATAGGGGATTACTCAACTACTCCGATATACGTTTCAAAGGAACAGTTCGTCAAAAAAGGATCTTTTAAGCCGCTAGGTAAGGGAGGTTTTAAAGGTGAGCGGATCGTTGAACGCAAACTCAAAAGCGGTGCAATAAAGAGATCTATAAAGAAAACTAAGCCTCAAACCATGTACCTCGAAAACGGGTATAAACAACTCCGGGAAATTCAGGGAATGGATATCTCAAAGATTAATCTGAAGTATTCCGGGGATCTTATCATTAATAATTACAAGATAGCAACCAAAGGAAAAACAACGATCCTTTTAGGTATAACTACCGAAGAGGATGCAAAAAAGCGTGAAGGATTAGAGGCCCGGTTTGGCGCAATTCTTTCCGGAACAAAGGAGGAGCTGAAGGTTTATGAGGATGAGGTTTTTAAAAGATATGTGAAGGTTCTGGATGCTCAGTTAAAGGCTAGTTTATGATAGGTGGAATGTTGGATAAGGTTCGTGATTGTATCCTCGCAAATAACAAATATTTCTGCGAAGGGTATAGTAACGTCTGGAGGGATGAGCAAACTAACCAGATCCTTACAATGAAAGCAGATCAGTATAAAGTAGTATTCCCAAATGATACTTTAGGCGATTATTTCTATCTCAGGAATGATGGCAATATCGTTTTCAATCCAAGTGCTGAAAACCTTATTTCTGATTGCATTGATTCTGCTTACGATACCAATATCACGGTCAATCTGGTTGCCATTATGGATAATGCAGATCCGGAAGAGCTTCTTTCAAATCTATTGACTACAATCCAATATTGCGAAGGTTTCCGGACTAATCTTGTTTCAGCCTCAACCAATCCATCAACCATAATAACAAACGAATTACTCAACCTTGCTGATGCAGATATACAAGCTGCTTTGCAAAGGAATAAGAGAACAATTGTCTCACTCACGTTTAATATGATAGATGCAATTGTTATAAAAGATCCATCGTGTATTGAAAACCCATGTAAATTATGTTAGTGTTTCTCTTATATACGGTAATCTTCTGGTTTGCGGGTGTAGCGTTTGTAAAGCTGTTTTATTTCGCTATTCAGCCTCAGCAAATATTGGATATCATCTTTCATTGGCAGGATAGGTTAAGCGATCTGTATGATAGTCCAAACAAGTATAAAAATATGTTGGGAAAGGTCGCGGGTGATTGCGCTGTTTGTTTTGCTCATTGGGCTACCGCATTATGGTATGTTTTCTATTATACTTTTTGCAAACTAGCTCTCCATTATTGGGTGACTGATTTTATAGATATCCCGGACTCATTTAATAAATGGCTTGTAATAGTAACCATAAATATTATATGGTTTTTGGTTTATACGATGCTCGGAGGCTTTCTTTCTTTACATGCAATCTTATTCAGGAAAAAATGATTTGCTGCTCAAAATATGAATGTCTGGAATGTTACCTGATCACTTGCGCTGAGACAATAGAATTACCTATTGTCTCAGATGTGGATGAGACGCTTCACATGGTTTATGAATTCAATGGAACAGCGGTAAGGACCGATATAGAGGCTGAAGCAGGACAATTTTTAGTAGTGCCAAATACATTCAATGAGAACTATTCTTATAAGATCGCTTTCTACAAATCAGATGGTTCTTTATTAAATGACACATGCTATATATTGAAAACTATGAACACGATATTCACAAATCCCCCTCAGCCAATTACTACAACTAGCGGTAAGTTCCAGTTCATAGGAGCAATAGGCCAAACGACATTTCAACATTCAGATTTAGAGGGTGTAGATACTTTGATAGTAACTACTGAGAAAGGAACAATGTATGAAGGTTTGGATTATGATCAATATCGCTTTGATCCGGTTGGTGGTATAATAACATTCAACCAGAGCGTAGAAGGTCAGGAGGTGACAATTGTATGGCTTAAAACGGTTCAGTGATGGCAAGGAATAGCGGGTTAGTATGGGATAATTTCTTTTTTACCGGAACAATGGCAATTGGTAAAGGAGAGAATTTATTTGCTGATCCTTCAGCATGGTTTGAGATCGGGCCTGATGGCACAAATAAGGGATTACTCATACCTCGCGTCATCAGTACTACAAGTATCGCCAATCCTAAAGAGGGATTGTTTGTTTACGATAAATCAACCAAAAAAATAAAATATTTCGATGGTGTAGATTGGAAGGAATCAGGAATCCAGACTATCAATGGTATTGGTCCTGATGATGAGGGAAATATTGATATAACCGCTGAGAGTTTAGGAGCTGAACAAACAATAAATAAAGGAGTAGCTAATGGATATGCACCTTTGGGAGCAGATAGCAAATTACCTCCGGAATATTTACCTCCTCTCGCTATTACGGATTATCTCGGTAGTGTTCCCTCTCAAACTGAAATGCTACTCCTGCAAGGCCAAAAGGGTGATTGGGTTACTCGATCTGATTTAGGTACTGTATGGATTATTTCAGGTAATGATCCATCTCAACTATCATCATGGACTCAATTAACCTATCCAACATCTCCGGTTATATCCGTCAATGGAAAAACGGGAGCAGTCGTCTTAGCTCCTGCCGATATAGGCGCTGCTCCCGATACCGGAAGTCTGAATTATATATGGAATCAGACCGCAACGGTACAAACAGGTGCAGGCTACAATATTAGCGGTAAAGCGATATTAGCACAGAATGGCACAATTGAATCATATAATACATCAGATCAGACAACGAATTTTGAAAGGATAAGGCAATATTGGACGGGTAGCGTATTTTATATAAGAATAGAACAGAGTGGAACTGGCGTAATTAGAAATTTAGTTTTAGGTAATATAGGAACAAATTTTAGCATCAATAATCAGGCGGTTGGAGGTGTAGGTTATTTTGATTTTAATAGAGGTACGAGTACGGCATCTGTATCAAACATTACTAGCACTGGAACAATCTCAACAGCATCAGGAGTAAATAATTGTGCAGCGATAATTAACACGATAAATCAAACCGGATCAGCAGGATATAGGGCTAATTGGATTTCAATATACGAACAGGCGTTAGCATCAGGAGTTAAATATTTATGTGATTGGGGTACAAATACAGCCGCAAATGGTACAGGTACTCATACATCAAAATTCAATGTCACAAATACAGGTGTAGTTACATGCACAAATACGATATGCACTGCAAATTTAGCTGTTGCACCAACGGTTGTTAATGGTGGATTATATTACAATACCGCTTTAAACAAAGAACAAATAGGTATTGCGGGTACATGGCAAAATATAGCCACGGAAGCGGGTGCAGTTGTTACCGGACGTAAGATTTATGTTGATAAGGATTCACCAAGTAGTACAGATACGAGAACAGGAATAAGTAAGTATAGCGAAAGCATACCTTTCAAAACCATTCAGGCAGCGGTTTCAGTAGTTGCAGCCGGAGATATTGTAAATGTAAGGCCGGGGGCTTACACCGAAAGTATATCTGCAACAGGTAATCTCTTTATTAAATTTGAAGATGGCGCTTCATTAACCGGAGCGTCTGCAACTTTACCTATCATATCTGCCACCAATAATATTATAATATTAGGCGAGGGTATGGATAACTCCTCATATCCTAACACTATCACCATTAATGGAAATACTTCCGGTAACGCGATAACAACAGCGAGCGGGAATGTATATTGTCATGGTGTAAATATTAATAATTCCGGTTCAGGTCACACTATCGCATCCTCTATCGGATTTTATATATTTAATTCGAGGATCGTAGCAAATACAGGGATAGCATGTAATGGGCATAACTACGCAACAGGTAGGGTTGATAATTCTTATATAAAATCATCAGGAAATCACGCGATGGGAGATGTTGCAGCAGTAACCGTTATGGGAATGCTTATTGTAACCAATTCAACGGTAATTACACTTAGCTCATTAGCTCATCATGCTATGTATTTATGGAATTATGGAAATTATTATGTTGATAATTGCAAGATATATTCCGCTAATGGTGGTGGGGCGGTAGGCGGTCAATGGGCCAATTCAACTACATTGTTTGGAGCAATCTTCCGGAACAATATGTTCAACACATTCCTTGAATCAATATATGTATCTTGGAATGCATCAACAAATCCAGTATATGAAACGGATATTACAAATTGTATTGCTAATGTACGGGATGTATCAAAAACCAATGCCTTTCTTATTGTAGGGGGAGGAGCAGCATCCGCGATTAGCCCTACAATAATAAATAACACCTACAATAAGGCTTCTTTTAGTGTAGCTGTAAACGGATTGACAAATGTAACGAGCAACAATATCCCAAGTGTTCCTTTCCCTGCGAGTTATCCTGTTATTTTGTAATAAATATAAAACAGTAAGATGAAATACTTTAATTATGATAATTGGGCTTCATCAATAACTAACTTCTAATCTTACAATAATGAGACGGCAAAGAGAAATAGTATCAACAGCGATCAAAGAGTACTTCTCACTAGACACAACAACAGGGGAGTATGTTTCTGATCAGGGAGGTTTACTACCGGGGCTATCATGGGAAACAAACGGATTGATGTATAGGATCGTCCTCTTCAACATGGATCTTACCATGATGCAGAATCAATATGTAAACTTTGTTTATTCAATATATATATTCTCTGAGGGTAATGAATGGGTTGCTGATAGATGGAATGTTGTTAAAACTTCTCAGGTAACATATACCAATTCAACCTACGTTAACTCTTCAGGTGATGAAGTACCTCCAGAAGAGGCGATTGATCCAGAAACAGGAGAGCTTAATCCGGACTATTACAGGCAGCTCGACTATTTCGTAGGTAAAGTGTTCAAAGAAAATATTAATGGTACTTATCCATCCATGTATGACTTTGTAATATATGATATATCAGCAGTAGAGGGATTACTTGTAGAATGATCTTCATGGTTGCCGCTCAAAACAAAACAAGCTCCTGAATCCGGGAGCTTGTTTCTATTTACATTGTTTAGACTACTTCTTATCATATTTTCCATCTAAACTATTATTGATGATATCGAGGATGTATGATTTAATGGTAATCTCCCGTTCTACGCAATGCTGCTTTAACTTCTTATGAGTTACCGGATCAATATCCATTACGAACCGGGTTGTTTTCTCTCTCTTACCATCTACTAACCCATCAACCAAATGAGAGTTAGTGTTTTTTGCTAATGGCTTTTTCTCCGTCAATGTTGCTGCTAAACCGTTCTTAGACATAATATAGTATTTAAGTTTTTACGTTTTTATTATTTTGTGATTATCTCCATTACCTCATTAAAGAGATTCGTTATCTCCTCTTTGGCTGCTTTGTTTCTGTGTTCATAAACTCCAGATCCTTTTATTACCGCTTCACCATAAGCTACGCGATCCTTCAGGCAAGTTTCCATTACCGGGATCTCAAACTCAGCTAAACATTCTTTAACCTCCATTGAAAGGCTTGTATTTGGCCTGAATTTATTCATTATAAAGTAAGCGGGAATATTTGTTTCGCTCTCCTCAATAATGTTCTGGTAATGATCTAAGAATTTCCGGGTAGCCCAAACATCCATACCAGATGGCAGGACCGGGATAAACACAAAATTAGAGGTTAGAATGATCTTGGAGGTGAGCTTTGAAAGGTTAGGAGTACCATCAATGATCACTACGTCATACAGCTTATCAAGGTGACTCGCGTTCTTACCTAATTCGTTTCCATCAGGCAAACCATATGCAGGAATACTAAACTCCTCGTTAGTTCTAAGTGAACTCCATTTGAGAGATGATTGGTTTGCATCAGAATCTATAATGCAAACTTTGTAACCATTTCTGGCAAAACAAACTGCTAAATTTTGGGCTATCGTTGACTTACCAACGCCACCTTTGAGTGAGCTAATACTTATGATCATTGTTAGAGATTATGCAGCAAAGGAACACACAAAAACTTAAAGAAACAAATACTTTTTTAAGGAAAAACATAAAAAAATAGGAGAGCAACATTTAAGTCACTCTCCCTGAAATAGCTAAGATTATGCTGACTCTTAACTACTAATTTCCAGTCAATTTTTCACGATCATATTTACTCTGGATCGCATCAATCAAATGATTCCGGGCCTCCATCAGAGCTATCTTAGCTTTAGATGTAACCCATACGTCACATTCATCGAGTGATCCAGCGAATTTGATGAGATTGGTGATTTGATCATCCATAATCTCAACAGTTTCCTTTGGAGAGTTACCCCAAAAACTTTCATTTTCTGGATTTTTCCAGTTGGTTGATACAGCTTGCAAAGTTGATGTATTCATAATAAGCCGATTTGTTTTTCGGTAATACTAATATAAGAATAGTATTTCAATATTCAATATAAACAGTACTAATTATAAAAAAATCCGACCTAGAAAGGCCAGATCGCTAACATAAAAGCAACTATGAAAAATTAAGGTGACAAAGTGATTCTTTGTTTGGTTTTAAGATCGAAACTCTCATCCTTAAACATTTCAGGAGTTATCAGGATGTTCCGGGCTTCCATATCAATATATTCCATTCCAAAGAACTGTAATATCATATACATATCCTGCCATATCAGGCCATTGTCTGAATTTGGTTGTATCAGGTATGGTAACTGCTCATCGAGGTAATTGAATTCATTATCGAGGATGACAAATTTATATCCTTCATGCTTTCTTAGCCATGCGTCAACCTCCATACCTCTCACTTTATCTACATACCTCCTGCTCAGGTCCAGAGTAGCCCAATCTTCATTTAAATGATCTCCGAACATGCTTCTGAACATGCTACCCGGACGGCTTAATCTCCAGTGTGATGAAATGACAATTTGACTCCCGGTGATCCTGCAAACCTCATTTATAAAATGAACAGCAATAGGATCAATGTTCTTTCCCCCTGTTCTGTGTGAGGTTAATACTCCTTCAAATTCTAAGAAAATGATAGTTTGCTGAAGCATGTTTAATCCATTTTTATTGGTAATCCATCTCTTATATTATCAATCACTTTGGAAGCACATTTCATTACGTCATCGAGATTTTCATCTCCGGTAATAAAGATCATTTGTTCAGGCTCTCCGCGTTTATATATCGTGAGCATATAAGTAAAATCAGGATTCAATTTGTTAGTGAAATACTGATCTATCTCTTCAATAGTTCTCAGCTTCTCTTGTTGATTGTCACTCATTTTATGATAGTTTATTTTTTCGTTATATGGAATATGTTGAATAATATTATTGATACGAATAATACGGAAACTATTGATCCTCCAATATATGCTCCCTGAATCACATCGGGCCATTCACCCGGATAAACCTTCATAGTAGCCATGCTCAGGATAAAATATAAAATTAATGGAATAACTAATATTAAAAGCATGGACATACATATTCTTTTAAGTGCCATCATCCAACCTTTTTAAGCTCCTCATAATCTATTGAATGCTCACTTATATTTAGTGCAAATTCAATAGCCTGATCATGAGTTATGCAAGAGTTATCAAATATGAATATATCACTAAACTTAAATACCTCATCGACATATCCAACCACAAAGAAAACCATCGGATCAACCGCGTTTTCCTTTATTATTGGATCTGTTTTAATCTTCTCAAATTCCCTGATGATAGCAAAATCACTTTTACTATCAATCACCTTTTGTTCAACTCCCTTAACATAGTTGATCATTTGGAAAATCTCAACCATATCGGATTTTTCCCTAAATGTTTCAAACGTCATTCTAATAAATGGCTTAATCATGATACTTCGGTTATATAAAAAACAATATGCGGATTTTTTTTGTCAATAAACTTTTCAGCAATGATTTTCACGCAATATCTATCATCCTTTATGGCTCTGCATTGTTTAAGGCAATCCAGAATCACTTTGAATGATCCATCCAGATCGCTCTTTTCATCAGCGAAATATACCTTCAGATTGAAATGAAATTTCCCGGTTATAAATATGTTCCGGTAGTTCTTACACTGGAGGATGAAAGCTCTCTCATAATCCTTAACCTCTCTTTCTTTATAGAGCGTTTTTTTGCCTATCCGGTAGTTATTGGATTTTGAAGGACAATTCCCTAAGATAATTTGTGAAGGATGTTTAATCATTACCGGGAGCTGAGTATTTTTGATAGTTCAGGAATGGATCTATTTGTTTATACGCCTCCCATTCATCCCGGTAAAAGAAAGCCTGAATGGTCAGATCCGCTTTAAATGGAAGGTCAACACATTTCCCGTTTCTGTTCTTTGCGATTATCAGCAATACATCCTCATCATCAGCCTCCTCATTATCGCATTTCTGGTAGTTTTCCCGTGTCAGGAACATAACTAAATCCGCATCCTGCTCAATCGCCCCTGATTCTCTCAGGTCGGATAATACGGGCCTCGGATTACCTCTCTTCTCAACCTCCCTGCTCAACTGAGAAAGCAGGATGATCGGAACTCTTAGCTCCTTTGCGAGTGCTTTAAGGTTTCTGGTAATGGATGAGATTTGTTGTTCCCTGATCAGATTTTGATCCGAACGCATCATTCCCATGAGTTGTAAATAATCAATTATGATCAAACCTATTTCACCTTTTGCAACTTTTTTCCTTGCAATGGATCTGAGTTGCTGAATATTGATCTGAGATTTATCCTGAAGGATGATTTTCATCTTCATGATCTTATTCTCTGCATCCGTTATTTTAATCCATTCCTCCGGGGTATAAGTAGCAAGTTTTATCTTTTCCATATTGACGCGGGAAACTGAGGAGATCATTCTAATCATGATTTCCCGGTTTTCCATTTCTAATGAGAACACTAATACCCCTGTGGGATTATTAGGATCAGAAGCAGCATTAAGAGCCAAATTAGAAACAAAAGCAGATTTGCCCACGGAAGGACGCGCTGCAAGAATGATGAGATTTCCTTTTTGCCATCCATTAGTCATTTTATTTAAATGAATGAATCCCGTGTTAATTCCATGAATCTTTCTATCACTATTCCGAATCGTTTCCAGTTCATCATTCACGGTTTTAATTACTTCAGTCGTAGTTTGCAGATTGTTATCCTGAATATCCTGCATCAACTGAGTGCTTCTCTTCTCTATTATATCAAATATTTCAAATACATCATCATTATTATATGCTTTTTGGATTACTTCATTTGAAAGCCTGATCAACTCTCTTAATAAATATTTCTCATGCAATATGATAGCATGAGTCTGAATATGAGCTGATGAAACAACGGCCATCGTTAAGGAGGTGAGATAATAAGCTCCTCCTATTTGTTCAATCTGATTCCGGGCTGTTAACTCCTCAGTAATGATCAACAGATCAACCGCTCCTCCTTTCGTTTTTAAATCATGAATTGCGCTCCATATTTTCTGATGATTTATGTCGTAAAAATCATTTGATGTAATTATCTCATTCGCTATTTCATAAGCAGCATGTTCAAGTATCACAGCACCGATAACAGCTTGCTCAATGCTAATATCATGAGGAGGTATCCGGGCAAAATCACCAATCCCGTTTATTCCAGAGTCGCTTTCTTTCCTCATCGGATATAGTTTTGTTGTTTTCAGGTTGATTGTTGTTCTGGTTCTGGTTCTGTTTGTAAGAATCTAAGGATTTCCATTGAAGAGCTTTTGATCGCCAATTTACTATTGGGGTATTGCCGATGAACCAACCAAGAGAATCATAATAAAGAAAGAACTCAACTGCATCCCTTTCATTCATCTTATTATGGAAAAAGAACTCTTTTACCTCTTCGATCCGGGGAATATTTGGCTTTCTTTGGTATGGATTGTAATCCGGGAGGGAGGCTGTTTGCTTTAGGTATTTATAATCCCCGATTGAGACAAAAGCATGTTTCATTATTGAAGGTTTTATATATGTAAATATATTATATAATAAAACAGATCGGAAAGTGATCTGTTCATTTTATTTAATATTTCATAAAACTCCGAAACTGCCACAATTCCTACCTACCGCCTAATGTTCTATTCAACATCGAATTACAAATATCACACTTTTATCTTAGACTTTTATCGTAAGAAAATCAATAATTTGTGAAAAATATCATATGAACTTCAATAAGTTTTGGGTGAATTATTGGTTCAGAAAGAATCAGAGGCGAAGGTTATTGAAAATGAGAAAAAGAATTCGCAATTAACTGATTGATCGTTTTAAAAAATAAAAGGGATACCGTGATAGTATCCCTTACGTTTTATAGTGAATTTTTAATGGGTTAGTAGCTTTAATCTTTCCCTGATATATTCTGTTGCTAAACCTATTCTTATTCTCATTTCATTGAAATAATCCGGATCTGCTAATATCTCCATAATGGCTAATTTATGGACATCTTTAATCATCCTCGGATCATATGAAACAAAATATGCTTTTACTTTATTAGTACATAACATGCAAAATTGTACCTGAGTATAGTAATCAAAATGTTCATTCTTTAACCAATCGTTTTTATTGCCATCAGGAATGGAGGCTAACAAGCTCTCAACATGGACACATGATGTATATGGACATTTAATCTCAACTACATGAGTCCTCATCAATCCATCTGGTGAACATCCTGAAGTTTTATTAAATGGTATGAATATGGGATTACTTGCTCCACAGTGAACAAACTCCAATCCGGTATCTTTCAGAACTTGTACCGCTTCAGCTTCATGTTCCTTTCCCCACTTCAAAGGGATTGCGTTTACTTCAGGTTTCGATATCCCGGTGAGAACTTCAGCTACTTTGTCTTTAAGATAAGTGAGTCCGGTTTCCGTAAAGATCTCTCCTGTATTTCTCGGATGCTTCATTAATGTATGTAAAGCGGAGGCTGTAATCTTTCCTAATCTGTGACGTTTGTAACCGTCCATATCAGGGAATTGCTCAAACTTAAATGAGTCGTTGAAATGCTCATTTACCTCGACCTTTTCCGCTACTGTTAACGTCTGATCCGTTTTCATTTCCGGTTGCTCTAGATCCGCTCTCTTCTGCTTCGCTCTCATCGGAATATAAATCTTTCAGGTTATTGGATATTTGCTCCTTACTCTCTGATTCCATTTCACTCTCACCCGGATTGTCAATATAACCGATATCCATTGTTTCATGATCTAATATATCCCCCTGATCCGCTGTTATAGCTTTCTGCATTTCTACTGAAAGAGGAGCGAATTTTGAAAGCAGCAACTTCAATACTGTTTTAGTTGCCATCGAATCGAAATCAGTTTTCCAGAGGCTTGAATCACTCTTATAATTCTTTGAGTATCTGGTTGCATGTTGTTCAACCTTCCGGATATCCATATAAAGGGTTTTCTCGAACCCATTCAGAAGCTCGAAATAAGCAGCATAACCGATTACCTCATTGGAATCATTGTTTGTAAAATCGAATTTAAACCCCTTTAGAGGATCGCATTCTACTAATTGGCCCTTATATACCGGGGTTGCCGACATAGTGCGAAATTGACCGCTCCGTTGGGCTAACTGGATATATCCCTTTAATCCCAACTGAAACTGAGCTATAATCTTTGTTTGTCCTCCCTGATTCGTCTTGTATGGTATGATATAAGCAAATCCAAGATTTGAATTAATCGGTAGATCCAGAGTTGCAGCCATAGCAGCCGCATTATAAACGCTCATCGGATCTGCATCAACCAACTGATTAGACTGAGAGACGATCTGAAGTACAGAGGTTATAAATGCAGTAGCTCTTTGTCCTAATAGTTCCTGAAATTTTTGCTGAATCCCGTTGCTCCGAAATAGGCTAACTACCGGAGAAAGTTTCATATTGTCCGACATAAATATGGATTTAAGATTTTAAGTAAATATGGTACATGAAAAAACGCTCCTATTGCGCACAGCTAATAAGAGCGTTATTCAGGCTTCCAAATTTCCTGACAATCTTATCCCTCTCATCCTGACGGAGAGAAACACACCATTGCTTTTTACGAAGATTTACGGGGAGAAGGGTTTTGCGTCCTTTTTTTTTTGGAATAGCCTGAGCAACTGATTTCGTTGCATTCTTAGTGGTGGATTTAACCGGGGCTTTAGCCGTAGCTTTTGAAGCTCTTGCTTCTGTTTTCACGTTTTTCATAAACACTGTTAAATTTATAATATAAAAATACTACAATTTTATACTATAAAAAAAGGAGGACGAATCCCCCTTTCACTTTTGCCACATACATCAACCTATAATCTAGCACTTAAATATAGTATTTATAATCTGCTTCAGTTTAACATTATACTTTTCCGGTAAATCCGTTTCATAGCCTCTGGTATCTTTTGTCTTATTGATGATCCTGCTAAATGTAGCAATATCAATTCCTAACTCCTTCGCAATTGCAGTATGCTTTATGTATTTTTTATTCTTTCTCAGGAATGCTAATTCTTTTTCCATATTAAAATTTGTAATGTGGTATTTGTATGCAAAGGATCATTGTAGAACAGTAATTTATAGAGGTAAATTCTTTATAAAGTTACCAAATACTGATAATTTACCAAACTTATTAGATAAATCCTCCTGCATTATTGCGTAATTTTATATAAACAAATCAGTTTATGAAGCCATCAGCTAATGAGATCCGGGAAACGATTGTTTACATGAAAAAGAAGGGGATCAAACCAACCTTTGATCCTGAAACAAAAAAGTTCACTGGATTAACTCATGGTCAGGGAGCAGGAATAATGGGTAATAAACTGATGAGGATCGCAAATCATATAACATATGATATGTGGAATGGTACTAAGACATAATAAGATGGAAACGATAATGGTTGCAGAGTTGGAATTTTTAGCGAGGGGGATATCAGAACAGCTTATTGATGATCCATTAAGAGGTAAATATTTCATTGTGTCTGATGGTAAGTTAGAAAAGGAATACGAACCAATACATTATATTGAAAATATGATCCTGCTTTTTGCGACTCAGAGCAAACTATCAAAATCCAAACAAAGAAAGATTGATTATCTGCTCGATGGCCTGCTCTGGTTAAATAGCCTGCTATATAAATACAACTTTAGCCCACGTTATATTCAACTAAGGAAATTCTCAAAGGAGATCTACGATAAGCTGATGAAAATAGATCCAAACGATCTTTAATTATCCCGTTTCTCATTTCTTTTCTGCTCCCGCTCCCAAAATTCATTTATCTGGAAACTGAAATCATCTAAGGCCGCTCCCGCCTCCTCCTCATCATCTATCTTACCCATCTCTTCCGCAACCGTAACATAACATTGTGTTACTCCTGAGATGAACGCTATTTTCAGGTTGTTTGTCGTATCCGTATCCAGAGGGAAAGGGAGCTGCTTTCTATATTCCATCCACATCTTATGGAGATCTATTTTTCGTGCCATATTTAAGTTTTTAAGTTAATAAGGAAATAAGGTTCGATCAGTTTAGAGAAATCCGGATCAACGAAATATGGTTTTATTCTGGAGCAAAGAGGGAATAGATCTATATCATCAGCCTCGATAATATTCAACATCGTTATTTTCAGGTAATCTTTATCTGTGGTTCTTTTCCCCGCACACCAATTGAATATATAACTCAGATCCCCTTTGGTCCGGAGACATACCCGGTAGCCTTTGAAGATCGTTAAATTAACCTCCATAATGTATGTATCATTTATCAGATACTTTTCAACATTATATTCTTTTAAGTTCGGTGATAATGTGGTTATCTCCATTGACTTCATTTTCTATATATTTAACAATTGCCTTATGATATTGTTCAGCCTCCTCATATGTGGAATGAGTTTCCCGGTAAGCTGAATCCCCGTCAGCGAATATCATTGTTTCAAATAGGGTATTGTCGATATTTGGAACACATACAAAAACTGTGGAAACTTCGATATTGTTATCTCCTTTAACAAAGGATGTTTTAGCGATAATCCTTTCTTTGCTATAAAAGAAATTCACCCATTCCTGATAAGTCTCCGCGATGGCTACCTTTTTGTCCTTTAGGATATATAATTCAAACATTATTTATTAAATAAGTTTTAACTTAAAAACATAATTGTATTCTATTTGCAGCTTCACGTTTGCTCTCATCCAGAACTTTCGCATAAATCGTAGTGGTTTGCACTTTCCGATGGCCTAACATTTTAGAGAGAGTAAATATATCCGTTCCGTGAGAGAGTTGCAAGGTTGCGTAAGTATGTCGGAAGCAGTGAAAGGTAATTGTCTTTAAAATGCCTGCTTTGCCTAACCATCTGCTCAGGATTCTATTTTGATGGTGTGAGTAGTGTAAACCATCGAAAACCTGTTTTTGTGGTTCTTTTCCCTCTCCCATCAATTCAAAAGCCTGCTTAGAGATTGGAAGCGTCTCAATTCCTTTGGTTTTCTCCTGAGTGAACTTCAATTGATAGTTCTCCTGCTCCAGAACTTCAACGTTCTCCCATTTAAGATTCTCAATATCAGAAAACCTCATCCCGGAGAGGATTGAAAATAAAGCAGCATCCTTCAGGACCGGGTTTTCACATTCTGTTCTAACCAGAGATCCGATCTCATCCATTGTAAGAAACTCTCTCCGCGTCTCCTCTCCTTCGATCCCTTTTACCTGTTTACCTAAATCCGAATTGATATAACCATCATCGTAAGCCTGATTTAAGGCAGCTTTGAACTTATGGAAATATGCAGACGCACTATTAATAGATAGCGCGGATCTCTCGCTTCTCAGGCTTTTTGTGATTAACAGAAAATCACGGAAACCATTACAGAAATGCTTATCCAGATCTGCAAAACGGATTGAGTTTCCTGCATACCTTTCAAGATAAATCAGAGTAGCTTTCCAACTCTTCAGGTTCGATTCTTTTTTCTTTTCCGCTAACTCCCTGAAGTAAGAAAGAAAGCTCTTTTCCCCCTGCTCCTTTATGCGAAGGATCTCTTTTTCTGCTCCCGTATAGATCTCAGGCTTATTGACCTCATTAAACCGCTTTAGCCTGATTTGTTCAGCAAGCTCCATATTGGATTTATTTTGCTGTTTGTCAATCGGGCTTTTGGTTTTCTCGTAAATATAGATCCCTAAGAACTCCCGTCTGGTTGGTTCTCCGGTTTTATGATTCGTGATTGCAGGATAGAAATCCAAGTACAAACTTTTCCTATTACCTGATATCTCCTTTTCCCGCAATGTAACTTTTACTATCATGCTTCAAAATTAATATTCAATATCTAGTTTACCAAGTTTTTTTGATAAACCAAGTGATAAAAAAAAGGATCAAACGATCCTCATTTATTTACAATTTTTACATTCCTCGATTAAGCATCTTATATTGTATGCAACATCCATCGGACCGGAATACATATTCAATTCTTTTCCCCCGTACCGTGAAATCATTTGCTTATTTACTTCAAACAAATGATCATATTGACTTGCGTTTATATCAAACCATTTAATAGCACTCTGGAATGCTATGTCATAAGGATATTTAACAGGCTTATTATCCATATTGAAATACCAGTCATCGGGCCAAACAAAAGGACATTCCCCTAATGCACAGCCGCAATCTGGATCTCCATTCTCATCTTCAGTATGAAATGTGGTAAGATGAAAGTGTTTGTGTCCAAGATTACCTGATTCAAGATGATCCGCAAGCTCGAAAAGTTTATCAGTGTTCATAAAATATTTTTTTTATTTCTTTTCCGATTGGTTCTTTTCCGATTACCCGTTTTCTGGTTCTTTTCCGATTGGTTCTTTTCCGATTGGGCCTAAAATCGTGATGGTCCTCATGCAAACTCATATTTTGAATTTTCCAAAATTGAAAATTTATAATATAAATATACGTTCAATTTACATATACATATATGCTCCTTAATAGATAGCGGATCTCAGATCCTAACCTTTACTTTATGTAAAAGAAATTCCGGATATTAAATCCGAATCCTGCCAAATTAAAGAAGCATGAAAGGATATAATAAAACCGATAGTTAAAGGACAAGTCCGGACAATAAAGGAGCTTACATAAACCGAAACAAAACAGGCAACCGCAAGTAATGGCAGCTAACATACTAACAGCTTTTAAGATCTCATTTTGACGCATTCACACAACTTTTACCCTACAATGTAGGGCAATGTTAAAAGATCCGCAAACAATCCGGAAAAGCACATTAACGCCTAAACTTAAAAACTCATTAACTCAAATGAGCTAACAAGTTTTTAAGTTAGGACCAACGCCAAAAGGCTAACCAGACGGTTAACCTTTATTTTGTTTAATCAACTATCCAGAGCTGAGTAGAATTCAATGTGTAAAAATAGATTGGTTCGGCTTGATGAGTCCGGATGAATCTAATTTGCTCCTCAATTGTGATATTAAAAATATCTAAGCAATGATAATTTAAAGAGGCGTCCTGAATCGTTTTACACATCCAGAAACAGTTAAACCCCTGAGTAGGTTTATTATCATCCGTGCAAACATAAACTACCTTGCCAGAGTTAAATAGTTTTATTGCCTGCCTTTCTGTTATCTCCAACAGATCAGATACGGAGATTTCAATACTTTCCAGTATCTCGTTTTTACTTGACATTTTAAGAGCTTGTTTTTTTGGTAAACCTGAGCAGATTAACATCCGCTCAACGCACGATTTTTACGCCTTAATTACCCCCAAAATAGTTTCTTTCTTAGATAGTGGAAAGATCCAGCCTGCAACCTTTTCTTTGCTCTCTGGATGTGTTAGGAACTTATTATAACCTCCTCCTAATTCCCTTAATTGAGTGCGGATAGGGTAAGTATCCCCGATAATTACAAAGCTCTTCTCTGAGTAGTCTAAAACGGAAATATTACCTGAAAGCTCGACTACTTCAACCGCTTTTTTAACCTCTCCGCTCCGCTCCGCTCTCTTCACGATACCTTGTTTACAATCGTGAATATCTCCCGTTTTAAGATCCTTATAAATGAGCGTGAAAGGTTCAAAGCTCTTATGTTTACCGTAGTCAATATATTTGATATCTAAAAGCTCGATTGAATCGCTCACAAATTCGCACTCCCTCATGATCCGGTAAGCCATAGTTGAACCGGAGACGCCGTTCCATTGTTCAGGCATCCATTCACCATGATCCTGTTTAATCATGCCGAATTCATTACCTACAAGATCCAACAACTTTTGGCGCTCATCCTTTGCCATCTCTGAGCGTTGGCAAAATAGATACTTTACGCCATGCTCCAGTTGGTTTGAGTTGTATTCATAAATATCCTCCATGCCATTAAAACGGCCATATTGATACTTACCAATTAAAGCCTCAATTTGCTCCTCAGTAGGTCCGAACAACCAACCAACGCGGATTGAGTCTCCCCCTGAGTATGACTCAGAGCGGACCGTGAATTTAATGTGAGGGAAAGCCGCTTTCAATTCTTTGCGAATAACGATAGCACATTGAGCGGATGAGGTAAGATTTTTTGACATTGTATAAATTTTTAAAGGTTGATTGTAAAAGGAAATGAGGAAATAATTAAAAGAGCAATTGCACCGATAACAGAAAGGATTGCAACTATATTTTTGAGCTTGTTGAAAGTTTGTTCCGACATCTTGTAAGGGCTTGAAAGTTGATAGGGCTAAAAGGTTATTTCTTTAGACTCTGTGTTATAGTCTCCTGAAAGGTTAAAACACTTTTTTGCAGTTGTTCTTTTTGCTCTGGATCTAAAATAAATCGGAAAAGTTCGCGATCCTCGACCCATTGTCCGGAGTTGTTTGGATCAACTCTTAAAATATCGTTAACAGTGTCTAAAATCTCCCAAACTAACTTTATTTGTGATTTATCTAACTTAATAGTTACCTCTTCTTTAGTCTCCGGTAACAATTCCCAATAAATAGAAACAATCCCGTTTGAGCCTCCGTAATGGTCAATTGAGATTAATCCATTTTTAACCATTGAGGCTAAGACGCCTCTCATCTCTTTAGCGGTTAATGATGTGTTATAATCCACATCAGAGGAGTAAATTAAATCAATACCGTCCGCTTTAAATTGACATATTGAATTAAATGCAATTACCTCGTTAGGTGTGAGAGTTACGATTTCAGATTTAATGTTCAAAAGTTGCATGATATATTTTTTTTAAGATTGTTTAAGCTCTCGCTACTGATTAATGAGATACAAAAATAAAACTAAAAACGGTTTTACCAAAGAAATTTGATAAAACCGCTCAAAAAAAGTTAGGTTGTAAATATTAATAAAATAGTCAAGCCTATAACAGTAAAAGTGAATGCTAATATAGCACCTATTTCTGCATCATTTAATTTACTATTCACCTTCATCCAGATCAAATTTAAGTGAGTAGCCTGCTAACATCCGCTTTGCGACTGTTTTAACTAGGTCCGCGTTATGGAAATCTATTAACCGCGCGTTTTCTATCATGAAATCATGCAAAAAAGTAGCTTCAATCTTATCTAATCGGGCCATAGATCCACAACACGGGCATTTTGCAATAGTTTGTAGCTCCTCACCAACTAACCTTTGAAATATCAGTTCAATAGTCCTTTTACCATCTACTCCAGCATGAACGTTGTCCGGTTGCTGTTTTTCCGGATCATAAGGACAAGGTATCTTAACAATGATCGGAACAGCATTCTTTGGATTAACGCCTCCATATTTGCAGCTTATTTCGTGTCTAAAGGTTATATCCTTATGCGGTAAATGAACAGGCAAAGAAGTAGGGAAAGAAACCGTGAAGGATTTAAACGGATCATAATTTCCCATTATGACTGTATCCTCATCAGGAAAAGGAAAACGAAATCTATAACCTGATCCGGATTTAATGATATCATGCGGATCTACACTCCCCTCCTCCGCAATAAGATGAGCAGATTTAACCGCTTTTACTGCATCAAAGTAGCGGACGTAGTAAAGGCTCTCACACGTTCCTAATTTGATTGATTGACCTTTGAAATTTGCATATTCACCCATAAAAAAGTATTTAAGATTTTAAGCATTTAAGTTGTTAAAGTTGGCAAATAAAGAACCTAATTACATCGTGTTCCTCCGTTCTGAGTATCCAGATAAGAAACGATTTTTTGTATTTCTTAGGCATGTTTGTAAACATCTCCTTTGCCTGCTCAATTTGGCCATTGTGCCAACTATCCAGAGTTTCAGAGAAATACTCCGTTGAAGTTGCTATATCTGCACGTTGCAGAAAGTAGGCGGTTTGTCGTTTGTTCATAAATAAAGAGCTTAGGCGGTAAATAAATGTGTTTCCTGATCCAGATAAACCGGAAATAAAATAGTAGTTAAGAATTCATCCAGTTTGCTTTGTTGGTCGAGGTTATCACAACAAACGATGTTTGTTTTAGCTCCTCCGGAGTAATTCTCAATAACCCCGTAGTTATGCTCCTTAGCGTAGGGAATTATAGTATCTATTAAATCGTTGTGGCAACCGGACGAAGGATAGTAAGCCTGCTTCATAGCATCAATGAAAGCGGACATAATTTCCGAAGGAGTTTTATCATCCAGAAGATCGTAAAACATCTCCTTCAAACTCTTATCGGATTGATCCGGTTTACTCTCTTTAACCTTTGGCGGTTTGTCTTGTATTTTGCGGATCTCAAAAGTATGTTCCGGATGATCCGCTTTGCAGGCATCCACATATTTAAGAAGCTCTGAGTATTTCGACTCCGCTACAATTGTAGCGCGGATGAGATTTTTTACAGGCTTACCGGATGAGATGTCTAATGGTTGAAAGGTTTTATTGCCTGCAAACTTGACGTATAATCTATATGACATATTAAGAACTTTTAACGGTTAATATAATTCTGGAAATATCCTTTTACAGTGTTCAACTATCAAATCACTTTCAGCTAGCTTTCTAACTTCATCGGAACAAATTGAACCGATGTAATAACCTCCATCATGAACCATGCATTGTAATTGATGGACAATTTCACCCTCATTTGGCATGTAATTAAAATGACGATAAAAAGAGGCGATTGCTAATTGATAGCCGAAATAAGAAAACGTGAAAGAAACTATTATCGGTTGCATAAATTAAGAACTTAAAGAGGTTAGAAAATTGATAGGGCTTATTTGGGGTTAGATAACTCCGTTTTGTATATCGTCAATCCGGTTATCTATTTCGCCTCTCAGGTCCGCAAGGCTTGAAAGATCCTCATCAATGGAGACAAGTAATAAACCTAAACTGACGGTATCCTCAAAGTTGTTTGAAAGGTTAGAAAAATTATCACTCCATTCACTGAGCTTTTCAATTGTCTCATGGCAGGATTCACCAACATCCGACCGCTGCCATTTATCGGGCTTATTGTAATAAACCTCTTTCTCTTCATCGTGAATTAACTCAAGCTCCTCAACTAATCCCCTGAGCTTTTTAATAGGATTATCGTCTGAGTCGATAAGATCCTGCAACTCGTTTAACTTTTTAACTAGGTCCGACTCTGGTAACGTCTGGATGAAGGATTCAAGATCCGCGCTAAGAGTTTCGAGACGCTTTAATGTTGCTTTTTTCATTGCTGAGTATTTTTATTGTTCAATAAACCTTTTACCTGATGAGAGGAAATAGTAGTCGTTTGCTATTAACGTTTCCCTTATTCCATTAAAGGACGTTAGATAAGTGAATTCATTCTCTAACCTTTCCAGATAGCACTTTAACAATGACCTTCTGAACTGGGCGTCATCTTCAAATAACCCCTTAAGATAGCACTCTGCACACAAATAAGTTTTGCTGTTCCCACTGTGATTCTCTTTAATAAGGTTTGCAGTTTTTAAAGGATTAGAAAGGAAATCTCCTGATATTTCATTATCCTCAATGGAGAAACTTGTAATTTCAAGACCTACATTTTTAGCGTCATCGGTTATAGAATCCCACCAAACATATTGAACGTTTATATCTTGATAATCCTCTATTGCCACTGACTTTGCTTCTGAGGTTAGCTCGTCAAATGTGAAAAGCTGGAGTTGAATTAACTTCATTACTGAGTATTTAAAATTTATTTATGATTGATTGAACTTTCAATTCCTCAACCGCACTACTTAAGGATCTGAAACAACAATATTTATCCTTAAAGTGTGAGCTTGTTATAATTCCCTCACTTTGTCCAAACTCACAGTAATTTAAAAGAACGTAGCCAAGATTAGAAAGGTAAAAAACAGCATTCTCTTTTAACGAACCATCGCCAAAGGGAATAATAGCGGATTGATTGAAACGTTTGTCAGTTACCTTGATCCGGATGCTTTTTGTATTGGTAGCCTGCAAAATTGTAATGTGGAAAGCCTGAGCGTTTTCTATTTGTTGCATTGTATGAAAGTTTAAATATTTGAGAGATTAATTAGGCTACAAAATAAAACATGATTTGTCCATTGTTGTCCATAACAACGTTCTGAGAAAAGAACCCCCTACAAGGTGAACAAACCGGATTGACTGATTCTTTCAGATCCTTCATTTGATTTGCTATGTGGGAAGCAATGGAGCTTTTATTCTTTTTCTTTTTAGTTGTCTGGTTAAGGATCATAACATCACTAAGAGGGGAGAGGTCCACTAGTTTTTCGTTTGTAACTATCTCCTTAGATAAGTTGAAAGCTACCCATGATTTGAATACTACAAACTGAGCGTAGAAAGCACGATTAACGGCAGTAAAAGCAGAATAGATAATATCACCAAGATCCAGTGATTTAATGTCCTGATGAACGTTTGTAAACGTCTCCGATAACATTACCTCAGTAGGGTAAGAATCATAACGAACTACGAAAGAATCGTAAGAATAGAAAGCTGAAACACTAACAAGGAAAAGAACAGAAAGAATGATAAAAGCTGCCATAAAGTAAATATTGTGGGGTAAATCCCCGATTGATTAATTGATTAATGATTATGGAGCAAATATAGGTACAAACTTAAAACCACAAAAACTTAAAAACATATTCTTTCACATTCTTTTAAATAGTATGCCTAATGTGGTAAAACTTAAATAAGATAAAACTTATTTAAATTTGTTCAGGATGTTATCATTTGACATAATTCTGTTAACAAGTATCAAAAAACGACTAAAAACAGGGGTTGTTTTGTTAGCATTTAGACCAAAAGTTAACATGAGGAGTATATAAGGAGAGGACAATTAAACCATATAAAATATGGAAGGTGATAAAGGAAATATAAAGGATAAGCTGCCAACGTTAAGCCCTAAGCAACAAAGGTTTGTGGATGAGTATTTGTTAGATAATAACGCTTGTCAGGCTGCAATTAGAGCAGGTTATAGTAGAAAGGGGGCTAATGGTACGGGTAGTAGGCTAATGGCCAACAAATCAATCACCGCACATATAAGCAAAGCAAAGGTTGAGTTAGCTGCAAAATGTGGTGTAAGTCATGAGCAGTTAACGGCTTACTTATTAGACATTGTTCATAAGTGTTCAATGAAAGAGGCTGTAATGAGGTGGGATTATGCAGAGCGGAGGTTAGTGCAGGAGGTTGATAGTAAAGGTCAACCAATGTTCAAATTTGATTCGTTAGGCGCTGTTAAAGCTATTGAGCTGTTAGGCAAACACATAGGATACAACGAGATTGACAACTCACAGAAGTTTGGAGACAAGCAAGCTAACAGGTTAACAGATGAACAGTTCAAAGAACTACTGAAAGCTGCAAAGGACTCAGCCAATACCAACCGGAAAACTGAAACAATTGTAACTCATTTGTACCTCGATAAAGACAAGGCAAAGGAAAAGAAAGGAGAGTCAATCAATTAGATCCGTTAGTTAGTTTCAGGGATTGAAACTCACAGCAAGTTAGATCAATATTGAGGTTAGATAGCATAATTCGTTATGTGTAATGATATTATAAAAAGTACCCCTATGTGCCCCAAACGGTGTCCGGTCCGTGGTGCAACTCTCTGTATAAACATATTTTCCCGGTCCGAGCAAATCGCCCATTTACGTTTTCCTTTTTCCATAACATGCGAAGCCTCCTGTATAAATATCTTTTTCCAAACGTGCGCTCTCAAATCTCACTATCCTCTTTTCTCCTAACATGCGAAAGGCATTTTTCCTTAAACAGATCTCCCTTTTTTCTCCTATGTGTGAAGGTCACCCGGTCAATTCTGCTCTTATCGTTTTTGCCACAATGCGGGAACGATTCATATTATTAAATTATGTGTTATGAAACTACCTGATGCGCTAATATTACTGTTATATTATATATTTGTAATAGGATTGATTATTCTGATCATGGTTTATGTGTTTGATGGGCCTTTTCTCTGTAACTCGTATCCTCCACAGAATTGATAAACATAAAAACGTGAGTTATGCTTACTAAGAACATTTATAGAAAGGCTGTTACTGAGAGTATATCCCTGCATTATGAGCAGTATAAGGATCTGGTTCAGCGGATGTATGAAAGTGATGATCTTACCCCTTATTTGAGTGAGGAGCTTCAGCTTAGGTTGATGACGAGGTATCCTGAATTGGATATTGAACATGCTTCAACGATTGCTTTTGTTATTTACCAGTTTTATCAGCTTCCTTAAATATGTGTTATGGCGATTAATGAACGTGCAAAGGAGGTGATTCAGGAGTGTTTGGTTAAGCGTTTCCATGATCTGAGGACGATTGTAGAACTATTGAGGGGTGATGGCTTCAGTGAGGTTGATCTGGAGAGGGAATTAGCGATTACATTAGGGGAATGGTATCCTGATTTAAGTACTGATGGTGCGAGGTTGTTAGCTGTGATGGTTATGATCTCAAAGGTGATGTATGAAGAGGATGATTACTCTCCGGGATTAAAGCATGTGTTCGCTGATGCCAAGCTGAGGTATTACGAATCTTTTAATAGTGAGAATTAATGCATATTAGTGATATGCAATATAAACATTGTTATGTGTGTTATGTTGAATGTGTAGAAGTGAATGTAAACCCTATCACTTTTTTAAGAGACAAATACGTTTTTATGTTTATAACAGGTTACGCAAATGAATAAGGCTACCGGGGAAGATATTTTGAGTGATATCAGAAAAAAAGCTCCCATAATCAATAACATCGTTACAGGAGGGATGCTTAATTGTCTCAGTGAGGAGGCTATTAACCGTGATCTTTCGTCATCTATACATGCATGGTATTATGAATTTGGAATAACTCATGATCAGTTGTGGTTTCTGACTGTTTATGCAAGGCATTATGCATTGATGACGGTTCAGAATGATTTTGTGAAGATGGACAATAAGCGGGAGGGGTTGGAAAAAGCCTTTCTGGATCTGTGTGAGGATCAGGAGCGGTCCGATGTGGTAAGGAGGTTGGAAATAACTAAAAATGAGATCAAACTAAGCCTCAGAAACGTTGATCCGGATGATGATGAGTGGCAGTGCCTTGTTACGGATATTATAATGGATATTGAATTAAAGATTAACGAAATAAAAAACAGGTAAAATGAGTAAACCAAGATATAAGCTCAATCCGCATACCGGGAGATGGGATAAGATTATCAGTCCTTCACCTTGTCATCTCGAAGATCCGGATATCAGTATCCCGGACCGGGAAACAATAAAGAATTTGTTTGATGGCTTAAATGCCATGAACGAAATGGGCAAAATGATAGATGATAATTTAATGTATACGCCTCTTAGGTCACATATATTTATTGATCCACATAATGAGGGAAAATAAATTTAAGACAAGACAAAATCATGTATAGGAGAAAAACGAGTTATATAGAGGTGATAAGGATTCATGATGCTGCTCCTCCATTTGAGGTTGAAATACCATATCAGAGGCCCGTTCCTTTTAACCATCCTTGTTGGGTGATCTACTTCAGGATGATAAACCGGGTTGTCAGGAAACACGATGTTAAAAATACCCCGTTATTATACAAATCATTATATTTAATATACGATTACCAGATGAGGAGCAGGGGTAAGTTCATATTCAATTATAAGACTTATGGAAAGGCTTAAACATCCGTGGGTAATCCTAAGCCTGAAGATGATGAGAAAAGGGGAAAAGAGGCTGTTCAATAAGATGATCAGGGAGGTTAAAAAAGAGAATATGGCTGAATTTTTTACAGTTTATAAAATGTATAAACTCATATCAAATGAGAGCAAGTGATATTGATAGTCTCAGGATTCTCGCTGATGTGAGGAATAAGTTTTTTTATGTATATAGGAGGTTTAAGTTTCATCCTCCAAAATACAGGTTCGATGATATGACTCATTATTTCATGGCAGTTTACAGAATAAGCCATTATAGAGCTACGATTTTAGCTGATATAATCGACCTTATGAATGATGATATTTCGGATAAAAAGAGGAATGAGTTAGAGATAATTACATTTTCAAAATTGTTTATAAGTCGTAAACACGATGAGAAAAAATGAACGCATACCTCCGAACCAACGATATGTTGAGATCCTGATTGACGCTAAAAAGAATCGCAAGACAATCTTTAATGATTTTGCTGATACCATCGAGGATTTTGAAGTGTTCACTCAGAAAGTATGTCACCTGAAAAAGAGATACGGTATCGCTTACTTTCATGCCTTAACCCTGTATGACATTATCATGAATATGAATTGCAGATTTCATAGCTCATGGAGAAAGATATCAAAGGATGTTCGGGATAGTTACTCCAGAGTTTTCGTTCATTTCCCGGATTCGTCCGATTAAGATTAAACTTAAAAACTTATTTATGGAAAAACTTGAACTTTACAGATCCGCTTTGATTGATATCAGGAAAAATCTTTTAATGTCAAAAGGTTTCAGGATCACGGCATTTTGCAAGCTGAGAGGATTGAGCGCAAATACCAGAAAGGCTTTGCTCCGGTTAAAAGTGATTCAGGTTTATAAGAACGGGCCTTACGATATCTCACAGAAATATCACCTATGGATTTATGAGGGAGATGAGGTTAATGATTCTCTGGTTGAGGATGTAATCGCGGACCTGAAGCTGATCAACCATGAACAGGAGGAATGGCGAAGGAGGAACTATTAAAATGTATCCGATGAAAGAACAGATAAAATCTGAAGTACAGGCTTTCGTCCTTAGCCATATGAAGGATTCTCCAATGGGATTTTTGTCTTATATGTATGCGTGTAAAGAGAATGATGAGAAAACCCGGAGGTCACTTTATTTTATGGAAAGGCTTTATCGCTACCGGGATGTATTAGCTAAGGAGCGTGATACAGAGTTGGGGATAAACTCAGAGGATTACCGGGAGTGGATCAACGAAGCTCTGGAGCAGCATATCGAGGAGGTCCAGAAGAGCCTTTGCGATTTTCACCGGGTAAACTCTAAAGGGAATCCGGAGATATGGCAGCTTATAGCTGTGATACTGGCCTGTGTGCTTCTGGTTTATATTTTTAAATGAAGCTCCGTATAGAAATACTGAGCCAATCTTAAAGCTAAACAGAAATAAAGCCGATTGTGGAAACAACCAGCTTCACATTTAAAACAGTATATATCATGCTACTGATACAATAGTACGGTAAATATTTAAAACAAAATGCCGAAAGTAGAAACAATCGGCATGTTTGGTGAAAGAATTAAGATTTGTGAAGATATGAAATATGAGCTTAATAGAAAATCTTATTCCGATCCCTGCCTCAGAATATGCCGATGCGGATGATGCTTACAAAGAGCTTATCAGGGAAAACAACGGTATCATCGTAAACGATATTTATATTGATGTTTGGAATGATCTGTGTGATATCCTCCTCCTTTACGGTAGCTATGGCTCAGGTAAGAGCGTATTTTTGGCAACTCTTTTAATCCGGTTATGCCTTACACTGCCATATTTCAAATGTCTCTTTGGCCGTAAGATCCGGAATAAGGTCCGGGATTCCTGCTTTGATACATTGATTGACGTTATCGAGGAAAATGGATGGCAGCGGTTCTTTCGATACTCCCGGAAGCCAAATTCCACAATGTCGATAATCTGTGTCAACGGAAATCAGTTCATCCCGTTTGGTTGCGATGATGCGTCAAAGATTAAGTCTATTAAAGATCCTACACATATATGGGCTGAGGAGTTGGATCAGTTTGATCTGGAAGATTTCACTACGCTCTTATCCCGGTTGCGGACCTCAAAAGCAAAAACTCAATTCTTTGGCAGCTTCAATACTGAACAGGTCAGAGAAGATCATTGGGTAAAGAAAATGTTCTTTGATCCTGATAATGTACCTCCGCTGAAGGTTACTGCTATTAAGGCAAACTTCTATCACAACTTTTTCATTGACCAGAAAGCCTATTATGCAAAGCTCTCGATGGGTTGCGCGGGTAATGAGCGTTTACTGGATTCAATAGCTTTTGGAGAGTGGGGCGTATCTGAAAATAAATCTCCGTGGATGTATGCTTTCGATTACATGAAACACGTTTCAGACAATGTTCCATTCCTGCCAACATTCCCTATATATTTAGCTTTCGATTTTAACCGTGATCCGGTTACTTGTACGCTATGGCAATTCTCACCATCAAAAGGAGTCACCAACAGCTTTATACATTGCATTGATGAATTCGGTGGGGATATGCAGTTAAAGGAGCTTTGTATCCGCATTAAAACCAAGTATCCATATTCAATATTCTTTGTTACCGGGGATTCATCAGGCAATAAGGGAGATGTGGCGTATGAGAGTAAACATGATACCTCATATACACTGATTAAGGTTGCACTTGGTTTATCTAAAGCTCAGATGCAGCCTAACTCATCAAACCTCCTTCATGAGAATAGCAGGCAATTGATAAATGCGATGTTCAATTCATATCCCAATCTTAGGATCTCAAAGAATTGTAAGAATTTAATTCGAGACTGTGAGATTGCTGAAGTCGATGAAACAGGGGGAAAAGCTCATCAGTTACGCAAGGACCGGGAGGGCTTTAAGATGGATTATTTCGATGGTATGAGATATTTCTTTCAAAAGTATTTCCATGATTTCGCTCAGAATGTATATTTCAGGATAGGTAAACGGCAATCCTCCGGGATCACCAAATCATAGAGATCCTAAAATTTATATTGATCTTTAAAGTTCCGTTTCCTATATTGCCGTAAATCTTAAAAACATATGGAAGATATAGACGAAAAAGAAAGGTCAGCCGCTCAGAAGATATTCCTCATGAATCTTCACATCTTCATGGATAGATATATAGAAGATGGTTATGAATTTTGCATGGTCCTTTACCCAAAGAAAGGAGAGCTGAATAAAGAAAATGTAGATTTTCTTACCAAAGGTGACTTTCCACAATGCATAGGAGCTATGAAGTTGATGATCGGAATGATGGAGAGCGGTGAGACTGCAACAACAAAAATATTTGAGTAAATACATAAAACAATATATCATGCCACTAACACAAAAAGAAATACAAGAGCAGAAAAATCAGGAACACAATTTCCTGAAGGAAATAACCGAATTGATGGGAAGGTTTCTCACAGAGGATACAAGCTATTGCCTGATGATCTTTCCTACCGTCCGGGATAGCAGCCAAATGAATGTGTTTTCAAATCTAACTTCTGATCTCCTAAAACCCCGGATTGAGGATGCAGTAACGATCATGAGCGATCAAAGGAATATTGCTGATGAGATTGCTTTTAAATTGGGTGATCAATAAAACATATCACCATGAAAAGGGCAACAAAAGAAAAGTTGATCCAACTGGACCGGATGATACTTTCACTCATCCCGGACAACCGGGGGTATATCCTTATCTCTTTCAACAAAGAAATCATTGATGCGGATCATGTGTCTGCTATGTCGAGGGAATTGAAAGCGGATATGATTCAGGTTATAGACGCTTTCAAAGAATACATTTCCAGAGATAGCACAGATTGTATGATTATTCAGAATCCCGCTGAAGAAAATTAAAAACTTAAACCTACATTCGCATAAAATCTTAAAATCTTAAAAATGCAGACAATCGCTTCACCCGGAATTAAAACAATTGGAGAGATCCAGTCGACAAAGAACTACGATCTCTTTCAGGATGTTTTAGGCAATAGGAAAATGTGTCCTCACAATCTGAATCGGATCAGGGTATCAATGTTGATTAAACCCCTGATGAGTCCTATTCTGGTTAATGAATTCTTTCAGGTTATAGATGGTCAGCATCGTTTGGCGATCTGGAAAGAGATGAACTTACCTGTTTACTTTATCACAGTCGAGGGATATGGTATCAATGAGGTTCACCAGATGAATGAGAACATGAAACACTGGAATCTCTTTGATTTCGTAAACTCTTATGCTGATCAGGGAATAGAGGATTATATATTGTTCCGTGATTTCTTAAAGAAATATGGTTTTGCCGTCAGGGAGACATTAGCCCTATTGGTTGGAGAGAATAAGAAGTATGCAGAAAGGGATCTGAAACGCGGGGATCTGAAGATTGTTGATTCTGCTAATGCCTTTAAGTTAGCGGACCAGATCGTAGAGGTAGGTCAATATTATAAGCAGTACCAGAGGAGGACTTTTATAAATACAATGAGACATCTTTTCAACCATAAGGATTATAATCACTCTTTCTTTGTCCATCAGCTTTCAAAGCAGCCATCAGCATTGACAAACTGTTTTACCATTAAGAACTATCTGCTCATAATCGAGGATATATATAATTTCCAAACAAGAGATAAAGTAAGATTTTACTAATGGAATCAATAGAATTATTTTCAGAAAAAGTTAGTCGAATCACATCCGGTTTAGCAAAACTTTTCAGTAGGAAATTCAAAGGAACAGGTTTTACAACTGAAGAGGGAAACGATTTCCTGAATGAATTGCTCCTGAAAAAGAATCCGAAAATGGATGATGTTATGTTGACTTGCTTCCGTTATCTGGTAGCGATTAAAGTTGCAGCTCTTGAGGGTATGCCTGTTAGTCCTTTAAATCTGGAGAGGAGGGAGATTACGATGTTTTATATAATGACTCACAAAGAGCAGATAGCGGAGGATGATGAGGAGGAGGGTATTTTATCTACTACTTCTATTTCATCCTGCCCGAAATGTGATCACGTTATGTTCATAGATACGGAGCGGTGGAGACATAAGATGGATGATCTTGATGATGTCGCTCTTTGCTCTCAATGCGGTGAGGTTCTGGTTTACGATAATAGCATTAATAATTTTATCATTATGTCCAAAGAAAGGGAGGATCTGATCAAAAGGGAGTTTCCGGAACACTACCTGAAGCTGCTCCTGATTAAAGAGATCGTTAAGGATAACGGAAAACAGGGGGATAAGTAATATATCCAATATATTCATTAACTTAAAGGTGGGATTCATTTCTCACCTTTTTTATTTTTAAACATAAATGTTCTTTTATGGAAAAGATTGTAAACATAAAAACTGAAGATATATTACAATATTTCGAGTTATCAATAATTAACAATATATATTTAATTATCCATCTCGATCATAAAGACAAGGGAATGTATGAACACGTTTATGCGCATTATGGTATTAAGAAGTTGCGGAAAATTCCTGAAGGGATTGATCCGGACGATAGATTAGGTTTGACTGTATTTTTCTCAGTAGAGGATGATAAGGTCGAGCTTCTGGAATTTTACATCCATTCAGGGTTAGATATAAAACATGGTTTAGGTAATATCATTGATGATTTTGCAGAGCAGAACTATATCCAGTCTGATAATAAAGATTCATAGCTAATGGAGCAGGACGGAGTTATAATGATCTCTCTGGAGGACTTTCTCAGGTTCATGGATAAGGAGAAAGTTAAAGGGCTGTTTGACTTATTCGAGGAGTATATGAAGGACCAACCGGAGGGAATATTTCAGAGGGTAAGCATGCTGATTACAAAATGGACCGTTAAGCCTCAGAAGTTTCAGGATATGGTAGAAGTTGAACTGAGCTTTGTCATCAGGAAACATCCTGAAGGGGTTGCATTGTTAGGGATATTCGCTTATGATAAAACTACTATTGACCGGGATTCGATTAACGATACTATAAACAATATGTTAGAAAAACTAATATCAGATCAGGATGATGTTTAAAGATAATGCTGAATACGTCTCCGCTTATTATTCTGAGATCCATCAGAAGCATGTTTACCTCCCGGTTGATTCTGTTAACGGTTATCATCTCTCCCGGTATGTTGCAGCGGGAGCGCAAGATATATTCAGTCAGTCTGGAGCTACGAAAGAGTTTATCAGGCATATTGCGGAGGCTATAAAAGAGATCTGCAATAATGAACGTGATAGAAACTCCCTGCGAACCGATATAGGTACTTTAATGGATAATCTGCTATATAGGCTGCAATACCCGGTTGATGAGCTGTGCGCGGTCCGCATGGGTGCTATCTACTGTTTTATTGATGGCGAGAACCCGGATAATTGTCAGGATCTCTGGACTCAGCAAAAAGTTACATTGGCGGTAGGGGATACTGAACGTAAAATTCAGGGAGATCCAGACTTATATTCTTTTTTTTTGACATTGGGCGTACAGTCAACTCCAAGTTACATGGAGTCGTGCGAACTTTTGATCAACATGGAATATATAATGAACCGGAGGCAGATACTCGAAGGGTTGACGCCTCTCCGGTTGCACAAAAAATAAATGATTGGTATGGAAATTTTGTAGATACAGCAATGAAGATCTGCAATGGAAATTTCGTAGAAACTGAACATTTCCTGAATTGCTCATACTATGAATACTATTACCGGGTATCCGTTTATAAGAAGTACAAGGAATGGCTTAAGGAAAATAACAAACCAACTGAAGGATCATGAGAGATTATATTCACGTTAATGTGGAAGCCGCTGTTGATATGATAGATTTCGATGGAGAGGATGTTCTTAAACTCCTGAGCTTTCATTATGCAAAGAAAACCATCTCCAGATCCGAAGTCTTTGAAGCCATTGATTATAATATTCTGGAAAACGATATAGAGGTATTAACGCTCGATGATCGTATAAAACTGGAGATAATGATCGAAATGTTTCATAAATTCACGGTTGCACAATTGCAGGAAATCAACGATAGGAAATAAGACAAAAGGTTTATATATAGTTTTTCAAAAAAAGAGGTCAGCGTCCGGTTTCTACCGGATGCATTTTTTTATTAAAGTAATTTGTATATTTGGATCATATTCATTCCCGGTCCGATGATGATAACCTTTGATATCCGGGTAAGAGAGGTTCTAAAGTAGGTGTAGTTATCGCGGCGAACCGGAATGCCAGAAGCCTATAAGTAACGGTACAAAAAAGGATGAGGTAAAAACTCATCCTTTTTCATTTATGCGAAAACCTGATTCTGTTCCTCGATATGAGAATCTATTTTAGGAACGCGATTGAAATAAGCCTCTTTACTGAGCTTTTCCAACCGGGGGGAGTAAATTATATCTGGATTCTGAGAAAGCAGATGCAGGCGGTATTTGTGGCCTTTAACAAGTTCAATGAAGCTCCACCATAGGTCATCATTTACGAATCCTTTCTTACAATGCCTTACCCATCTCCACGGCTTACGACCTTTAATAGCCTCATAAATCCCCTCATTTTGTAAATGAATGGAGATATTAAGGCAAGGCATTTTGAGCGATTTTAGCGCGGCCACAATCGCAAATAGCTCCATTCTAGTCTTAGAGGTGTATCTATAAGTTTCGGAAATCGTTTTCTCATGGCCTTTATGTGTCATTATTACTGCATAACAACCTTTACCATTAAAAGCTCCGTATGTACCAAAGGAGGTGATATAGATATTCACATCAGGTACAAACTTGCTTTTTGAACGCTTCTTTGTATTGAAGTTCAACTTATTAGGAACAAGTCCTGAATATGGTATATTATTTTGGATCGCTGCTTCCATACGCAAATTTACCGAAATATACAATATTGACAAAGCAAAAGCAGTGGAATTTTTTTTGCGCGGCCCACTCATATTACATAATACTTAATATGTATAAAGCAATGGAACAGAGAGTGTTTTCTAACTCTGGAGGGAGGGTTAATTGCTTATGTGCGGATTCCTATTCAGGAATCCTCCCAACGATTAGTGTTGTGTGTATTTATGATCTATCCGGTAACGGCATTCTGCTAAGGCAGAAGCCTTACCCATAGATCATGTTATCCGGGTGTAGCCGTATCTCCATTCGGAGATACTATTCATTAGCCCATGTATTGTATAAAGTATTGTCAAAAAAAGAACCTATAATAGAAACACACAACCGTCCAGTTAAGGGGTGAACAATCCAAGCAGAAAACATTTCCCTCATTAGAGACTTTTTTTGGAATTAAAATAAACAATATGTAATAATATGTTCGGACAAAAAAAATGATTCAATCCCATAGTTAATGGGTTGAACCAGATCTTTTAAGATACAACTAAAGGAAAGTAATGATACTACCCATTACAGCCATAAAACCTGTTGCAATAGGAATCACTATTTTATAACCTTTAGCTTTCAGGGCATCGAATTTCCTGAAAGAACGATCTCCTATAAAGAAAACCTTTTTTATTTCTCTTTCGATTTTCCCCTCATTATGCCATCGCCTAAGCCTGTTCGCCCCGGTAGTCGGAGAACAGCCTAACAGATTGCTTAAATGAAACTTACCTGAATGAATTTCCGTCTTTGTGTCGATACTTTTTAAACCCTCAATACTATCTAAACCATGTTTCTTTTTCAAGGTTTTGAGAGCATCGAGATCATTTCCCTTAGTACGGTTCGACTTTAATCGGTCAATTACTTCATCTTTTTCATTGTAATGTTGTTGGCCCATTCCATTTTCATGAAATATGGAAAACTCAACAAGATCCTTGTAGTACTTGAAATCAGCTTTTTTCGGAAAATTCTTAAAAAACGAGGCCCGATAAAGTGGAGTCTTATCAGGCTTATTGTCTCTTGGGATGAATTTGTCCGGGAATAGAACCATCAGAGCTTTGGATATAGAAATAAATGCATTGCATTCATTTATGAGTCCTAACCTCCTGCATGATTCAAGATACTTTTTATACGCTCCTCTGGAGATGCCAATTTCCTGAGATAATATATATATTTTTTCATGTTCGTATATACATGAACTTCTGCGCCTTGCTTTGTGAGCAAGTATGAAAGCGAGAAGTTTTATGTTATATAGACAAGTCAAAGCATTGCAATAATTAAATGCAAATGCTTCTTAAGGTAGGATAAAATAAAAAACCCCGTAAGGTGGTAGACTTTCGGGGTTGGGTGGATTCTCAGGAAACCCATCAAACCCTTTTAGCGCTACCACACACAAAAAGAATTTGCTCTCCAAAGATACAATCCAAGATTAAACTACAAAATCCTTTTCCTATTTTTCCTGAAAATTTATATTGAATATATACAATCCTTTGAGAACCAATAGCAAACGATTAATACTTATATTTGTACTAATTAACTGGATGTGAGATGGCAGATGAGACGCGGATAATTTCAGTAGTCCATGAGTTTAATTACAAGGCAAATACAACTCAGTTAGAGAAAGCTACTCAGGAGATCACAACTCAGATGAAGGTTGTAGATCAGGAGATTACCAAGCTGAAGGATTTAGAGGAGCAATTCAAAAATACTACAAACTCCGAAGTTGCTGAAAGGCAAAGACTCCAGACGGCCATTGATAGTCAGAATACTAAGATTGACGCGGAGACAAAAAAATATATAGAGCTGATTAAAGCAAAGAAAATCTTCGCGGAAACTGCAAGGAATGAAACTAAACTGCTCAATGAACAGGCAGCGGCAGCGGGGAAAAGTATTACAGCATGGGAACAGGTAGGTAAAGCTATGGCCGCTGCCAATAACCAGATCGCCAATTCCCAAAAGGGGTTAGATGCCTCAAATAAGAAACTTCAGAATTCATCATACGCTCTAAGTCAAGTACTTAGAGAAGGTCCAGCGTTCATGTATTCTTTTAATACGGGAATTCTGGCTCTCAGCAACAATATTCCGATACTAAGCTCTGAATTTGAAGGACTTGTAAAGTCGGAAGGATCTGCAATGAAAGCTCTCACGGCACTCGGAACTCAGTTTTTTACCATTACAAATATCATCACCATTGCAATCACGCTCTTCACACTATTCGGTAAAGAATTGTTTGGAGCTGCTGATGCTACCGAAAAACTTAACGATGAAACAAAAGCATACCAAGATTCACTTAATGAAACGTCTAAAGCTATATCAACTGAATCTAACAACCTTAATATTCTGGCTGCTACTGCTAATGATCTATCTCTATCCTATAAAGAACGCGGTGAGGCGTTGGATGAGTTGCAGGAAAAGTACCCGGATTTCTTCTCAAACTTAGACCGGGAAAAAGTACTCAATGGAGAGTTGAAAGTTAGTATTGACGCGGTTACAACATCCATCAAAAGCAGAGCCTTAATCAAAGCGAGAGAGGCTGAACTTGATCAACTTCTGGAAAAGATAACCAGAAACAAATTGGAGTTAGATCACCGGACTACTGCAAACAATTTCACTTATATAGAAGGGGTTAACCAGAGCAATGAATCCTTAAAACAGCAAACGAAAGCTCTCGAAGATCTTTATGATGCAAAGTTCAAAGATCTGATGCTCACTAAGGAGATCCAGTCAGGTATCGGTCCTGATGGGCTGCATTTCTTTATGACTCCTGAAGATCGTAAGGCTTATGAGGAATGGCAAAAGAAACATAAGGATCAGGCGTCAATGACTGATGAGCAACGGAAGCAGGCCGAAAAGGATGCAAGGGATCGGGAGAAAAGAGAACAGAAAGAACGGGATAGGATCGCTGCTCTAAATAAGAAGTTCGATGAATACCTCCTCACCAATACCGTAAAGAATTTTGAGCAGGGCAGAAAAGCCTATGGAAAAGCGATTGATGACAAAAAGAAAGATGAGGATAAGGCAAGACAAGAGGAGTTAGCAACTCAACGGAGAAATGCTGAGGATGATCTTCAGTTCGATATTGCTTTCCAGAAGAGAAGGGAGGCGGAAATGGCTAAAGCGGAAAAGGAGCGTGAAGATGCTCATAAAAAGATGTTAGCTGAGAGGGCCAAAGCTGAAGAGGCTGCTTACAATGGAATCAAACAGGCTGTTATAGCGATTGCAGACTCCATGATGAAAGCTCAGATTACCCGGTTAGATAATGAGATTGCTTATCGACAAAACAGGATTGCTTATGCAGTTGAATTAGCGAAGAGGGGAAATCTTGAACTTCTGGAGTCAGAACAGGAAAGGTTAGATACCGCTCAAAGAGAACGCGAGAAAGCTGCCCAGAGACAAATAGAGCTGAATGCATTAATAACCGCTTCTGAACAGGCTAAGGCAACCGCTGAGGCCATCGGAGCTGTTGTTAAGGCTGCTGCTGAGGGTGATCCCTATACGATTGCTCTGAGGGTTGCTGCTGCTGTGGCTGCTCTGGTTGCGGGTATTGCTACGATTGTCGGAGCGTTCAAATCAACAAACAATAGTTATGCTGAAGGTGGTTATACTGGAGATGGAGGTAAATATGAGCCTGCGGGTACGGTCCACAAAGGAGAGTTTGTAATGGATCAGCAAACAACTAAAAGATATTGGCCTTTCCTTAATGAGATGTATGCAGGAACATTCCCGACTCTGGATACTTCTTTCATGGGATCGAGCAAAAAGGGATCGCTCACGATGGCCGAAAAGAAGCTATTAAAGAAAATGGATGATATGATCCATGCAGTTGAGAGTATTGAGAACTACGGTATCCGTATGGATAGCTCCGGGATAGCTGCAATCGCAATAGCTCATCAAAAACAGCAAAGGAGACGGTGGCTTTAAGTTTAATCATAAAACATTATTTATGTTTTTATGGAATTAAGAATCGAAATAAGGCAATACCAGAACGTAAATAAGTCTCAGCAACCAATTATATATGTTGGTAGTTCACCAATGAATCTAACTCAACAGGTCGGATTGGTGAATGGTAAGGATTGGATTGATGTTACTGATGATACTGTAAATCTGGATGATCTCGATTTAGGTTGGAGTATCGAAAGGTCGGGAGCTGAACAGGTTCAATCTACCGGGGCGTACAATCCTAAAAAGTCAAGTTCAGCAACTCTCATATTTGAGGCTGCTGCTTATAGATATATAAGAAATTGGTGTATTGATGATGTTGCTGCTCCAATGAATTCGATAGAGGTCAGGATCAGGGATATTGGCTGTGGGGATTATGAGAAGTATATGATCAGATCAAATCAGATTCATTGGTGCGAAACTGAAGCATGTGATTTCGACATAAACCTTAAACAGAGTGATGATCCTTATACTTGCATCCAGAACACTATCATAAGCGATAATTGGCAGGGTTGGTTTCAATATAAACCGGAAGGGGGAAAGAAGCATCCGCGTTTTTCATATTGCAATGAGCAGCGTCCTAATGGTATGCTCACGATTACATGGTGGCTACAAGCTCTTCTGCAAGTGATGATACTTCCAATAGTATTTGTGATCCTCGGTATCGTGTGGATCATCTATAATATAGTCGGATTGATAATCTCAGCTATCAACGCTATTCCGGGAATAAATATTCCGTGGAATCCTAATGCAGTTCCTAATCCTTTTGATGTTGGAGATGTATTCATGCAGATGTATATCGAGAGTGCGGGTTGTGGCCGTGAACACCCTGCTCCTCTGGTCCGGGATTATATAACTAACGTTTGCGATAAATGCGGTATTAAAGTTGATCACGTTTCCGCTCCGATTTTCTTTGCTGAACATATGGATATTTCTGCTGCTTCCGGAATGAAAACCAATGTTAAGAATCCACATTACAATGCCTGCTATATGACTCCTACATTCAGGAGAGGGATCAGGAGATTCAAAACTTTGAACGTTTTTAAGAGTCCGGTTAAAAATGAGGATGATTTCTATATAATTGAAAATGCTCCCCTATTAACCTTACCAGATTTTTTAGATCATTTAAAAGTTATATATAATGCAGAATGGACCATCAGGCAAGGAAAGCTCTTTTTCCTGCGTAAAGATATGTTTCAAAATGGAGGCTATCTATATGATTTCACTGGAAATAGCGAAGATATCAGTAAGATTGTCGAGGGAGTATGTTTTGAGTACAATGAAAACAAATATCCCTCTTTCGTTAAAGGGTTATATTCTAAAGATGCACAGGATTCATGCGCGGATGAAGCATTAGCTCAGATGAATGGAATGGTTTCTTATGGGAATATTGACGTTAATCCAAACTTTGAAGGAGTCCAGAATAAGACAACAACGAATTTCGGAGGTACAAGATTTAGGCTCGATGGTGCTGAGACGGATTACATTTTCGATACCATGCAAGTCGTTATTAATGGTCAGGTTCTTTCAATATTCCTGATCCCTATATTCCGGGATCTCGACTCTGAAATGGCTCAGTACATTAATTACTGCTTACTAATGAAGGATGAGGTTTCCACATTACCTAAACTTATCATATGGGATGGAGAAAGCTATACTAATGCAAAAGCGATCCGGGATGTTGTTCCGGTCAACAACTCTCTTGTTCCTGCTCCTTCAAATCCGACTCCAAATAATAATCCGAAGTATCCGAAAAAGATAGATGCTGCAAGTAATCTCCCGGTTTATATTCCGTGGCAGAATGAACATCCTGCTCATACGGATATCAAAGGAGGAGCTTTAGCAGGGGGAAGTGCTGAAGAGGGGGTATATGAAGTGCGTGATTTCTTTGGCGCTCAGGTAGCTCATGCTGCTGCGAGGCTCGTGAATTATCCGCTTTACTTTGAGCCATATTATGAAAATACTCTTTGGGATTGGTTTCACTGGATAGATGATCCGCTACTGAATCCTAAACTAAATATGACTTGGACCGTTAAAATAGAAATGTGCTGCGAAGATTTACATAAAATCAGGTGTTTCGGTGATGGCTCAAACATTGCCCTATTAGAGAAAGTAAAGTTACCAACAAAATACTATCAGGACGGAGTTATCACCGAAATCCATGTTAGTTATAAAAGTTCGGAAAACGTAGGAAAGTATATTAGTTTAAGAGGATATGTATGATACTTTATAATTCATTAACTGAAGCTCTCGATAACAGGAATCCTGAAATTTGTTATTGCGAATTGATCATCTCTGAAACAGATTTGATGATTCAGGCCGCTTTGCCTTACCGGGTTGATGATTTATATACGGTACAGATCACAGCTCTCTCGATTGATGGCAATACAATACTTGGAAACGTTACCTCATTCTTTCAATGGTTCACGGGGATAGATGCATATGGAAATTACTATTTCAGTGCAATGATGGTATCATTCCCTCCTCCATTATGCGGTAAATGTTTTATATTAAGAATTGAAATAATGAAAGGCAATGTTTGGGCCTTAAACGCTTACACTGATATTTACTGCATTGGAAATTGCTGTTCATTACCTGATGATATTACCGTAACAGGAACGGAGGGTATTATCCCGGTCACAACAGATGATAAGGTAACGACAGCAACAGAAATTGAGAATAAATGTCAATATCCTATTCTTAGAATAGAGGCCATATTTCAATGTAATGATGAGTTTGGATATAACTTTTATGGTGATCCTGCTGAGATAACCGGGGGTAACTCTCCGGGATTCAGATTTCATACGATCATCAATATTGCGGGTATCATCCGTAGGATAGGTAGGACTATAACAAAGGAGATCAGCATCAATTGTCGGACTCAGAAAACTAGCTCCATAAGGAATTGGGAGCTTCAGGGTTTTGAGATATTCCCTGAGTGGAAGATGGATGAGATCGAAAATATGTTTTGCGCTCCTGAGCTTTACATCAACGGTAAAAAATATCTGTTCATCGGAGGTGAGACATTATTCACTCTCTTTCATCCCCGAAAATGTAATTCCGGTTATAAGCTCCGGGGTACGTTGCAGGATTGCACGACTTGGCAAATATTCGGATGCGATGAAAGGTGTAAGCCTGATGATCCAATGTATTATGGATTGATGCGTCAATCGGATCGGTATTATTCGGATAATGGTCAGTTAATCGCATATACATACGATGAATTACTTCAATGGTTCGCTATCCAGAACGGAGTAACAAATGTTGAGGATGTAGATCCGGGAGAAATACAACCGGGAGTGCGGGAAACTTTACCAAGCTATTATAAGATATTTATGGTTGAGGGTAAAGGTCCGATCCCTTCATATTTCTATCAGGACTCCGTAAACTTCAGCAACAGGATCTACGGTCATCGGCTTAATCCTGATGATCCTGATTACAGATCCTTATTCACTATATCCAATTGCAACATTCCGCAAATTGGAGTTATAACTTTCTCAAATGTCGTTTGTGGTATGCCATTGTTAGGGGAGGCTACATTTGCAGATACGATGAACATCTCAGATGTGGTTCATTCATTTGAACAATGGATCGTTCAGGACGGTAGCTCAGTTTCGAGGACCGATGAACAGGTAACATTGAATTTTACCTCAGTCAATTCAACTCTTGTAACTGAAGCGGGTGAGAACTATTTATCAGATATTATTGGTTATGTCCGAGAGGATTATATTCCAACCGAAGAGAGACATATAACAAGCGAGAATAATACTTCACTCCCTCCAGATACCGCTATCACAATCGGTACTGATGGTACGATCCGCTATTCAGGTAAACTACCGATAACGGAATCCGGGCAAATTTATAGCATAACGGTTAGTAACATTATATATATTATATGATATGGCAACGAAAACAGCAACAATCCCGATACTCGATGATTCGACTGCATGTTCAAGTGGTTATATGTTCAGGTATAAAGCGAATTATGATCAATCTTGGATCATCCTGAATCCTGCTCCTATAATCTCTCCGATTGTCGTTAAGGGTTTGGCAGCATCAACAGTAATTGATTATGAGCTTACACGTTATTGCTGTGATGGCAGTGTAAGCGATGTACTAAGAGGTTCATTTACTACTCCTGCATAATGGCACAGAATATAACAATCACGATAGATACTCCCGTCTTACTTGGCAATCAACATTTCCATGTAAGATATAAACTCCATCAATCCCTTACATGGTTGGATTTAGGACTGAAGGACAATAATCCTTTCACGATCCCGAATCTTGTAGATGGAGATTATGATTTATGGGTAAACCTTGTTATGGCAGATGGAACGGAATGCGAGGAGAGGATATATTATTTCCCGGTCATCTCTCCCTCCTGCAATTGCTTTACTTCAGCTACCGGAGTCGTTCAGGAGATCAGGAGTCAGCAATTTCAAATAAATATAACCATTACCGGGATGCCTGCTGTTCAGCCAAAATGTGGTTGGAAGGTGAACTATCAAAATTCTACGACTTTATTTTCCACAACTTACCAGACATTACCAACCAACCTGATTATCCCTGTTCCGGTCAACGATTTCTATCTGGTTGATATAATCGCAAATTGCTGTGATAGTGAGCAGACTTGCGCTACTCTTGACTTATCCAAAGCTCCAATCACATCCTGCATAGGAGCAATATTTGGCCCGGATGATAGACAAATGCAAATTGGGCAAGATCAGAACGGATTCTTTCTCACGTTGATAGTTACAAATCAATCAACTCCCCCAACATCTCAATTCACAGTTAACTACTATCAATTGAATGTCAAGACTCCAACTCCTCAACAACCATTTGTAGGTACTCCGGATTCAGGTACTCAGGTTGTCAATCCAACTCCATATCTCAATATGCAGGAGGTTAAGTTCTATATAAATCCTAATCCTAATGTTACAACCTTCCCATTTGATTATGTGGTAGTTGTGATAGATGTATGTGGTAATAAGATTCAGCTTTAAGTATTGCCATATATACTTAATAGCTTAAAAACTTATTAAATAGAATATTCATAACTTTAGAGATGTGTAAAAGGTATGTGCTATGGCTTTCTGTCCTTCTCAATGCGCTGATATAGTTTTAATTCCTAACCCCGTTGGAGGTTGCGATTTTAAGACTAGGAAAAATACTTTATCCCGACTTGCGTTTATGTCTTGCGGGATAGAGATTCCAGAACCAATAACGCAAGCGGGGATCGAACCTCTTTTTGCAGATGGTTCAATCGTTGTTTCCTCACCTTTACGAAATGTTGTTTGGAGCGATCCCGAAACTGAGGATATGATCATAAGTGATTGTCTCCCTGCTAGTAAGGCTGTTGTGAAAAGAACATTGACGTTTGAGGATGTGGTTGCATTAGCTGTTGAAGTATCTCCCGGTCCTCCTGCTGTAATTGATGAATGCGCTGATTATGCTTTCTGGAAAGATAAGAAAGCTCAACGTGTTTTATTGAGATATGGCTTTG
>Ga0105104_10000210_pt1 | contig 43919 bp, 37 predicted proteins | sample PPLLaktember2015_3_FD_87034 | JGI IMG/M metagenome (GOLD analysis project Ga0105104, IMG submission 87034) | Freshwater sediment microbial communities from Prairie Pothole Lake near Jamestown, North Dakota, USA - PPLs Lake P7 Core (6) Depth... | ecosystem: Environmental > Aquatic > Freshwater >... | reverse complement strand
TCACCCCGGCATGGATCCCGGTAGCGCCAATGCCAACCAGGATTTCGGTCGTCATCCGCTCGGCCAGGTCGGCGACCTCGAGGTCTTGTTCCTCTGTGGAGAGCCAGCCTGCTTTGTAGAAACCCGTGCCGACCACCAGGTGAACACCGGCGCGGCGAGCCGCATCCCGGAAGAACAGCGGGTCTCGCGCCTGCCCGGCACTGCTGACCTCTACGATCGTTTTCCCGCCTGCCGAGATATACTTGGCAAGCTCCATGGACAAGGAATTGGCATAGTTGCGCTCCCGGTAATCCCATCCCTGGACGATGAGATGCTCGTGCGGAAGCACGATCCCCAGGTCCTGTGCGGAGACCAGGCCATCGACCGTCATGATTTTGCCAACCCAACCGGATAAAGCGTCTCTCATAGGGGTTCTCTCGTTTGTATTCATCCTCTTGGATCTTTGCGGTACTTCTATTTTTACCGGAATGGAAAGAGCCTGCGCGGGTTGTCAACCGTCAACACCCGGATATCTTCGTCTGTAACCCCGTATTCCTTCAATTGAGGGATGATCGTCTTTAGAATATGGGTATAACCATACCCGCCGTTTGAGTGCAGGCAAACCCGGTTGCCCACATCCTGACTGATCAGGATCCTCTCGCGCATCCCAGCCTGCAAAAACCAGGCCAGAGAAGAAACCTGTACTTCGGGTGTGGTGTTACCGGTCAAGTCCAGAATTTTAGTCCAGATCTCCTGGCCGAACAGATCGAATTCGATATAGCAGCCGAGCCCGCTGAGCTCCTGCCCGATCTCCAGCTCATCCGGCCGGCAGATGAAATGATCGAGTACCACCCGGTTCAGGTCGGCGCCTTCCGTTTCGAGGATATGGACTGCGTGGCGGTACTCGGCCAGTGTCGTTCCGATATCGAAGTGTATGTTGATCGCCGCACCGGTAGCGAGATGCGCACGCGCGGCAGCTGCCAGGCATTTTTCTTCGGTCGCGGTTATCTGGCGGCTGACTCCCAATTCACCGATCACCCCGGCCTGAATGCCCGTTTCCGGATCGCCCGTAAGGATATCCGTGATCATAGATTGGGCCATTTCCGCGGTTGTCAACTGGTGGGCTTCTGCGGGCAGCCAGGCATCCTTATAAAATCCGGTGGCCATCACCACGTTTACCCCGCTTTTGGCCGAAATCCTGCGCAGGGCATCCGGCTTACGCTGCAAACCCAGGTTGGTCATCTCAACCAGGGTGCGCCCCCCGAAGCGGTAGTAGCGCTGCATTTCTTCCAGCGCGCAGGTCTCATCGGTCATATCCACCAGAGGACCCTGGTGGCGGACGAGTAAGTGTTCGTGAGGCAGAGTAAAGCCCATATCCGGGGCGGGCAGTAACCCGCGCACCGTCATGACTTGACCATTCCAGGATTCGGGGGTTTGTCTCATGGCAGGCTGTTTATCCCACTCCCAAAAGGTGAAGAGCAATCCGGTTCAGGCGGTCAGTCGGGCCTCGAAAGACCCACATCTGGAGGAGGTCGACGCTTTCAGACTTTCCGGTTTGGCCTCCGATGGTCTGGCCGTGGGTTTCCAGCTCTCCAAACCCACCCCAGCGACCGCCATCGTTATAGACATGCAGCGAATCACCCCAACGGCCGATCGACCAGGCCGGTTCCTCGATATAGAACGAAGAGGGGTTGTTGAAAAAATTACGGACCATAAGATAAGAGGTTTGTTCGTCCAGCGGAGCCAGGTATCCCACCCGGCCGGCAAAATGGGCGGCTTTCAGCCCGATCTTATACATGGAATTTCCGCTGATCTTTAATTCTAACAGATGGTTTTCAAACCGGTAATGGCCGGGATCGATGGGTTGGGTGGCGTAATCGGTCAGCTCGAAGCAAGGACCGGTCGGGACCAGGATTTTTCCACCCGGGTTCAGTTGAACCAGGTTCCACAGCTCGCTCATGATGAGGTCATGAGCGGCTTCCTTCAGGCACACTTCCTGCTCGTAACCGCAGTACTGCACCTCTTCCATCAGGGAAGAAAACGCACCGACAAAACGCAGCGGATTAGGGACCGCCCGAATGCTGGTTTCCAGGTGGAGCTTCTTGGTGCCGATCGCAACGTTGCGGGCTTCCAGCGCCAGATCCTGGCTCAGGTGAATCTCATTTGACCGCTCCCATGCAAGCGAAAAGCAGCCCGGATCCATTTGAGCGGGGATCCTCACGCTGCCATCCGGATCGGCACGGTCACCGGTAATGAACTGGATCTCCGGGGCAATCCAATTGCGCTCTCCACCCAGATTCCAGGACCCCGCGCGGATAAACTCGCGAAAAGCGGATGGATCGGCCAGGACGGGGTTTACCCAGGTGAGCCCGGGCTGCTGGCTGTCCCAGAAAGGCCCGTGAAGGCGCCCTCCTCTCTCGATCACAAGGAGGAAGGCGCCCTCTTGGAGAGGAAATTCCAGAAAACCCACCCGGTTTTCTTTTAAACGATCCGTGATCAGCGAAGCACTGAGACAAAGCGGTTGCATTTATCCTCCAGGAAAGTGGCAGACAGCTTACGCCGCTGGGGTCCCGGACGGCAGCCTGGCATCGTCTGCTTGAACGTCCAGATCCGGAGAAGAGATAATGCGCACTTTTTGGGCATCGATCAGCATTGCGGCCAGAATGATCAACCCACGGATGGCCTCGACCCAGAAAACGCTCACTTCCATCAGGTTGAGCCCGCTGTTGATGGTCGCCAGCAGGATCACCCCACCAAAGGCACCAAGCATGGATCCGCGTCCCCCCTGCAGGCTGACCCCGCCAATCACGGCTGCCGCGAAAACGTCGAATACCATGCCCTTGCCCATGGTGGCAATCACGTTGGTGAGCCTGGCAGAAAGCAGGAACCCGGCAAATGCAGCCAGAAACCCACTGATCAGGTATACCTGGCGGATGCGGACATCCGGATTGATGCCGGAAGCTCTTGCAGCTTTGCGGTTTGCCCCAACCGAGAACAGCTCGCGCCCAAATTTTGTATACTTCAATACGATATGGGCCACAACAAACAGGGCCAGCATGATGATCACCGGGTAGTTCACCGGGCCAATTTTCCCGATCCCAAAACTGTTATAAAGAATATTCTTGCTATAAACCGTGCTGCCGTTGGTAATCAACAGCAAAATTCCACGCAGGGTGATCAGCATTGCCAGGGTCACCACGAAGTTATTTACCTTGAGCTTGGTGATCAGGGTCCCGTTGAGATAGCCAATCAGCAAACCTACAGCCAGTAGAACGAGGATTGCCCAGCCGGGCGGCAGGAGCAGCCCGCTGCCGTATTGAGGATCCCCGGCGGAAGAGATCAGCCAGACCCCAATCAGCCCGCACAACCCCAGGGTTGATTCCATCGATAGATCGAAATTCCCGGTAATCAAGGTGAAGCTCTGGCCAATGACCATAATCCCCAGGATGGCTGAATAGGACAGGATATTGATCAGATTTTGGAGGGTCAGAAAATTATGGGTGGTTGCATTGAATAAAATGATCAGCGGGACCAGCAAAAACCAGATTGAATTATCCAGGATAAATGGGAGATAACGTTTGAAGCGTTTCACTTTTTCTCCTTGTCTCCAGAAACCATTCCGTCCAACCCGCTCAGGCAACCCGGGTTGTAACCGCGGAGGTGGTTTCGACTTTGCGGAAATTCACTTTCTGAGCATCGATCAACATGGCCAGAAGGATAATGATGCCGCGCACGGCATCGATCCAAAATGTCGAAACCCGCATCAAGGCCAGGGTCGAGTCGATGACCGAAAGCAGCAGCACGCCTCCCAGGGCGCCCAGGAGGTTCCCGCGGCCGCCAAACAGGCTGATCCCGCCAATCACAGCCGCAGCCTGGATCTCAAAGATCATGCCTTGGCCCATATTGGCGACGCCAGATCCCAACCGCCCAATAAACATCCATCCTGCGAAGGCCGCTATCAACCCGCTGAGCATATAGACCCGCAGGATATGTTTGTTGGTATCAATCCCTGAGGCCTGGGCGGCCTCAACGTTTCCTCCGGTTGCAACCATATCCCGGCCAAATTGGGTGTAGCGCGTAATGAAATAAGCCACCCCAAAACAACCCAGCATTACCAGGATGGAAATGGGAATACCGGCAAATTTTTCGTGACCGAGAGCCAGCAGCCCGGGGTTGATCTTCGAGATTGTCTTGCCTTCGTTGATTACCATCACGATCCCACGCAGGATGATCAGCATGGCCAGAGTGACGATAAAGTTATTCATCTTTAGGCGGGTCACCAGGATCCCGTTTAACCATCCCAGGAGGATCCCAAGCAAAAATATGATCGGGACCACCACGTACGGGCTCAAAAGCAGACCGCTGCCATTCGAAGGCGCTCCCGCGGAAGTAACCAACCAGGCGCCTAACAGCGCTGTCAGCCCCAGGATCGACTCGGCGGAAAGGTCAAAATTGCCGGTCAACAGACAAAAACTCTGCCCGATCACCATAATCCCCAGTACCGAGGCGTGCTCCAGGATGTTAAGGATATTTCGCTGGGTCAGAAAACGGGGGGCGATTAGACTGGCGATTGCCAGGGCCAGGATCAGTAAAAACCAGATCAAATTATCCAGAAAGAAAGGAAGATACCGGTCAAGCCGTTTCATGCATCAGCTCCTTGGTCGTTGAAAGACTCCCTTCAGTCGCCGCCAGGATATTCGCGATCGTTGTTTCGGGTTCTCCCACGCGGAATTCCTGATGGATTCGGCCTTTGTACATCACCAGAATCCGGTCGCAAATATCCAGCAGCTCGCGGATCTCTTCCGAAATGATGACGACGCATACCCCTTCCCGGGATAAGCCATCGATGATCTTCATAATCTCTACTTTGGCTTGCACATCGACACCCTGCGTGGGCTCATCGAGCAGGAGGATCTTGGGTTGGACGCCCACTAATTTCGCGAAGACCACCTTTTGCTGGTTCCCACCACTGAGGAACTGGACGGGTTGATCTTGCGAAGGAGTTTTTATATTCAGCTTGCGGATCATCCCGGCAACGTGGTTTTGTTCTTTGTCTAGAGCCAAAAAACCGAGCCGGTTTCCGAGCTTTGAGAGGATCGGCAAAGTGACGTTCTCGCGGACCGGGCGAATACCCACGATGCCGTGCGTATGCCGGTCGCGGGGCAGATAGGCAATCCCTTGCGCGAAAGCGATCTTGGGCTCGCTGGCCGGCGGGATCGGCTTGCCATTCACCTGAACCGTACCTGTCCCAAGGGGTTCCATACCAAAAAGCCCGCGGGCTAATGAATCTTTTCCACAACCATCCAGACCGGTGAGGCCTACAATCTCGCCCTCATAAATGGCCAGCTTGTTGATGGTATAGCAATCCTGGCGGTGCAGATCCTCGATTTGCAGGACAGGCTGGTTGTTTTTCACCTCGCGGACGGTGCGCTTGAAACTGTCCACCTGCGCACCGCTGATATAGCGGATGAGATCATTCTGGGTCAGACCCGAAACGGAATGCTCACCCGCCAGCTTTCCGTCTCGTAGAATCGTAACGGTATCGCAGAGTTGGAACAACTCTTCCAGATAATGGGAAATATAAACAAAGCTGACACCCTGGTCGCGCAGCTTGCGCACAAAGCCAAAAAGAAGGTCAACTTCGCTCTTTGGCAGCGGCGCAGTGGCTTCGTCCAAAATGACAACCCTGGCATTTGCAAACATCGCTTTAACGATCTCGATCATCTGCCGTTCCGCCACACTGGCGCCCTCAATCGTCCGGCGGACATCGATCTGCAGTCCGAGGCGCTCGATCAATTCCTGGGCTTCGCGGTACAACCGCTGCCAATCTACGATGCCAAATCTATTTTTTGGCAGGCTGCCGCAAAAGATGTTTTCTGCCATGCTCAACGGGGGGATGAGCTGCGAGTGCTGGTGGACGATCCGGATCCCCAACTGCTTGGCGATGGTGGAGTTCAGACCTGGGATAGTTTTACCGTTTACCCGGATTTCACCGCTGTTCGGGGGATAAATTCCGGTCAGGATGTGCATGAGGGTCGATTTTCCAGCCCCGTTTTTTCCCACTAACCCGCGGATTTCACCGGGATAGATGGAAAAATTTACCTGATCCAGCGCTCTAACGCCTGGAAATACTTTTGTGATCTCGCGCATTTCAACGATCGGTTGAAGAGATGGACCCGCCATAAAGTCACCTTTTGGCTGATAAAGTTAGGAAGTTTTTCGGGCCGCTCCTTCCATGAGCACGATCTCTTGGAAGGAGCGGCTTTCATAAATCCGGTGGAAAAATCTTACTCTTCCGGTGGTGTGAGCTCAGAATTCCAGTAGGACCAGGTATCAGGATCTTTGATGATCTCCGATGTCACTTTCAGCGTGCCCAAGAGCATCTCTTTGGTGCCGTCGGAATTCGTCACAATGTGAGCCGGCGACCATTTGGCGCCTTCCTTCACATATTCACCATCCTGGATCTCTTCGCCGTTGAGCGCTTTTTCGATAAACTCAACCACGATGGGGAAGTAACGCGATGGCTGCGAGCCGATGCCATCCCCGTAGCCATCCCAGATTGCACCCAGCAGCCAGGGTCCGCCATCGACACCCGTGATGATGATATGGCCATCTTCCCCGACCTTCTTCCACAAGCCCAGCTCCTCGAGGACGGCCTGCGTGCCCGACCCGTAGACCACCTCGGAGTGCAGGTAGATCCCATCCAGGCCAGGGTTGCCATTCAGGACGTCGCGCAAGATTTGTTGAGCGCGGGCGGCGTCCCAATCAGCCACTTTCTGGATGACCTGGATACCGGAGTATTGGTCGATCACATCGTGGAAGCCATCCCGGCGCAGTTGGCCTACGTTCTGACCCAGGTTGCCGGTGATTTCCAACACAGTGCCTTTGGGTTCGCCATAGCGCTTGATCAGCTCATCTACCATCACTTCGGCGGCTTGCGAGCCGGCCATGCGGTTGTCGGAAAGAACCGTCATATCGATGGCGCAGCCAGAAGGCGAGCGGTCGGCGGTGTAGAAATGGATCCCGGCTTCCTTGGCCTTTTCAGCAGCCGTGCAGATAGCCGAGCTGTCATCCGGGACAGAAATGATGGCATTGACGCCCATCGAGATCAAATAGTCAATATCATCGTTTTGCTTTTGCGGGTTCCCGTTCGAGTTGGTCACGATCATCTGCCAACCACGTTTTTGGACTTCTTCCATCATCATGCTGATCAGTCTTTCCTGACCACCGACCAGAGAGGGCGCCGCATACCCGATGGTAACGGGTTTTTGGGCCTCGACTTCAACCTGAACGACCTGAGTCTCTTTCACAACCTGGGTCTCTTTGACGACTACGGTCTCAACTACTTTCTCGGGCGCCGCTTGAGGCGCACAGGACGCTACGAACACGAGCAGTACAAGAAGACCTATCAGACTAATCCGTTTTTTCATATTTCCCTTCCTTTCTGGTTTAAATGATTGGCTGGGCTGTGTAGAACAAAACTTCTTCTCCACCTTGTGTGTCGTCGCGATAGCCACCTCCCAAAATTTGAGTTGGATCAACATTTACACCACTGTACTTGCGCCGGACATTTCTATATGTAAGGCCGCGAGGGAAGCCGCGATCGATTCATCCAGGATCGTCATGGCGGCGTCCACGTGCTCTTTTTGGATGACCAAGGGGGGTGTGAAACGGAAAGCATTGGCCACCCCGCCCTTGCCGATCAACAAACCTCGCTGGCGAGTCTCTTCAAACATATGGCTGGTAAAGGCGTTGGCAGGTTCCTTGGTAAATGGATCCAGGACAAACTCGATGCCTTGCATGCAGCCCTTCCCACGGATATTGCCAATAATGGGGTACTTATAAGCCAGCTCATCGAACCCTTTGCGAATATAACGGCCCATTTCGCCCACGTGCTCGGGTGGAGCTTCTTCTTTCAGCACATCCAGAACAGCAATGGCGGCAGCCATAGACACGGGATGCTGCTGGAAGGTGGAAATGATCTGCACCTTCAATCCATCCGCAATCTCAGGGGTAGTGACAACCGCGGAGAGGGGCATCCCACTGGCGATGCTCTTGCCGCACGCCATGATGTCGGGCACCACGTTCCAATGCTTGCAGCCGTACCAATAATCACCCGTCCGGCCAAACATGGTCTGCACCTCATCGGCGATAAACAAACCGCCGTATTTGTGCACAATTTCGACGGCAATCTTGAAATACTCAGGGGGAGGGGTAATCAGACCGCTGACTCCAAATATGGGCTCCGCAATGAAGGCGGCAATCCGGCCGGAGGTCGTGCGCAGGATGATTTCCTCGATATCCAGAGCGCAGGCAACGCCACAATCTGGATATTTCTGCCGGAAAGCGCAGCGGTAGCAGTTAGGCTGGGCGGCATGGCGGATACCCGGCATGAGGATCTCGGCTGGACGCCAATTTGGGTAAGCGGTCAGGTTGACTGCCATGGCCGACAGGCCATGATAAGCGCCGCGCAGCGCGATCACTTCTCCGCGCCCGGTGTACTGGCAGGCCAATTTGACCGCGTTCTCCACCGCTTCCGCACCCGTCAGGCCATAATACGATTTCGATAACCCCGGAGGGGTGATCTGGGCCAGCATCTCGGCATAGCGCACCGCATTCTCGTGCGGGTAGACGCTGGAGCACTGTACCAGGGTCTTTACCTGCCTGACCAGGGCCTCTGTCACCTTGGGGTGGCAGTGTCCGCAGCTCACGCTCAGGATACCCCCGAACATATCCAGATAGCGCTTGCCATCCGTATCCCACAGGTACATCCCTTCGCCACGGGCAATCGAGATGGGTTGTTGGTAATAATTCATCTGGCCCCACATGTACTGCTGCTGTTTCGCTAATATTTCAACAATCTCCATTCAATCCTCCATGTAGACGAAGAGATAGATCCGGCAACGATGCAAATCAGATGCAGGCGGTTGGTTGGATTGGCAAGACAAAAGCCGGTTCGTTATGTAAATTAATTATTAATCAGGTTTGGTACAATCATTTTATCTTATATTTTTACATTTTACAATATGTAATTCATTGTAATTTGCACCAATTACAAAATTTGTTACATTTCCCGCATCATTTGTCTCAGGAAGCATCTGTTCCAAGGAACCATCCGCCGTGGGGGTAATACCGGGCACCTCCAAATCCGCGGGGGAATAAATCCCCCGCTATCCTTGCGAAACCGGCTTACGCCGGCTAAAAAAACCGCGGGGGTTCGGCTGTGGGGACACTGGTTGGCTTTGTTACGGATGGCATGACTTTGATCGCCCGAATGGACCAAATTTTCAATGTATTTCAATAAAACTTAGTGTATAATCAAAGAAATACATTCGCCAATCTTAGCTTCAATATTCACTCAGGTTCCTATGCGGAAAAGTCAGAAAAACATACCCACGATTGTGGATGTCGCCCGCGCCGCAGGAGTTTCGACGGCGTCTGTCTCGCGGGTTTTACGAAATTCCGACGTCATCAGCAGCGAGCTTCACGAACAGGTCATGGAAGCTGTGCGCAGCCTGGGCTACCAATCAAAGCCGCCCAGGGCTCGAGCTCTTCGAGATCCATGGCTGGCGGTCTTGATGTCCAGCTTTACCCATCCTTTTTTTACCAATACTCTGGCCGGGATCCAGGAACAGGCTGAAAACCTGGGTTTTTACCCCCTGGTAGTCCACCTCCCGGAGGACGAAGATCTTCACGACCGGGTTTTTAGACGGTTACAAAAGCTCACGTTGAACGGGGTCATCGCCCTGGGCGTTTACCGTCCGGCGGATGAGTGGGTGGAAGCTCACGAACAGATGAAAGTGCCCATGGTTGTTTTCAATACTGAAATCAACCACCCGAAGATTGCCACCATCCTGGTGAATTTCGAATCGGCAGCCGCCCAGGCAACCCAGCATCTCCTCAACCTTGGGCACACCCGCATCGCGTTTTTGGGCGATGATCTCAACCGGTTTTCGGCCGCCGAGCTGCGCGGGCTGAAACAGGTATTAAACCGCCAGGGGTTGGATTATCCGGAAGAATTTAACTTTTTTGTTCCCAATACACCCGAGGGCGCCTCTCAGGGTGTCAGCCGGCTCATGATGCTCACCCCCGAAAAACGCCCCACCGCGATCTTCGCTTTTGATGACGAGCTGGCCATCCATATTCTCAACGTGCTGCGCTATTATGGAATGCGCGTTCCCGAAGATATCTCTCTGGTGGGGTTCGATAACATCCCGATGGCTTCGCACACCAGCCCGCCCTTGACCACGATCGATATCCCCCAACGCAGGATCGGCCGGCAGGCGGTTTCGCTGATGGACAAATTGTCTGGCAACCACACTGACAGTCTAGGGTATACTATCATTGAAGGCTCCCTGATTGTGCGCGGGTCAACCGGCCCCGTTCCATTACAAGATTCCAGTAAATAATCGACATGCTTCCAAAGCGGCTGCTGACCTCCAAGCTCGCCCCTCCACCGACCCGCCCCACCCTGGTGGGGCGCCCGCGGCTGCTGAAGCGCCTGGATGAAGCGCTCTCCACCGGCTGCCGGCTGGTCCTGGTCTCCGCCCCGGCCGGGTATGGGAAGACCACGTTGGTCAGCGCGTGGAACGCGGGAAGGATGAAAGAGGATTTAAACACATCATCCTTCATCCCTCCGCCTTCATCCCTTTGCTGGTTGACCCTCGATCCTGAGGACAACGATCCTGCGCGGTTTTTCGCCTACCTGGCGGCAGCGCTGCAAAGGGTGGATGAAGGCCTGGGGAGCAGCCTCGAAAGCCTGGTCGAGCAGCCGCAGTTCCCGCCGGTGCATGCGCTGATGGAAGAATTGATCCACGAGATCAGCCAGCTCGACCGGTCTGTCTTGCTGGTGCTGGACGATTATCACGCCATCCACAACCCGACCATCCACGAAGCGCTGGAAACTCTGCTCGAGCACCAGCCCGAAAACCTGGTCCTGATCGTGACCACCCGCGAGGATCCCCCATTCCCATTAGGCCGCCTGCGCGCGCGCGGGCAGCTGCTGGAAATCCGCACGCGTGACCTGCGCTTTATGACCGAAGAGGCAGACGAATTTTTGAACCAGGGCATGCGCCTGGGGGTTCCCGAGCCGGCCGTCCGGCGTCTGGAGGAGATGACCGAAGGCTGGATTGCCGGGCTGCAGCTGGCCGGGCTGGCCGTCCAGGGCCAGGAAGACCCCGCCGGGCTGATCGAAAATTTCCGCGGCAGCCACCGCTATATCATCGAGTACCTCCTCGAAGAAGTGCTCAAGCGCCAGACAGAAGAAGTCCGGGGGTTTTTGGTGCGCACCTCCATTTTGGACCGCCTGTGCGCGGAGCTGTGCGACGAAATAACAAAGGGTGATCCTGGAGAGAGCAGCCAGGGCCTTCGGGGCGGAAGGACCTACGGGGATGAAAAAGACAGCTTCATTCCTGGAGATCCTTCAACCTTAGATTCTTCCTTCAGCCCCGTAGGTCCCTCATCCTTCATCCTTTCTCTCCTTGAGCGCTCCAATCTCTTCCTGGTCCCGTTAGACGAAACGGGCACCTGGTTCCGCTATCACCGTTTGTTTGCGGATGTACTGCGGGCCGGCCTGGATGCGGAAACTGAAATGGAGATGCACCGGCGCGCGGCGGGCTGGTTCGAGCGTGAGGGGTTCCCCAACGAAGCCATCCGGCACAGCCTGGCCGGCGGCCAAACCCGCGAGGCCGCGCGGTTGATCCGCCGGGAGGCCAACCGCCTGCTCAAACAGGGGGAAATGTACACCCTGCTGGGTTGGATCGACGCTCTGCCATCCGGCGAGGTGCTCGGCCAACCCGACCTGGCAATGATCAAAGTGATGGCTCTGCTGCTAACTGGAGATGTGGGTAAAGCGGCGGTCTTTGCCCGACAGGTGGAAGAACAGCCCCAAACTGGAACCCAACCGGCCGCTCCCGGGCGCCTGTTGGCGATTAAAGCCTGGCTGATGTTTACCAGCGGCGGAAGCCTGGGTTTGAGCGGCCTGGCGCAGCAGGCGCTGGATGCGCTGGAGCCAGAGGATACCTTCTTTCGCATTATGGCGCTGCTGGCTTTGGGCACCGGGGAGCTGTGGGTGGGGGATATCGATGCTTCCTGCCGGGCTTACCAGCAGGCCGCCAACCTGGGAGAGGAGATCGGGCATGCCTTTGGCGCGATCGCGGCCCTTTCCACCCTGGCGCTCAACCTGTACGCGATGGGCGAGCTGCGCAAAGCCGAGGCCGTCTGCCGGGATGCACTCGCCCGCTACGTGGACCGCCGGGGCCGGCCTTTGCCGGTCTTGGGTATGGTGTATATTTCGCTGGGTACCATCTGCTACCATCAGAACCGGCTGAGGGACGCCGAAGAAGCCGCTCGCCTGGGTCTGGAGCTGTGCCGCAAGCAGCTGTCCAGTGGGGTGGTTGGCGGTGAGGCAGAGCTCATCCTGGCCGAGCTGGCCTTTGCCAGGGGGGAGATCGACCTGGCCATGGACTGGGTCCAGAAAACAAGGCGCTTTGCCCAGGAGCACAAAATCAACTTCCTGGATTACAAAATGGATATCCTGGAGACCAACTTCCGCCTCTGGTTGGGCGACACGGTGAGCGCCAGGTTGGTCCTGGACCGTCTCGAAAAGCGCCTTCAGGACAGCCTGCCGCTGGCCACTCGGTCGATCCAGCTGCTGCGCGGCAACCTCCTACTCCAGGAAGGCAAGCCGGCTGAAGCGCTGGCAATCCTGGATGAACTGGAAATCGCTACCCGCAAGGAAAAATGTTTCGGGCGGCTCATTCCCATCCGGGTGCTGCAAGCCGCCGCCTGTGCAGACCTGGGAAAAGAGGTCGAGGCCCTGGCCGCGTTGAAGGAAGCCGTGCGCCTGGCAGCCCCGGAAGGATACCGGCGCTATTTCCTCGGCCACCGTTCGAAGATCGCTCCCCTGCTGGCCAAAGCCCGCGCGGAGGCTCCGCTGTTCGTGGACGAACTGCTCGGCCTGACAGGCCCACGCGAGGAACCCGGGAAAATGGCCTCGCCCGCGCAAATACCCTCCGGAAACTCAGGCCTGATCGAGCCGCTCAGCGAGCAGGAGCTCAACGTGCTGCGCATGCTGGTTGCCGGTTGTTCCAACCAGGAGATCGCCCAGCAGCTGGTCATCACCCCGGGGACCGCCAAATGGCACGTGCACAATATCCTGGGGAAGCTGGGCGCGCGCAACCGGGCGCAGGCCATCCTGCGCGCCAGGCAGCTGGGTTTGGGATAATATAGGATAAATCCTTGGGAGACAGGCAGCCCCCCGAATTCAATGAATTCGGGGGGCTGCCTTTATATTCTTCTAATAAACCTACCCTCGAGCCTACCCTGAGGTAGGCGACAGCCTACCCAGCCGCGGCGTATAAATAACAGCGTAAGGCGAAATCAACAACTAACCATTCTTTGGAGGAAAAAATGAACGGAACCATGAAAGTCATCGTCGGGATCTTGATCGGCGGCACCCTGGTGTGCCTGGTCGGCGGCGCGCTGACCCTCGGCCTGCTGCGCTCGGCCGGAAAAACAGCTGTGGACCTGTTCGAGAAAGACCCGGCCAAAGTTTCCGCCGCGGCCAGCCAGATCGCGGACTTCGATCTGCCGGATGGTTATCAGGAAGAATACGCGCTGGATCTGGCCGGGATTACGCTCGTGGCCTATAACCCCGGGGACGGCCGCAGCCATCTGACCCTGGCCCAGGGACCCAAGGGGCTGGAGATCGACCAGAATTCAATCGAGAATATGCTCAGCCAGGCAGATCCGAGCCGCAAGGAGAAGACCACCGGCCTGACCCTGATCGAGACTCGCCCGGTCTCCATCCGCGGCCAGCAGACGACCTTGATGATCCAGGAAGGCACCAACCACGAAGGAAAGACCTACCGGCAGCTCACCGTCGCCTTCCAGGGCAAGAGTGGACCCGCGCTGCTGATCTTCGAAGAGCCCATCAGCCGCTGGAACTCCGCAACTGTCGACAGCCTGATCGAATCGATGCGCTAAAAATTTATCTACGGTGTTTGTTCGGGTATGAAGCACCCGAACAAACACCGTAGCAACATTTTTCGGATAACCAGTAAAGGAGCAATTCCAAAATGGAAACAACAGCCAGTCACTTTGGTCAATGGTGGGCAGTCCTGATCTGGACCCTGCTCGGTTCGTTATTCCTGGTCTTTATGCCCTTCAACCAAAAAAGCCAGCGCAAACCCGCCAGCGTTTATTTAGCATTCATCGTCGCAATGGCTTTTGAGATGTTTGGGATCCCCATGAGCATGTACATCATCTCCTGGGCCCTGGGGATCGCCGTGCCGGAAGGCGTTCTGTGGGGGCATACCCTGGTGCAGCAGTTTGGCCACCTGGGGATGTATATCGGCAGCGTGCTGATCCTGATCGGGATTGCGCTGGTCGTCCTGGGGTGGAAAGAAGTTTTCCGCCGCTACTGGCGCAAGGAAGAGGGCCAGGGCGAGCTGGTGACGCATGGGATCTACGCCCTGATCCGCCACCCGCAGTACACCGGGTTCCTGCTGGTCACCTTTGGGATGCTGCTCGACTGGGCTACTCTGCCGATGTTGATCATGTGGCCGATCATGGTGGTGATGTACGCTCGCCTGGCGAAAAAAGAAGAAGCGGAAATGGAACGCCACTTTGGCGAGGCATACCGCCAGTACCGCAGCCGCACCGGGATGTTCCTCCCCAAACTCCGCCGGGGACCCGGCCAGATCTACCAGGAGCCGGTGTGATGGGATCTCAGGAAACGGCCCATACAGGCTGCACGTACGAAATCCGTTTCCGCGGGTATCTGGACGAGCGCCACGCGCGCTGGTTCGAAGGCTTGAGCATGACCCGGCTGCCGCAAGGCGAAACTCTCCTGCAAGGCTACCTTCCCGACCAACCCGCACTGTACGGTGTGTTGAACCGCATCCGCGACCTGAGCTTGCAGCTGATCGAAATCAAAGAGGTCAGCAGCGCCGGGTGACCCGCAGAATATCCTTTTTATTTCCAATCGACCGGCTGGCAGCTGCCAGCCGGTCGATTGGTTATTGGGGACGGGGTAGCCAGATTGGCGTAGAGAAAGAATGTTTTGGAACCGATGCCCAAAGGCTTCGCCCCTGCGGATCTTGCGGTCCGATTGGGTTTTCCCATAAAGCAACCAGACAGCGGGTGTTGAAGAAAACACCCGCTGTCTGCTCCATCGATACGTAATCCCTCCCATCCAGGGGAGGGTTAGCTGCCAGGGAGGAGAGGTAGAGCATTTCTAGCCAGCTTGAGATAATCAAAAAAATCATCTATGATTATGAGACCTTCTTGATCATCATTTTCTTCCCCGCCCGCATCACTGCTTCAAGCGAATACCCAGCCAGGATAAGCGAATAAAAGGACGGCGCGCAGTGGCAGAGATTCCTTCCCAAATGGATTTATACATGCAGATATTTGCCATCCAGGTCAAAACCACTCCCCTGCTGCTGGAGACCGACCGGCTGAAAAACCTGGGCGACCTGAGCGGCGCATATGCACTGAACCAGCAGGAGATCGCACTGCTGAAAGAACAGCTTCGCCTGACCGAGCTGCTCAACCAGGCTTATGCCGGGGACAACCCGAATGATCTCTCCGGCATCGTGCGCACGCTGTCGAATGCCCTGCTCATCCAGGCCGATCTCAGCGAGGCGCTGAGCGACTTCCCCGGCGCAGAGGCGTTAAGGAGCGAAGCGCTGGCGCTTTCTCACCAGTACCTGTCCGCGGCGGGCACAGCCGAAACCGAACGCCAGCGCGCCGCCGGGCTGATCGGTTTAGGTCGTTTCAATGAGGCGCTTACCGCGCTTGTCAATGCCCGCGACCAGTTCGAAAGCGACGGCAGCCTGATCGATATGGCCGACGTAACCACCGATATCGCCGGGCTGCTGGAATGGTTGGGCGATTACGAGCGCGCTCGTCTGGAGTCCACGCGCGCCACCCAGCTAATCGAGGGCGTCCTGCGCGGGGAGATGGTTGATAACCAGGATATCGAGGACGCCTTGGCAGCCGGGCAGTGGGAAACCGCTTACAACCGTTCACGGTTGTACAAGATATCTGTGGGATTGAACCAGCTCGCGGCGCGCATCGCCCGCTACACCGGCCGCCTGGATGAGGCGGAGCAGCGCTTCACCCGGGCTCTGGGGGATTTGACGCCCGAGATCCGCCCGGCGGTCGAGGTGCATCTCGCTGCGATCGCCGCCTTACGCGGACAGTACCAGGTCGCCCTGGACACCACCGACCGGATCATTCCGGGCATGAAGGGCCTGCTGCGCCCCAAGCTGGGCGTGGTGCTGCGCATCCGCGCGGATGCCCTGCTCGGGCTGGGCAACCCTCAGCAGGCGCTGCCGGTAGTGGACCAGGCCATCCAGGACATGTCCCAATCCTACGACCCGGACTCATTATGGAAGATCCTCTGGCTGCGCGGGCGCGTGTTGGAAGCTCTGAACCGGCCAATGGAAGCACTGCAATCCTATCTGCAGGCCACCGATGTAGTCAACAATTTGCGCAAGTCGCCGCTGGGCTTCCGCCTCGACAGCACATACCTGGCCGACAAGCTGCCCCTGTTTGTGGCGGCCATCCAGCTGGCCGCCCATTTGGAGGAAGCGGCAGCCTGCTGCGATCTGATCGAAAAAATAAAGTCGCGCATCCTCACCGCGACGATCAGCATCCCCGAGGCGGAACGGCCAAAATCGGAGGACCCGCTCGTACAGGAGGTGGCCGAGCTTTCCAGGCGCATCGATACCCTGGAGTATGCCGCGTTTCAAGAGGGATGGACGGCGGAGCGCAAGCAGCAGCATGAAACCCTGCTGTCCGAGCGAAGCGCGCTGCTCGAGCGGATCCGCTTTTCTGACCCGCGCTGGCGCAGCCTGAGCCAGCCGGTGCCCTTCAACCTGCGCCAGGTTCAGCAGGTTCTGGCGAGCAGCCAGCAGGCCGCGGTAGAGCTGTTTTACCAGCCCGGCTCGGTGGTGGCGGTCCTGGTCAGCGGCACGGGAAGCGTGGTGCGCAGCATGCCGATCGCCCCTGAGACAGCCAAAGCCCTGGAAACCTATACCCGGAACCTGGAACCCGATGGAGGTCAGCCAGATCCCAGGCTGTTCGATATCTCCAACGCTTTGGGAGTGACCGCCGACCGGCTGGTCCCCGCCGCGCTGCTCGAGCAAGCCCTCCAGGCTAAGTGTCTGGTAATCGTCCCGCACGGACCGCTGCACCTGCTGCCCTGGGCGGGGCTGCTGTATGGAGGAAAGCGCCTGTTTGAGTACTGCCCGGTGGGCATCTTACCCAGCCTGAGCTGCCTGGTGGCAATCCCTGCAGCGGCCCGCGCGCAGCCGAAGGTGGCCATCATCGGCTCGCCGGAATACGCCGGGCTGCGCGGATTGAAACCCCTACCCTTGGCTGCCGAAGAAGTGAGCACGATCCAGGATATCTACCAGGATGCCGCAGGCCTCATCGATGCGGCATACATGGGTAAGAGCGCTACTCAGGCCAGTTTCTGGGGTCTGGCAAAACACCCTGATTCGGCGGGGCAGATCTTCCATATCGCCTGTCACGGCAGCTTTGACCGCGAGGACCCGGCCAATTCCGGCCTACTGCTGGAAGACGGCAAGATTGATGCCGCGGAGCTGGCGCTGGCGCGGTTGACATACGATGAAGTGATCCTATCCGCTTGCAGCACCGGGCACCGGCCGACCTCGGTCCAGGGGGTGGCGCTGGCAGGCGACGATATCCTGGGTTTGCCAGGGGCATTTCTAGAAGCGGGAGCCCGCGCAGTGCTGGTCAGCATCCCCCCGGCAAACGACATGGCCGCGTTGAGCTTTATGACCCTCTATCACGAGTTCCGCGCGGAAGGAATTCCCAGCCTGGAGGCCATCCAGCGAGCGCAAAAAGAGATGCTGGCGAACGTCGGTTACCCGGCCGCCCTGTGGATCGGCTTCACCCTGTACGGGCACGCCGGGTCCAGCGAAACCCTGCGGCCGGGGCTGGAGGAGCGTACAAGCGGTCTTAAAGGCCTGGAATAAATAGAACTGACTCTTCAGGGAACCCTTCTGGGCGCGCACCATTGCTGCCTGCCCGGCAAACGGGGAGGTTTGGAGGGGTTTTACTCTGGCAGGAAAGGTCATATGGCTTCGCGTATGTACGCTCGCCGCTAACGGTAACCTCTCCCTAACCCTCCCCTGAAGGGAAGGGAATCAGAGCCCGTTTGCCCAGCCATAGGTGGCTGCCCGAAGGGTGGAAGCCGGCAAGCAGGGTTATAGGCTTAGCCGATGTGGGCTCGCCGCTAACGCCAACCCCACCTCCCTGACCAGTACATCAGGATTTCACCGGGACCCTTGGCCGGGGACGCCCCGGAAATACACCGGGATCTTCGAACGGGGGAGCGGTGGAGATGGATCGCATGCCACGCGTCAAATCGGCAACAAAGGCTATTAATAAAACACTTAACAGATCCTAAACTTGCATTCATTAAAAGACATTTCCCCCAGGCTATACTCATCTTTGCATAGAAATTAATAGGAACAGGTAGAAATGGACCGGAAACCTATGACTGCCCCATCCGATTGGCTCGATCTCTCAGAAGCTGCCCGCGTGTTGGGCGTCCATTTTACCACGCTGCGCCGCTGGGCGGATGCGGGTGAGATCGAATTCATGCGCACCCCGGGCGGCCGCAGGCGTTTTCAACGCGGCGCACTGGAGCAGTTTATCCAGGCCCGGAAACAGTCGTCGCTGGCCGATTTTTCGATCCCCTTGAGCCTGCGCCTGTTGGACCGCACCCGGCACGGCTTGCGGTCCCTGAATCCAACCACTGAGATTTGGATGGCGCAAATCCAGCCCGAGCAGCGCGTGAAGATGCGCCAGACCGGCAGCCGCCTGACGGCCCTTTTGATGCAGTACGCCACGCGCTCCACGAACGGTGAAATCTTCCTGGACGAAGCCAGGCGGATCAGCATGGAATACGGCCAGATCTGTATCCAGGCCAAAATGCCCCTCTCGCAAGCCATCCGCGCCTACCTGTTTTTCCAGCGGACGATCCTGGACTCGCTCGACGAGACCGGGGCGCTGGTAGGGATGGACGACGAAGAAGGGCATTCCTTATTCCAACGCACGTCCCTGTTCTTTGAAGAGCTGCTGCTGGCCATCGTCGATCAGTACTCCCAAGTATTTCCACCCTTATCTCCATAAAAATATACAGGTATTTATGCAGCTTATCCGCCAACCAAAATATGATCTTTCCAAACGACCGTTTATGGTGATCTGGGAAACCACCCAGGCCTGCGACCTGACCTGCAAGCACTGTCGCGCAGAATCACAAAAAGAACATCATCCCCAGGCTCTCTCCCTCGCAGAAGGCAAAACATTAATCGATCAGGTGCTGCAATTTGGCGCGCCGCACCCGCTTTTTATCATGACGGGCGGGGACCCTTTCAAGCGCGCGGATATTTTCGAGCTGACCGGTTATGCCGCGGACCACGGGCTGCCGGTAGCGCTGTCTCCGTCGGGGACTCCCCTGCTCAACGCCGAGAACCTGGGCAAGCTGAGAGACCGCGGGTGTAAAGCCATTTCGCTCAGCCTGGATGGATCTACGGCCGAGATCCACGACGCATTCCGCGGCGTCCCGGGATCCTACGCCTGGACGGTAAACGGCTGGAAAACTGCCCAGGACCTGGGGCTGAAAATCCAAATCAACACCACTGTCACCCGCTATAACCTGCTGGACCTGCCGGAGATCTTTGCCCTCGTGCGCGAGATCGGCGCGATGACCTGGAGCGTGTTTTTCCTGGTGCCGACCGGCCGCGGACTGGTTTCGGACGAGATTACCCCCGACGACTACGAGGCGGTTATGAATTTCCTGTACGATGCCTCGAAATATATCGGGCTCAAAACCACCGAAGGGCATCATTTCAAGCGGGTCGTCCTGCAAAGGGCCTATCTGGAGGCTCACGGTCTGCCTGTGGAACGCTATATGCGCCTCAATGAAACCTATGCGGCCCTGATGCGCGGTCTGCACAAGGCGGCTCCCGAAGCGCCGCCCCCCGAATGGCGCGAGCGCATGCGGCGCACGCCGCTGCATGTCAACGCGGGGGACGGTTTTGTGTTTGTCTCCCTGCTGGGTGAAGTATTCCCGAGCGGCTACCTGCCGCTCAGCGGCGGTAATGTCCGCCAGAGCTCTCTCGCGGAGATCTACCAGGACAGCCCGCTTTTTCAATCCCTGCGCAGGAAACAAAGCCTGAAAGGGCGCTGCGGGCAGTGCGAGTTCAACCCGGTCTGCGGCGGGTCGCGCTCCCGCGCGTTTGCCCTGAGCGGAGACGCCCTGGCCGAAGAGCCTTTTTGCTCCTACCAGCCGGGTTCGTTCGAATTTTCCGGCGAGATCCCGGAGCTGGCGGGGGAGAATCCGCCAATTGCGCAAATTTCGCGAAAAAAGCAGGAATAACCGTAGAGTTCAGAATAGAACGGAAAGGAGGAGTCGATCCTTATGACGGAACATTATCTGTGTCATTTTTCGTTTTTGCGCTGGACGGAGGTTTATTGGAACCTCAGCGATGAGGGCCGCCGCCAGGTTTCGAGCGATCTGCTGGCTGGTTTAGAGGCACAGCTCGAGTGCTTCTCGGTTTACCAGGTATTTCCGGCCCGCGCAGACACCGATCTGCTGGTATGGAGCTCATTTCAAATCAACGATACCGGACAGCCTGCCGAAGCCATGCAAAAGCTGGCCAGGCTGCTGGCGCCGGCGCGCAGATATCTGCAGCCGCAGCACCTCTGGTGGGGGTTTACGAAACCATCGGATTACGCACGCGGGAAATCCAGCCAGGAGATCGACCCGATGGCCGGCAGCCACAAACGCTATCTGGTGGTATACCCGTTTACCAAGACGTCTGAATGGTACCGCTTCAGCCGCGACGCCCGCCAGGGGATGATGAACGAGCACATCCGGGTTGGTCACCAGTACCCCCAGATCACCCAGCTGCTGTTATATTCGACCGGTCTGCAAGACCAGGAATTCATCGTCATCTATGAAACCGACGACCTGGCCCAGTTTTCGACGCTGGTGTCCGAGCTGCGCAGCAGCGAAGCGCGGCGTTTTACCGAGCGAGATACCCCGATCTACACAGCGGTATACCATCCCGCCCCAGAGACGCTCGACTTATTCGTCTAAGGAGATCGGATGGCTCAGACCGCCGTATTAATGATGGCCTACGGGGGGCCCGGGTCGCTGGACGATGTCCAGGCGTATCTGCTGGACGTGCGCGGCGGGCGGGCGACCCCTGACGAGCTGGTTGAAGAAGTCAAGGCCCGCTATGCCGCCATTGGCGGAAAATCCCCCTTGTTGGAAATCACCCTCGCCCAGGCCGGGGCGCTCGAAGAACGCTTGAACCTGGCAGCGGGTAACGGCTGCTACAGAGTGTTTGTCGGGATGCGCCACTGGTTTCCCTACATCCGCGAAGCCGTCCAGGAGATTACCCGGGCAGGCATCGAGCGGGTGACTGCCGTGTGCATGACCCCGTACTATTCTGCGATGAGCACCCAGGCTTACCTGGACCAGCTCGACAGCGCCCTTGAATCCGCTGCCCAGGATGAAGGGGGCGTGCCGTTCAAGGTCCAGGCCATCCGCGCGTGGCATACAAACCCGCTTTTCATCCAGGCGCTGGTCGAAAAGACCGCGCAGACGATCCGTCGTTTCCCCGAGGCGACAGGCCAAGCCGGAAAGCTTGTCTTTACGGCCCACAGCCTGCCGGCAGCCCTTATCGAACAGGGCGATCCCTACGAACAGCAGCTGCTGGATACGGCGCGCGCGGTGGCTCGCGGGCTGGCTCTAGCGGATGACCGCTGGGAGTTCTGCTACCAGAGCGCCGGGGCCAGGAACACCCGCTGGTTGGGACCCTCTCTGGCCGAGACACTCACCCGGCTGTCGCAGGAAGACACTAAATTTGTACTGGTCGCGCCGATCGGGTTTGTTGCCGACCACGTCGAAATCCTGTATGACATCGACGTAGAAGCCAAAAGACAGGCAGACGGACTGGGGATGCGGCTCGAACGGACCGAAGCCCTCAACACGGATGCAAAATTTATCGAAGCACTCGCCCAAATTGTCACCTCCGGAGGAAGCGTTTGAGAGTCGCAGCGCAAGACAGGCCTTATAAAGTGGTTGTTATCGGCGGGGGGATTTCCGGACTGGCTGCCGCGTATACCATCCAGGAAGAGATCCGCCAGAAAGGCGCAAATGTTTCGCTGTTCCTGATCGAAGCCGCGCACCGGTTGGGCGGGAAAATCCGCACCGATCCAATCGACGATTTCATCCTAGAAGGCGGCCCGGACTGTTTTTTACGCCAGAAACCCTGGGCCGCCCAACTGGCCGGAAAGCTAGGCCTGCACGACGAAATCATCGGCACCAATGACGGTCAGCGTAAAATCTACGTGGTCGACCGGGGCAGGCTCGTACCCCTGCCGGATGGGGTCATGCTGATCGTCCCTACCCGCGTGTTGCCCTTCGCCCTTTCCCCCTTGATTTCGCTGCCAGGAAAGATGCGCATGGCCCTCGATTTGTTCGTGCCCCCTTTCAAAGGGGACGGCGATGAAAGCCTTGGCGATTTCGTCCGGCGCAGGTTAGGCAAAGAGGCATTGGAAAAGATTGCCGAGCCGCTGATGTCGGGCATCCACGTTTCGGACCCGGAAAATCAAAGCCTCCTGGCGACATTCCCCCGCTTTCGAGCCCTGGAACAGAAACACGGCAGCCTGATCCAGGGCATGCTGGCCGAACGGAAGCTTGCCGCCGGGCGAAAACCGGCCCCTGCAAACGGCCCAGCTTCGATCTTCCTTTCCCTGCGCGGCGGCATGGGCCAGATGGTCGACCGGCTGGCGGCCTCCCTCCCGGATGCGCAGGTGCTGGCTGGTAAACGGGTGACCCGCCTCGAAAAACTACCGCAGGGAGGCTTTACCATTTTTATTGAAGGTCACCCACCCCTGGACGCGGACGCGGTGATCCTGGCGGTCCCCGCCTTCGATGCCGCCCGCCTGGTCCAGGGTTTTGCCAGGGAGATGGCCGGCTGCTTGAACCAGATCCGCTACGTCTCCACCGCGACCATCTCGCTGGCCTATCGAAAAACCGGCATCCGCCGGCCGTTCTCGGGTTTCGGTTTTGTGATTCCGCGCAAGGAGAACCGCGATATCACCGCCTGCACCTGGTCGTCGATCAAGTTCGATCACCGCGCTCCCGCAGACAGCCTGCTGCTGCGCTGTTTCGTGGGCGGGCCCGGCAAAGAGGAGATGGTCTCGCTGCCAGACGCTGAGATCCTGCAGATCGTGCGGAGGGAGCTCGACAGCCTGATGGGGTTGGATGCCAAACCGCTCTTCACGCGCATCTACCGCTGGGAGAAGGCTAACCCGCAGTATGACCTGGATCACCTGGCGCGCGTCGGCCAGATCTTCGAACAGGCCCGAGCGATTCCCGGGCTGTTCCTGACCGGCAGCGCTTACGAGGGGGTCGGCGTGCCGGATTGTATCCGCCAGGGCCAGCAGGCTGCCGAAAAGGGGCTGGCGTTTCTTAAAATGGGATCCGCGAATTTCGTAAAATCCGCAGGTGAAGGTTAAAGAGGAATCCACGAAGGACACGAAGAACACGAAGGAAAAATCTGGAGATGGGATCCGTGAATTGTGTAAATTATGCTAGTGAAGTTTGAAGAGAAAACCACGAAGGACACGAAGGGCACAAAGAAATGGACCTGATCTGTTTGAGTGTTTCTCACCACAACACGCCGGTCGAGCTGCGCGAATGCCTGGCCCTGACCGAGGAGCAGATCGTCGAGACAGTTTCACGGCAGCCCATCCGAGCCGGGTTGTTCGAAAGCATCTTTGAGATGGCTGTCCTATCCACCTGCAACCGCTTAGAGATCTATGCCGTTATCCTGCCTGCTAAGGACGCGCAGCCGGAGATGGACACAAAGTCGCCCGAGGTGGATCAAACCCTGCTGGCTTACCTGGGCGAAAATTTCAAGATCCCCACCCGGCGCATCCGGCCTTATCTGCGCCGGTATCCCGGTATACAGGCCGTCCGGCACCTTTACCAGGTGACAGCCGGGCTGGATTCGATCGCTATCGGCGAGACGCAGATCCTGGGACAGGTATCGCGGGCGCTGGATCTCGCCCTGCGGATTGGCGCTGCCCGGCACGTACTGTCTTCGCTGTTCAGATCGGCCATCCACGCCGGAAAGCGCGTGCGCACCGAGACGGAAATCGGCCGGCATCCCACCAGCCTCAGCGCGCTGGGCGTACAGCTTGCGAACGAAAAGCTCGGAGGGCTGGCGGGGCTGAAGGTACTGGTGATCGGCGCGGGAAAGATGGGAACATGCACCCTGGAAGCTTTACTGGCTCAGGGCGCTCTCCAGGTCTGCCTGACCAACCGCACCGATCAGCGCGCCAGAGAAATGGTTGAGCGCTATGGAGGAGCTGCCCTGGCTTATGCGCGCTTATTCGAAGGATTGGCCGGCAGCGATATCGTCTTTACCGCCACCGCCGCCCCCCAGCCGGTCCTTCACCGCGCGCTGATCGCGGAGGTGATGGCGCGCCGCCCGGGCCGGCCGCTGACCCTGATCGACCTGGCCGTCCCTCGCAACGTTGAAACGGATGTCACCGATATCCCTGAAGTGCGGGTATTTGACATGGACGACCTGCAATCTTTCGCCAAAGATGCAGCCAGCCGCAGCCACCCGGAGATCGCGCAGGCGGACGCCATCGTGGCGGAAGAAGTCGCGGCGTATGAAAAGCTGCTCCACATCATTCCCTTCATCGGAGAGCTGCACAAAAAGGTAGAGGAAATTCGCCAGCGAGAGGTCGAAAAAACCCTCCGGCAGCTGCGCCACGCTGATCCTCAAATCAGCGAACAGATCGAACAGCTTTCCCGCTCGCTGGTCCGGAAAATCTTGCACGAGCCGACCATGCATTTACGCAGCGAGACCGACCAGGAAACGCTCAATGACTATGTGGATACATTGGCCAGGTTGTACGATCTGGACAACAATGGGCGGGAATATTCCATCGTGGCAGACACCCAACAGGAAAGGTGAGCATGCGGACCATCATTCTGGGCAGCCGGCCTTCTAAACTGGCCTGCTGGCAAACCGAGCACATCCTGGGTCTATTAAAAACCGCCTGGCCTGACCTGACCTACCGGGTGGTCACCCTGCTGACCGAAGGAGACAAAATCCTGGACCGCCCCCTGCCCGAGATCGGCGGGAAAGGGGTGTTCACCGCGGAGCTGGAAAGCGCGCTGCGCACTGGGGAGATCGACCTGGCAGTCCATTCGCTCAAGGACCTGCCCGTTGAAAACTCGCCGGGTTTATGCCTGGGCGCAATCGGCCAGCGCGCCTGCGCCCAGGATGTGCTCATTTCCCCGGGCGGGTACGGCCTGAGCAGCCTGCCGCAGGGAGCCCGGGTGGGCACCTCCAGCCTGCGCCGGGAGGCCCAGATCAGAGCCGCGCGGCCCGACCTGACCGTTCTTCCCCTGCGCGGCAATGTGGATACCCGCATCCGCAAAGCGCTGCAAGGGGAGTACGACGCGATCCTCCTGGCCGCGGCGGGGATCGAACGACTCGGGCTGGAAAAGCACGCGAGCGAGTATCTTCCTTTTCACGTGATGCTCCCGGCCCCCGGGCAGGGCGCGCTGGCCGTCCAATGCCGCGCAGACGATACCGGGCTTCTCGATCTTTTACGCCCCATTCACGATCCGGCCGTGGAGCGCGCCGTCACAGCCGAGCGGGCCTTTTTGGCCGGGCTGGGCGGGGGCTGTTCGGCCCCCGTGGCTGCCTATGCCGAAGCGCGCGGGTCTCTGCTCGAGATCCAGGGTATGGTCGCGTCCACGGATGGCCGGCGGGTCATCCGGGTATCCGCCCTGGGTGATGACCCGCAGACCCTGGGAAGCCAGCTGGCGCGCCAGGCGTTAGACCAGGGCGCCGGGGACCTGCTGCAGTGAGCGCGCTGGCGGGAAAGCGCGTCCTGGTGACCCGCCCGCGGGCGCAGGCGGCGGATTTCATCGAAAAATTAGCGAGCCTGGAGGCCGTGCCGGTGGTCTTTCCCACCATCGAGATCAGCGCGGCGGATGACACAACCCTGCTCGACCAGGCTATCGAGCGGCTGGCGACCTACGATTGGGTGATCTTTACCAGTGTGAACGGCGTATCCACCTTCTGGGAGCGCTTGAGCAGCCTGGGGAAAGACAGCGGCGCCTTCAGCGGCGTGCGGGTGGCCGCTATCGGCCCGGCGACCGGGCGGGCTTTGAGCGAGCGGGGCATCCAGCCAGACTACATCCCGGAAGAGTACGTTGCCGAAGCGATCCTGGCGGGCCTGGGCTCCGTGCGCGGCCAGCGGATCCTGCTGCCGCGCGCCGATATCGCCCGCAAAGCCCTGCGCGAAATGCTCGAAACGCAGGGCGCCCTGGCCGAGGAAATTGGTCTCTACCGCACCCTGCCCGCCCGACCCGACCCCCAGGCGCTGGCCGAGCTAAAAATGGGTGTGGACATCGCCACGTTTACGAGCTCATCGACGGTGCGCAATTTTTTTGAGCTGCTGGGAGACGAGGCGTATACGGTCTTGCGCGGGGCGCTGATCGCCTGTATTGGCCCGATCACCGCCGGAACCGCCCGTGAAAAAGGGCTGGCTGTCGACCTGATCGCGGAAAAATACACCGCCGACGGTCTGGTGGAAGCGCTGGCCGCCTACGGACAGAATTATCCTGCGAGGAATACCTCATGAACCTGTTAGAAGAGATGGCTTTCGAACGACAAACGGGGAACGGCAGAACCGCCGGTTTCCCGGCAGCCCGCCCGCGCCGCCTGCGCGTCTCGCCGCAGATGCGGGTCATGCTGCGCGAAACCAGCCTTTCCCCGGGTCATTTGATCTACCCGCTGTTCGTCACTCACGGGCATGGGGTGCGCGCGGAGATTGGCTCCATGCCCGGTGTATACCAGCTATCCGTGGACGAGCTGGCGGGGGAAATTCGCTCGGCGGCCGGGTTGGGCATCTCCGCCGTGCTGCTGTTTGGCATCCCGGCTAAAAAAGACCCCATCGGGCTGGAGAATTTTGCCGCGGACGGTATCGTCCAGCAGGCGGCGCGGGCCATCAAAGACGCACACGCGGAGATGGTGGTCATCACGGACGTCTGCCTGTGCGAATACACCGACCACGGGCACTGCGGCATCCTGAACGTGGGCGGACCGAACCGCCCGGAGCTGCGCCTGCCCGAAGGGTACGTGCTCAACGACCAGACCCTGGAGATCCTGGCAAAAGTGGCCGTTTCGCACGCAGAGGCCGGCGCGGATATCGTTGCTCCTTCGGGTATGCTGGATGGGATGGTCGGCGCGATCCGCGGGGGGCTGGATGCGGCTGGTTTCAATCACACCCCGATCCTTTCCTACTCCACCAAGTACGCCTCTGGCTTCTACGGCCCGTTCCGAGAGGCGGCCCAGGGCGCGCCAAAGTCCGGCGACCGGCGCAGCCACCAGATGGACCCGGCGAACGTGCGCGAAGCGCTGCGGGAGACCGCCCTGGACGTGGCCGAAGGCGCGGACATGCTGATGGTCAAGCCGGCCCTGGCCTACCTGGACGTCATCCGCGCAGTCCACACGGAATATCCGCAGCTCCCCCTGGCGGCTTACAACGTCAGTGGAGAATATGCCATGGTTAAAGCCGCCAGCGCAAACGGCTGGCTGGACGAAGAACGGGTGGTCCTGGAGATCCTGACCGGGATCCGCCGCGCCGGCGCGGATTTGATCATTACCTACCATGCCAAAGACGCCGCGCGCTGGCTGGACCGGATCTAAAAGAAGGGGTTGGACGCGGACGAGCACGGACCTTCGGCACGGATAATACCAGCTTAGAACGCCAGTCCAGGGACAGATATGGATGAACTGACTTCAGAAGAACGCTTTTTGAATGCTTGCTGGCAAAAACCGGTGGACCGCACGCCGGTCTGGTTTATGCGCCAGGCCGGGCGTTATATGAGCGAATACCGCGCCATGCGGGCCAACCACACCCTGCTCGAACTATGCGCCAGGCCCGAACTGGCTGCGGAGGTCACCCTCCAACCGGTCCAGCGGCTGGGGGTGGACGCCGCCATCCTGTTTGCCGATATCCTTCTGCCGCTGGTGCCGATGGGGATCCACCTGGAATTCACGACCGGGGAAGGCCCGGTCATTCACAATCCCATACAAGGTTCCGCAGAGGTAACCGCCCTCCGGCCGGTTGAGCCGCGCGAATCACTCGCCAGTGTCCTGGAAACCCTGCGCATCGTGCGGCGCGAGCTGGATGGCAAGGTGGCCCTGATCGGCTTCGCGGGCGCGCCTTTTACCCTGGCCAGCTACCTGATCGAGGGCGGCCCCTCGCGCAGTTATTTAAAAACCAAGCGTTTGATGCTCGAAGACCCGCTCACCTGGCGCCAGCTGATGGATAAGCTGGCCCGGGTGATCGCGGATTACCTGGCTGCGCAGGTCGAAGCCGGCGCGCAGGCCGTGCAGCTTTTTGACAGCTGGGTTGGGGCGCTGTCGCCGGACGACTACCGAGAGTACGTGTTGCCCTATACGCGCACGATCTTTCAGGCGCTCGAGCAAAGTGGAGTACCCAGCATCCATTTCGGCACAGGCACGGCCTCGCTGCTGCCGCTCATGCAAGAAGCAGGCGGCCGCGTGATCGGGATCGACTGGCAGACCCCGCTGGACGCAGCCTGGGAGCTGCTCGAATACCGCACCGCCGTACAGGGCAACCTGGACCCGGCGGCATTGTTCGCGCCGGAGCCCGAGCTGGCGAAGCGCGTTGAGAGGGTTTTGCGGAAGGCCGGCGGACGTCCCGGCCACATCTTCAACCTGGGTCACGGCATCCTGCCCGAGACGCCGGTGGACAACGTAAAACGGGTGGTGGAACTGGTCCATGAAAATGGATTTTCTGGACAAAAACCCTAGTTCCAGCCAATTGCGTATCATTACGAGGCCTCCCAGCCCCAGTTGGGCTGGACTGGGGGCCGTCCACCTGCCGAAGGCTGCCAGAGGAGCAGGCTGTGCTAAGTCACGCGGGTCAGAGACCCGCTGCGAGCAACGTAATGGCTCGAAGGGGGTCTCAGACCCCCGTGTCTTGGCCAGAGCCAGCGTGTCATCGAAGGACCCGCGGGTCAGCCCTTCGGCCGCTGCGAGCAGCAAAAGCTCAAGGCTCAAAGGGGGCCTCCTGCCCCGTTTTCGGCATTAAGACACCGGCCGAAGGTTTCGAAAACACCCGGTGTCTGGCCTTACTGCTCAAAGGGGGTCTCCCTGGACTGTCCGACCCCCGTGTCTGGGGCAAGGCCAGCGTGTTATCGAAAGACCCGCGGGTCAGAGACCCGCTGCGAGCAGCGCAAAGGCTCAAAGGGGGTCTCCCTGGCCCACCTGTGCCTGCGCCCAGGTGCAGGCAGGACGCCAGGATTTGGGCTGACCCCCGTGCCCGGGGCGGAGCCGGCGTGTATTCGAAAGACCCGCCAGGAGCTCTTTTGCACCAAAAACTAACCCAGTGACCAGGAAAAAATAAATGAAACTAACCAAATCCAAAGAACTATTTTCACAGGCCCAGGATATCTTCCCGGGTGGGGTCAATTCGCCGGTGCGGGCGTTCCGGGCGGTGGGTGGGCAGCCATTATTTATCGACCGCGGCCAGGGTGCTTATCTTTACGATGTAGACGGCAACCGGCTGGTGGATTACGTCCTGTCCTGGGGTCCGCTCATCCTGGGTCACGCACACCCCGCCATGGTTTCGGCGGTGGCTGAAGCGGCCGCGCGGGGAGCCAGCTTTGGCGCTCCCAGTGAATTGGAGATCCGGCTGGCAAGGGCTATCCAGGCCTTTATGCCCGGGATCGAAATGCTGCGCTTCGTAAACTCGGGCACCGAAGCCACCATGACCGCACTGCGGCTGGCGCGTGCCTATACCGGCCGCACGAAGATCGTCAAATTCGAGGGCTGCTATCATGGGCACGCGGACATGCTGCTGGTCAAAGCCGGTTCCGGTGTGGCGACACTCGGGCTGCCCGATTCGCCCGGCGTCCCGGCGGCCAGCACGGTCGACACACTCGTCGTCCCTTTCAACAATCTCCGCCAGGTCGGGCAGCTTTTCGACTGGTTTGCTTCCGAGATTGCGGCCGTGATCGTTGAGCCGGTCGCAGGGAATATGGGGGTCGTTCCGCCCATGCCCGGGTTTTTGGAAGGCCTGCGCCGGCTGACCCGCGCCAGCGGCGCGGTGTTGATCTTTGATGAGGTGATGACCGGGTTTCGCGTTCACCCGGGCGGCGCCCAGGCGCTTTATGCCATCCAGCCCGATCTGACCACCCTGGGAAAAGTCATCGGGGGCGGTTTGCCGGTCGGCGCTTACGGTGGGCGCAGGGAGATCATGCAGATGGTTGCCCCGTCCGGACCCATGTACCAGGCCGGGACGCTTGCGGGGAACCCGCTCAGCATGGCCGCCGGGATCGCCACATTAGCCGAGCTGCAAAAACCTGGAACCTGGGAAATTTTAGAGCGCAGGACGGCGCGGCTGTGCGCTGGGGTGTGCGCGGCAGCAGAAGACGCTGGGGCGCAGGTCACATTTCAGCGAGTGGGGAGCATGTTTACCATTTTTTTCGCCGGCCAGCCCATCCAGGACTGGCAAAGCGCGAAACAAGCCGATCCATCCTTATACGGCAAATTCTTCCGCGCCATGCTGGCCGAGGGTGTCTATCTGCCGCCCTCGCAGTTCGAGGCAAGCTTTTTGTCTACGGCTCACGGAGATGAGGAAATCGAAAAAACGGTCGAAGCAGCCGGGACCGCGTTCAAAACGGCTGCCCGCTCTACCCAAACCGCCCGATGACGTAATCGTTGGTGCGCGGGTCGGTGGGGCGGGTAAACATTTCGCTGCCAGGCCCATATTCGATCAGCTGGCCCTGCAGGAAAAAGGCGGCGTAGTCGGCGGTGCGGGCGGCCTGCTGGGTGTTATGCGGAGCCAGGACCACGGTATAGTCCTGCTTGAGCTCCTGGAGCGAATCCTCGATCTTGGCGGTGGTAATCGGGTCGAGGGCCGACATCGGCTCGTCTAGCAAGATAATCTCGGGCTGCAGGGCCAGGACGCGCGCCAGGCACAGCCTCTGCTGCTGCCCGCCCGAAAGGGCAAACGCAGAATCACCCAGGCGGTCATAGACCTCATCCCACAGGTAAACCTGCTTGAGCGAGCGCTCGACCGCTTCGTCGAGGCGGGCCTTTTTTCGCTCGCCGGCCAGCTCCAGCCCGTAAGAAATATTCTGATAGATCGTCAGCGGAAGCGGGGTGGGGCGTGAGAAAACGATCCCCACCTTGCGGCGCAGCTCGACCACATCGACCGCGGGGTCGAGCACATTCATTCCGTTAATCATCACCCGGCCGGATACCGCGACCACGTCGGCCAGGTCATTCAGCCGGTTGAGCACGCGCAGCAAGGTCGATTTTCCCCCGCCCGCCGGGCCAAACAGGACGGTGATGGCCCGGTCGCGGATCCCCATACTGATATCTCTCAGGGATTCGTTTCCGTCCGAATAGCGTAAGGTGAGATGCTCGATCTCGATCTTGAACATAGCTTTACCAGGGCCGGCGGGCGCGGGCGCGCGAGCGGATGACGGTGGCGATCAGGTTCATTCCCAGGACAAACACCAGCAGCACCAGCACGGTCCCGTACTGGATCTGGACCGGCATCCCGGGCACCTGGGTAGAGATCACGAAGAGGTGGTAGGGCAGCGCCATGGTGGCGTCCAGCGGGGAGTGCGGCAGACGCGGAAGAAAAAAGGCCGCCCCGGTGAAAAGGATCGGGGCCGTCTCACCCGCGGCGCGCTCCAATCCCAGGATCACCCCAGTGAGGATCCCCGGCAGGGCCTGGGGGAGCACCACCCGGCGGATGGTCTGCCAGCGCGTGCCGCCCAGCGAGATACTGACGATGCGGAAGGATTGGGGCACGGAGCGCAGCGCTTCTTCGGTGGCGCTGATGATCACCGGGAGGGTCATGATCGAGAGAGTCAGCGAAGCCGCCAGGATGCTGGTGCCAAAACCCAGGAATATCACAAACAGGCCAAACCCAAATAACCCGTAGACAACCGAAGGGATGCCGGCCAGGTTGATGATCGCCAGGCGGATCAGGCGCGTCCAGCGGCTGTCGCGGGCGTATTCGGACAGGTAAATGGCCGCCCCAATCCCCAGCGGGACGGAAAAGACCGCCGTACCCAGGGTCAGGTAGAGGGTCCCGATTATGGCCGGCAGAATTCCCCCACTGCGCATCCCGTTGCTCGGCATCTGGGTCAGGAATTCCAGTGAAATAACCGGCAGTCCTTGCAGAAAGATATAAATGACTACGGCGATAATCGGGATCACGGTCAGCAGGCTGATCAAAGCTAAAAGTCCGAAACCCAGGCGCTGTACCTGCCTGGCGCGCGAGTGGTTAGAGATCAGGCTTTGAGCCGGATCCGGGCGACTGTCCTTGAGAGGGCCGGGGAGCGTCTCTTCCATAGGATACCTGTCAGGAAAGGATGCGTTCCGAACGCTTCAGGCGCTGAAAGCCTACCGAAGAGGCCGTGACGTTGATGATCAGGGCAAAAACAAACAGGACGATCCCGACGAAGAAGAGCACGTGGTAATGTGGGCTGCCGTTGGCGACTTCGCCCATTTCTGAAGCAATCGTGGCGGTCATGGTACGCACGGGGAGGAACAACGCGTCCAGACCGTGCGGAAGCACCGGAGCGTTGCCGGTCACCATCATCACTGCCATAGTTTCGCCCAAGGAGCGGCCGATCCCCAACATGACGGCCGTCAGCACCCCGGAGCGGGCTGCCGGGAGCGTCACCCCCCAGATAGTTTGCCATTGGGTCGCGCCGACTGCCCAGGAAGCCTCGCGGTAGGCGCGCGGGACGGTGTTCAACGCATCCTCGGAAATCGAGACGATGGTCGGGATGGCGATCCCCCCCAGCAGCAGCGACCCGGTAAAGGCGGTCAGACCAGTAGGCAGGTTCAGAAAACTGCGCAGGAACGGTGCGAGCACCAGGATCCCCAGGAACCCGAGCACCACCGAGGGCAGCCCGGCCAGAATTTCGACCAGCGGCTTAAGCACCTCGCGCACAGCGCGCGGGGCAACCTCAGAGATATACACGGCTGTAGCGATTCCAAAGGGAACCGCCACCAGGGCTGCCCCAAACGTGACGACTAGCGAGCCAAACAGGAGCGGTAGGATGCCGTACAGGCTTTCGATCGGATACCAGCGCGCCCCCAGCAGGCTGGATATGGAGACTTCGCCAAGCGCCGGCAGCCCTTCGCTGATCAAGAAATAGAGGATCATGAGGACAAACAGGATCGTGGAATAACCCGCAAACTGGATCAGGCGGGTAATCAGGCGCTCGGTAAACGCATCGCGTTGGGTCATCCTCCATCTCCCTGTTGGCCGAGGATTGGGACAAACCCCAGATCTTTCACAATGGTCTGTGCTTCGGGGGTATACACCCAATCCAGGTAGTCTTTGACCACCCCGGCGGGTATTTTGCCGGTGTACATGTATAGATCGCGTGCGATCGGGTAGGATGAATCGTTGACCGTATCCACCGACGGCAGGACGTATTCCCCGCCGGCTGCTTTTGCAATCGCCAGCACCTTGACATCTGGGGTGACATAACCCAGCCCATCGTAGCCGATCGCGTTGGGGTTGTCGCGCACTTCGGAGATGATCCCTTCCGAAGAGGGTAAGAGCAAGGTGTCTGCAGAAAAGATATCTTTATTTTTCTCTCCCAGGCGGATGACCGATTCGAGGAAATAGACGTGCGTCCCGGAATTAGTTTCGCGCGACAGCCGCACGATCGGGCGGTCCTCTCCGCCGATTTCTGACCAGTTATTGATCTGCCCCATATAGATCGCCGAGATCTGCTGCAAGGTCAGCTCCTCAACCGGGTTCTGCGGGTTGACGATCACCGCGATAGCGTCGCGGGCCACGATAAACTCTTCGGGGTTGACCCCGTTGGCTTCGGCCTGCTCGATCTCTTCGGCCTTGATCTGGCGGGAGGCGTTGGCGATGTCCACGGTCCCGTTGACCAGCGCCGCAATCCCGGTCCCCGACCCACCCCCGGTGACGGAGATGCGCACATCGGGATGCACAGCCTGGTAGCGCTCGGCCCAGGCCAGCGCCAGGTTGACCATCGTGTCCGAGCCCTTATTTTGGATGTAAGCGTCTGGGATTGGAGTAGAATCTGGTTGCGCGCTTCCCGGAGAAGCGCAGCCGGACAGGGGAACTAAAAGGACCAGGGCGATGAGTCCTGCCAGGAGGATTTGTTTCATCGGGCGAATTATAATCTGGAAAGTGGGGATTCGGGGGATAGTGAATCAGGCATTCCGGTGATTTTGCCGGCGCTGGAGCAGATAGGACTGCAATATCCCTACCGCGCTGGAGACCGCCCAGTACAGGCCAATCCCGGCAGATAATTTCCACAAGAAGAAAAGCGTGACCGCCGCCGGCAGCAGGATGGCCAGGGCGCGGCCTTGGGGTGAAAGACTGGGCGCCAGGGCGCTGGATAGGGCGGTCAGGCCGGCAACCAGCAGCGCCAGCAGCAGGTCGGGGCGGGCGATGTCGCCAATCCATAAGAAACGACCGCCTGCTTCCAGGCCACGCGAAATGGCCCCATACAGACCCGCGGCAAAGGGCAGCTGGACCAATCCCCCCAGGATCCCGGTCATATCCAGCGGACGGTAACCGTGTTTCTGATACAGCTTGAGGGTTTCCTCGGACAGGCGCTGCGGGTTTTTGCGGAAGCGCTCTTGCAGGCGTTTCAGCTCTGGCTGCATCCTGGCTAACAGCTCGGCGTTCTTCTGGGTCCTGCGCGCCAGCGCGTAAGACACGGGGAGCAGCGCCAAGCGGAAGACCAGCGAAATGGTCAGGATGGCCAGGCTGACGCTCCCGCCAAAGGCCTGGGCCAGCAGGAACAGCCCGGTTTGAAAAAAGCCGATGAAGATGGACCAGAGATCGTTCATTTTACGCCTTACGTTTTACTGCGAGCGCCACCCAATCGAGCTGTTGGCGGCGATCGGATACCACCAGCCCATGCTGGAGGGCGGCTTCTTCCACCCGCCCGGCCTGCGTATCCAGGATGCCGGAAAGCACCATGACGCTCTCGGAGCCAGGGGCCAGCAGGTCCGCCAGCCCGGCTTCGAACAGGCGCACGATCACCGGAGCCAGGATGTTCGCCAGCACGAGGGGCGCCTGGCGGATCGAGAACTGGCCGGCCAGCACTTCGGCTACCGAGCCGATCCCGCTTTCTACCCGTTCCAGGACCTGGTTCGCGGCGGCATTCTCGCGGGTCGAGCGCACGGCCTGGGTGTCGATATCCACTGCCAGGGCATGCCGCGCACCCAGCTTGAGTGCGGCAATGGATAAGATCCCCGATCCACAACCTACATCGATGAGCTCCATCTCGGGGCGAGTGTATTCCTCGATCAACTCAAGACAGAGCTGGGTAGTTGGGTGAGTGCCCGTGCCAAAGGCCATACTGGGATCGATGCGCACGGCCACCCGCCGCGGATCTTCCTGTTCGATCCAGGCCGGCAGCACCAACAGCCGGCGTCCAATCGGGATGGGATGGTAGTGCTGTTTCCAGGAAGACATCCAATCCTCATCCATCACCGGCGCATAGGAGGCCTCCGGCAGGGGCTGGATGCGTCCCAGGTACCACAGGGCTTCGGAGAGACGCTGGCGGTTCTCTTCCAGGCGCTCGTCAACCGGAAGGTAGCCATACACGCGCACCGGACCGACCGGGGTACCCTCGTCTTCTTCCTCATTATATGTAACGGCGCTTTCGACGACCACCCCATTGGTGGCAAAGCGTGCGATGACGTCCGAGACGGCCTCGGCCAGCTCGCCGTCCACGACCAGGCTCACTTCCAACCAGCGCGGATCAGCCACCCAGGACCTCCTTTAAACGGTCGAGAAAGCTGCGTTCCTGCGGGTGGGCGGCTTCCGCTCCCATGGTCGTGGCGAGCTGTTCGAACAGCTTGCGCTGCTCTACGGTCAGGCGTAAGGGGATATCCACCATTACCACCACCAGTTCGTCGCCGCGCCCAGAGCCGCGCAAATGCGGCACGCCTTTTCCCTTCAGGGTAAAGATCCTTCCGGGTTGGGTGCCGGGGGGGATGTGCAGCCGTGACGGGCCGTCCACCGTGGGAACTTCGATCTCCGCACCCAACGTCGCCTGGGCCACGTTGACGCTCAGGTCAAGCAGGATGTTGTCGCCTTTGCGGCGGAAATACTGGTGCGGCCGCACCTGGACTTCCAGGTAAAAGTTACCATTGGGCCCGCCAAACTGGCCCGGCTGGCCTTCGCCTGCCAGGCGGATCTGGGTGCCGTTGTCCACACCCGCCGGGATCGGGACGACCTTGCGCACCGTTTTGCGCTCCTGGCCGCGCCCGCGGCAGGTATGGCAGGGGGTGGAGATTACCTCACCACTGCCGTTGCAGGTCGGGCAGGTAGTTACCTGGACCATGGAACCCAGGAAAGTCTGGCGCACCTGGCGGATCTCGCCTTTGCCGCCGCAGTTGGCACACCGGGTGGGCGAAGTGCCGGGCTCAGCGCCGCTGCCGTGGCAGGTCGAGCATATCTCGTCGCGGGTATACTCCACATCTTTTTCCACGCCAAATACGGCTTCTTCGAAAGTCAGCATCACCTTTTGGCCCAGGTCGGCGCCCCGGCGGGGAGAGTTCCGGCTGCGCCGCCGGCTTCCGCCGCCAAAACCAAAGAATTCCTCGAAGATATCCGACAGGTCCACCTGGGTGAAGTCCGGAGCGCCACCCATATTATTAATCCCGGCATGCCCATAGCGGTCGTAAACGGCGCGCTTCTCCTCGTCGGAGAGCACCGCGTACGCCTCGTTGATCTCCTTGAAGCGCTCCTCAGCGTCAGTAGATTTGTTGACATCCGGGTGATACTGGCGGGCGAGCCGGCGGAAAGCCGATTTCAGCTCGTCTTGGCTGGCGTTCCGCCCGCATTCCAGGACTTCATAATAATCGCGTTGGCTCATAGGTCGGTCAGTTTCTGCTGCTTGTTTGGGATCTAGACCCCAGTGCTGGCGGGTCTGTGACCCGCCAGGAGTTTTGACAATAAATCAGGATTTATTGATGGGGAGATTGCATCTTGCGCAATCTCCCCTATGGCATTACACGCTCTTGAACTCGCCGTCGACCACATCTTCGCCGCCGGGCTCTTGAGCCGGCCCCTGGCCGCCGTCTTCGGGGGGAGGGCTGCCGGGCTGCGGCTGCGGGCCCGCACCGGGCTGCTGGTAGGCGCTGGCGCCGATCTTTTGGATCACCTGGCCCAACTCCTCTGTGGTCTTTCGGATCGTATCCACGTCCTCGCTGCTCATCAGGGTGCGCAGGCGCGAAATATTCTCCTCGGTCTGCTGCTTGAGATCCGCAGGGACCTTCTCGCCCAGGTCTTTTAGAGTCTTTTCAGCCACATAGATCGTATTGTCAGCGTGGTTGCGCACCTCGATCAGTTCCTTGCGCTTGCGGTCCTCATCGGCATGTGATTCGGCCTCGCGGCGCATGCGCTCGACCTCTGAATCGCTCAGGCCAGACGAGGCCGTGATGGTGATATGCTGGCTGCGGTTGGTGGCCTTATCCAGCGCGGTCACCTTGAGGATGCCGTTGGCGTCGATGTCAAAGGTGACTTCGATCTGCGGCATCCCCCGTGGCGCCGGGGGAATCCCATCCAGGATAAAGCGGCCCAGGCTCTTGTTGTCAGCCGCCAGCGGGCGCTCGCCTTGCAGTACGTTGATTTCCACCTGTGTCTGGCTGTCGCTGGCGGTCGAGAAGACCTGGCTCTTGCGGGTGGGGATAGTGGTGTTGCGCTCGATCAAAGGGGTGGCCACACCACCCATGGTCTCGACCGAGAGAGTCAGCGGGGTAACGTCGAGCAAGAGGATATCCTTGACCTCGCCGCCCAGCACACCGCCCTGGATGGCCGCGCCGATGGCGACGACCTCATCCGGATTGACGCCTTTGTGCGGGTCACGGCCAAATTCGCGGCGTACGGCTTCCTGGACGGCAGGCATGCGGGTCATGCCACCCACCAGGACGACTTCATTGATATCCGCAGCCTTCAGACTGGCATCCGAAATGGCGCGGCGCACCGGGTCGAGCGAGCGGCTGATCAGATCGCCGGTTAGCTGCTCGAGCTTGGCGCGCGTCAGGTTGGTAACCAGGTGCTTGGGGCCGCTGGCATCGGCGGTGATATAGGGCAGGTTGATCTCGGCCTGCATCGTGCTGGACAGCTCGATCTTGGCCTTTTCAGAGGCTTCCTTGAGACGCTGGAGAGCCTGGCGGTCCTTGCGCAGGTCGATGCCATTTTCGCGCTGGAACTCTTCGGCAAGATAATCCATTAAGCGCTGGTCGAAGTCATCGCCGCCCAGGAAGGTATCCCCACTGGTCGAGCGTACCTGGAATACCCCGTCCCCCACGTCGAGAATAGAGATATCGAAAGTACCACCGCCCAGGTCGTAGACGGCGATAATCTCGTTCTTTTTCTTATCCAAACCATAAGCCAGCGAGGAAGCGGTCGGCTCATTGATGATGCGCAGCACTTCCAGACCGGCAATCTTCCCGGCATCTTTGGTGGCGTTGCGCTGGGCATCGTTGAAGTAAGCCGGCACGGTGATGACCGCCTGGGTAACCGTCTCGCCCAGATAGGCTTCGGCGTCCGCCTTGAGCTTGGCCAGGATCATGGCCGAAACCTCGGGCGGAGAGTATTCTTTACCATCCAGAATTACGCGCACATCGCCATTAGGAGCCTTGGTCACTTTGTAAGGCACGCGGCTGACGGTGCGCTGCACTTCGGGGTCATCGAATTTGCGCCCCATAAAGCGCTTGATGGAGAAGACCGTGTTCTCCGCATTGATGATAGCCTGGTTACGGGCCACCCGGCCCACCAGACGTTCGTGGTTTTTGTTGACTGCCACAACTGAGGGGACAAGCCGCTCGCCTTCCGCGGAAGGGATGACGATCGGTTCGCCGCCCAACATGACAGACACTACTGAGTTTGTAGTACCCAGATCTATGCCGATGACTTTTCCCATGTTTTCCTCCTAGCGTGCTACCCGGACCAGGGCAGGGCGCAGAACGCGTTCGCCCATCAGGTAGCCAGGTTGAACGACTTCAATGATTTCACCCGATTGATGGTTGGAGCTGTCCTCGTGTGATATAGCTTCATGCCGGTTTGGGTCGAAGGTTTCGGTTTCCGCGGGCATACGCTGGATGCCTTCCGATTCCAAAATGTTCTGCAATTTCCGATAAATCAGCTCGATCCCTTCGGACCATGCCCCCCCTTCACCCGCGCTGGGGCGGGTCTTCAGAGCGCGTTCCAGGTCATCCACAATGACCAGGTATTTCTTGACGATGGAACCGGTCAGGTTCTGGGCCAGCATGCTTTGATCGCGCTCGATACGGCGCTTATAGTTGGCAAAATCGGCCCGCTCACGCTGCCAGCCGTCGAAGTATTCGCCGGCTTTTGCCTGGACTGTTTCCAGGTCTTTTTTCAATGTCTCGAACTCTTCAAGAGAGACCTGGACTGCCTCCTGGGTCGAGGCAGCAGCGCTGCTGCTCTGAGCGGAATCGCCGCCCAGGGTCGAATCGGTCTTTTGTACAGGATGTGAAGTTCGATGTCTCTTTTTTTCTTCAGCCATATCATTCCTCCAAGGAGTAAACAGGTAGGAGTTTGGAGTTTAGAGTCTACAGCTCAGAGTTTAGAGTTTAGAGTCCTGAAATCCTATGGTCTTGAACTGTTGACTCTAAACTGTAAACTGATAACTTTTAACTGTTAACTATCAACCAGGGTTTCCGCCACCAGATCGCTGAGCAAACCGGCGACAAAGCGCACGGTCGAGATAGTGCGCCCATAAGACATACGCATGGGTCCTAATACACCCAGGGTGCCGGTGGCCAATCCCGGCGCACCGTAACGCGCCAGGACCACCGAACACTGGCGCAGATCATCCCAGGTGCCTTCTCCCCCGATCAAAACCTGGACGCCGCCGACACTACTGGTCAGGATGGTGCGCGCCAGCAGATCTTCCAGCATGGAACGCTCTTCCAACAGGCGCAGCGCCCGGCGAGCTTCTTCTGACCCGGCAAACTCGGGCTCGGCCAGCACGTTGGTCAGTCCATCCAGGTAGATCTCACCGGCGACCAGGCGCTGAGTCTGGTCGAGGTCCTGGATGATCAGATCCAGCACATCCGCTTCCAGGTTGCTGAGCTGCCCGCTCACCCCCGGCAGTTCTTTGGCATCCAACCCCTGAACCAGCTGAGAGAGACGATTTGCCGCCAGGGTGAGCTGCTCCTGAGAAACCGGCTCCGGTAGGGTGAACATCTGCTGGTGCAGCTCGCCCCCCACCAGGACCATCACCAGCAGCACCTGCCGGCCGCGGATAGAGATCAGCTCCAGGTGCTTGATGCGAAGCTGTTCCGGGTGCGGGGAGGTCACCAGCGACGCCCCCCGGCTTTGATGCGCCAGGACGGATGCAGCCAGGCGCATCCACTGCTCGACATCCTGGCGGCTCTGGAGGAACTGGTGGCTAATGGTACGGCGCGTGTTGACCGGCAGATCCGTCTGCTGGATCAGGCGGCCAACAAAAAAACGATAGCCTTCCTCGGAGGGGACGCGGCCTGCCGAGGTATGCGGCTGACGCAGCAAACCCATCTCGGTCAGGGCAGACAGCTCGTTGCGCACGGTTGCCGAGCTCATATCCAGGCGGTAACGCTCAACCAGGTGGTTTGAACCCACCGGTTGAGCGGTGTTTATGTAATCGTGGATCACCAAAGTCAGTAAAAACTTTTGGCGGTCGGTCAACTCAATCATTTGACTCCTGCTTTTTAGCACTCGAGGGTCGAGACTGCTAAAAACCTGGTATTGATGATACCATGTATAGAGTAGTGAGTCAAGTTGTCGAGGTTATAGCTTATACCACTTAAGAAAATTGTAATGAAAACAGTTAATTGACCTGGGGTTTTAATTCCTATACAATAGACATACGAATGAAAAATTATGCTCCTCCCACAGACTGCGCCGGTTTCTACCGGTCGGACCACGATCCCCCCCCTACGATAATCGATCAGCAAGATCGGGCAGATCTACCGGTCCTGGCTGTATGATCCCATATTATCTCGTGGGGTTTAAGACCTCACGAAAACGCCTTTTCTAAAAGAGAGCAGCATCTCTTATCAGTTTCGGAGGTACCCTTATGGCCAATACCCCCTTTGTATCCCGGCGCGCGCCGATCTACCAGGACGTGCCGGATGAAAAATGGAACGACTGGCGGTGGCAGCTCAGCCACCGTTTGAATACGGTTGAAGATTTTGAAAAAATACTGACTCTCACGGACAGCGAGCGCAAGGCCTTATCCAGCGCCGGCCTGTTCCGGGTGGATATCACGCCTTACTTTATCTCACTGATCGATCCGCACAACCCCAACGATCCGGTGCGCAAGCAGATCATCCCCACCGCGGATGAGATTGTGCCTTTTACCGGGATGATGGAGGACTCGCTGGCCGAAGACCGCCACTCTCCCGTTCCGGGACTGGTTCACCGCTATCCCGACCGCGTGCTGATGCTGGTCACCACCCAGTGCGCTTCCTACTGCCGCTACTGCACCCGCTCGCGCATCGTCGGCGACCCGAGCGCCACCTTCTCGCGGGCCGAGTTCGAGATGCAGATCGAGTATCTCAAGAACACCCCCCAGGTGCGCGATGTTCTCCTCTCCGGCGGCGACCCGCTTACCCTGGCACCCAAGCTGCTGGATGAGCTGCTCGGCCGGCTGCGTGAGATCCCGCATATCGAGATCCTGCGGATTGGCACGCGCGTACCCGTCTTTATGCCCATGCGCGTGACCGACGAGCTGTGCGCCACCTTAGAAAAATACCACCCCCTGTGGATGAATATCCACGTCAACCACCCCAGCGAGATCAGCCTGGAGCTGGCGGAAGCCTGCGACCGGTTGTCCCGTGCGGGTATCCCGCTGGGGAACCAGTCGGTGCTTCTGGCGGGGGTCAATGACTGCCCGCATATCCAGCGCCAGCTGGTCCAGGACCTGGTGCGCATCCGGGTGCGTCCGTACTATCTCTACCAGTGCGACCTGGTGGAAGGCGCCGGGCACTTCCGCACCCCGGTTGCCAAGGGTATCGAGATCATGGAAGCCCTGCGCGGGCACACTTCCGGCTACGCCGTCCCCAGCTATATGATCGATGCCCCCGGCGGCGGGGGGAAGATCCCGGTCGGTCCCAATTACATGATCAGTATGTCGGACCACAAGATCATCCTGCGCAATTACGAGGGCTACATTACCACCTATGAAGAACCCACCGAATACAGCCCCCACGACCCGAAAACTTGCGCGTACTGCCAGAACAAACGCGTAGAACCCGGCCAGGGCGGCATCTCGGCGCTGCTCGATGGCGACCAGATGTTTATCAAACCCGAGGGTTTTGACGATCTTCACAACCGCGGCGGCGGTTCGCACCGCCTGCGCGCCAATGAAGGTAAGTGGAAACCCTTGGGCATCGGCGAATGAGAGTGGAAAGTGGTTAGTGACCAGCGGCCAGACACCGGGTGTTTTCGGAACTTTCGGCCGGTGTCTATCAGAATCTAAGAAAGTGTTCAGTGGAGGGTGGGTAGTGGGTAGAAATACTGTCCACTGCCCACCCTCCACTACCCACCCAATGGAGGTCTAATGCATTACCGCAGGCTGGGTAAATCGGGATTAAAGGTAAGCGAGATATCCCTGGGCGCGTGGGTCACGTTTGGCGCGCAGATCGACGAGCAGACGGCAATCGACCTAGTCCGCGAGGCCTTCGACCAGGGGATCAACTTCTTTGATAACTCGGATGTTTACGCCAACGGGATGGCGGAGATCGTCATGGGCAAGGCCATCCAGGGTCTGCCGCGCGAAGCCCTGGTGCTGTCCAGCAAGGTGTTCTGGCCTACCATGCCCGGGCCCAATGGGCGCGGGTTGTCGCGAAAACACATCGGCGAATCGATCGATGCCTCCCTGCGCCGCCTGGGGACCGATTACCTGGACCTGTATTTCTGCCACCGTTACGACCCGGACACCCCCATCGAAGAAGTGGCGCGCGTGATGGATGACCTGATCCATCAGGGTAAGGTACTCTACTGGGGGACTTCCGAATGGACCGGCGCGCAGGTCGCCCAATCGCTGGGGATTTCGCGCCAGTTTTCACTGGTCCCGCAGACCATGGAACAGCCGCAATACAACATGTTCCACAGGGAGCGCGTGGAAAACGAGCTGGCGCCCTTGTGCCGGGATTACGGCCTGGGGCTAACCACCTGGAGCCCGCTGTATTCGGGGATCCTTTCCGGGAAATACAACGAAGGCATTCCCACCGGCAGCCGCGCGACCATGGAGAACATGAACTGGGTCCTGGAGCGGATTACCCCGGAACGCATTGCCCTCGTCCGCAGGCTGACCGAACTGGCCCAGGAGCTGGGGCTGACAACCGCGCAGCTCGCCATAGCCTGGACGCTGCGCCGTAAAGAGGTCAGCAGCGTCATCACCGGCGCCACACGTGTCGATCAGCTCGACGAGAATCTCCAATCCGCCGAGGCGGTCGACCTTTTGACCGACGAAGTGCTAGAAAAAATCGAGGTGATCTTGGGGAATTCAACGGAGTAAATTACCTGGGTCGCCCCGGGTTGGGTGGCGGCAGACGGAGGGGTCTGATGACCGGCGTGGGGTTTGAAGGCCATCGTAGGGGCGAAGCATTCGGAAGGGGCCGAGGCTTCGCTAAACCAATTTGTTCTCCGAATGCTTCGCCCCTACGATAATCGCCCAGCCCCACCATCCTTACACCGCCCCTACAATAATTGTGCAGCCCAACCATCCTTGCACACCCCATACAATAATTGCGCAGCCCGACCATCTT
>Ga0105104_10000209_pt1 | contig 43934 bp, 44 predicted proteins | sample PPLLaktember2015_3_FD_87034 | JGI IMG/M metagenome (GOLD analysis project Ga0105104, IMG submission 87034) | Freshwater sediment microbial communities from Prairie Pothole Lake near Jamestown, North Dakota, USA - PPLs Lake P7 Core (6) Depth... | ecosystem: Environmental > Aquatic > Freshwater >... | reverse complement strand
CGTGTTTATCGCCGGCCTCGGTTGGAATATCCACCCGAAATTCCAGGTCATGCCCAACCTGAAGATGGTTACATATAAAGAAGATGCATCGGGCGTTAAACCGAATGGTTTCACCCAGTTTAACATTACGTTCTTTTACCAGTTTTAAATCAAGTCGTCAAAAAAGTAAAAGTCAAAGCAAAAAGGAGAATATGAAATGAAAACAATATCGATTATATTGTCCCTGGTGTTTGTCCTGGGAACCAATTTACTCATTGGCGCCGGGGCAAATGAAAAGATCGTCATCGATGGTTCCACTACAGTCGGTCCGATAGCCAAAGCCTTCGCCGAATATTACATGAAGAATAATCCCGGCGTCAACATTACGGTTTCCGAATCCGGCAGCGGTAATGGGGCCAAGAGTTTGATCAACGGCTCCTGTAATATTGCGAGTATGTCCCGTTTACTGAAACAAAACGAATATGAAGCCGCCGTCCACAGCGAAGTGCTGCCGGTAACCCACGTGGTAGCCTTCGACGGTATCGCCCTTATCGTAAATCCCGGTAACCCGGTGAAGAGTTTGACGATGGACCAGGTTAAACAAATTTACCTGGGGAAGATCAAGAACTGGAAAGACTTGGGCGGTCCCAATGTCCCCATTATTATCATCAGCCGCGACACCAACAGCGGAACCTATGAGACTTTTGAAACCAGGGTCTTGAAGGGTGAAAAAATCGCCAAGAATTGCGAATATGTCGGGAGCAACGGTGCTATTCGAAGCAGGGTGCAAAGCACGCCGGCGGCTGTCGGTTATGTAGGAATCGGTTTTATCGATAATTCCATCAAAGCCCTCGAAATCAACGGCGTTTATCCCAATACCGCAACGGTTAAAAAAGGTTCTTACCCCATTGCAAGGCCTTTATATATGGTTACAAATGATTATCCCAAATTGGGAACAAAACTTTTCGAGTTTATCAATATCTACTTAACCAAGAAAGGACAGGAAATAGTAACCGATATCGGTTTTGTACCGGTTACCAACTATTAAAGGCTAAAGAATATCTCTGGAATATAAAGCTTCCTGGTCGTATCCCCGGTGTTAAGACCGGGAAATACGCGGGAAGCTTTTTTTTTATCCCCCGGCTTCGCTTTCATGCCAATTCGCAAGAAACTCTTAAAATGAATTTTGACTGAAAAGCAACAATAAAATTAACAATTATCAAGTGATATGAATAGTGCCTTCGGCATGAGCGGAATTATCAATCATCAATCATCGAGTGACAATTATCGAGTGAATAGTGCCTTCGGCACGGGATAACGGGGAACGGGAAAAAAAAGAGAAGCAGCGAAGAGGAGAAGGAGATAAGCGGAAGTTGTGCGCTTCGCGCGAGTTGAGTTTTGAGGTTGCTTCACAACCAAAGAAAACGGCAGACGATTTTGAATTATTAATGATTAGTTTTTAATTACTAATTAATTCAGCAGTTCCCCGGAGGAAAGGAAGCTTAACCGAGAATTAACATTACCTTCATTTTTCTTTAACTCGGCTGATAGATAATATTATGAAAATTGAATGATCAGGAGTTAGTGCAGGAATATAAAATGGAAAACGTTGTCACCGCTAAAAAAAGTATTTTGATCAGTAAAGGTACAAGCCGGGTGAAACGGTTGACTAACTTTCTTATGGAGAGTTCATTACTGTTGATAACTTCAGTGTCGATGATTGCCGTAATCTTTATTATATTGTATATCGCTAAGGATGCGCTGCCTTTTTTAAAACTTCGAGGGATCGGCGAGTTCCTGTTCAGTATCCGGTGGTACCCGAGTGGGAATCCACCCGAGTTTGGCGCATTGGCTATTATTTTCGGCAGTATGATGGTAACATTTCTTTCTACGTTGATTGCCGTTCCCCTGGCCATATTTTCAGCGGTGAGTTTAAGCGATATCCTGCCATTTTCTGTTCGACAGGTCATAAAGCCTATTATAGAAATTATCGCAGCCATCCCCTCCGTAGCATATGGATTTTTCGCGTTGGTGGTTTTTGCACCGATATTGCAGCGAAGCGGTGGACATTTGATGGGTATTGGGGTATTGATAGTAGGCATCCCTTTGAGCCTTATCCTGGCTTATATTGCCGGTGACGGCCTTGCCGGCAAACTATTTAAAAAAACCTCAAAGTCCCATATTACCGGTATGTTTATTATACTCGAAAGCCTGATGGTTTTGGGACTTTACAAAATATATTCGATATTGAGCCATATCACTATTTCTAGCGGAACGAACGCATTGAATGTCTCGGTCATTCTTGGAATTATGGCATTACCCACCATCGTGAGCGTGTCGGAGGATTCCCTACAAGCAGTGGGCCGGGAGTTAAGAGAAGGCAGTTACGCGTTGGGTGCTACACGGGCTGAAACTTTGGTAAAAGTCGTGATACCTGCCGCGAAATCCGGCATAATCGCCGCTATTATCATGGGAGTCATGCGGGCCGTCGGTGAAACGATGGTGGTATGGATGGCCTCGGGGAATGCAGCCCAAATTCCCCAACCCTGGACCAATATTTTTCAACCCATCCGAACTCTCACCGCTACGATTGCCGGGGATATGGGAGAAGCAGACCATGTTACCGGTTCCGCCCGGTATCACGTTCTCTTTATGATGGCGCTTTTATTATTGTTGTTCTCTTTTATCAGCAACCTCATCTCCGAATTTTTTGTTCGGCGATCGAAGAAAAAATGGGGGATTTAAAACCATGAAACGTAAAACTCGACGAATATTAGACCGATCCTTCAGCGGATTGGGATTCTTTTCCATTTTTCTTCTTTCTGCTTCTTTATTCGTCGTTTTAGGTCCAATCTTTTACCGGGGTATCGGCGCTTTTATTTTTAAAGGCACCATCGAGTTCCGGAGACTCAATTATGAAGCTTTCAACCGCGGGAATAAAGAAAATCTCCAAAAAGAAAAACAAATTTCTCAACAGTATCGTTCACAAATTTACAAAATGCTGGAGGAATTTCAACACCAACTAGATAATGGCGAAGTCCCCGACAGCGGGAAATTTTCTTCGGACTTCCGCGAATTGAAAAAACAGGTTCGCGCACTGTTAGGCCCTGAACCGGGGGATGAGGAACCGGTTTTAATGCGGGACCGCTTCGGCGAAACCCGGTGGGATAAAGCAAAAGAAGCCCTATATCGTATTCTTTTCATGGAAACATGGGACTATTCCGATCCCGATTCGATGGGAAGAAAAATATTTATTCCCCGCGCCAAAGAATACAAAGGCGCCTCACTTGAAAAGCTGTTTCCTTACATCGAAAAAAATTTTGAAAAAATAATGCGGCCCAGGCTGGTATTTTACTGGCAGTTTATCGCAGACAATTCTTATGATTCTCATATATTCGGGGGAATTTTTGCCGAAGTATTGGGAACCTTTTACCTGGTTTTGGGAACCATGCTTTTTGCGATCCCGATGGGGGTGATTGCCGCTATTTACCTGGCGGAATTTTCTAAAGATAACAGCAAATTGGTCAGTTTACTTCGTGTATTTATCAGTACTTTAGCCGGTGTTCCCAGTATCGTTTTCGGTCTTTTCGGCCTTGCATTTTTTATTAATACCGTAAAAGTATCCAATTCCAAAAGCGTATTGGCCGGATCGATGACTTTGGCTTTGTTGGTTTTGCCTACGATTATTCGAGCCGCGGAGGAAGCCCTGAAAGCCGTTCCAAAAACGTATAAAGAAGCCGCATTAAGCCTGGGGGCCAGTAAAATTCGAGCTGTGTTGACTGTCATTTTGCCGGCGGCGCTCCCGGGTATTTTGACCGGTATCGTCATCAGTATGGGCCGCGCTGCCGGGGAAACAGCACCTATTATTTTCACCGCTGCAGTCAGTGTCGGGAAACCGCTCTCTTTATTTGAATCCTTAAACCAACCTACGCCGGCACTCTCCTGGAATATTTACAACCTGGTGACCGAACATGAATCCGTAGAAAAAATCCGCCACGTTCAATTCGGGATGGTCTTTACACTGGTTTTACTGGTACTTTTGTTAAACCTGGCTGCGATTATTATCCGGGCCAGGGTATCTAAAAAATTAAGAGGATAACACCATGAACCCATCGATATCTATAAATCCGAATGTCATGTCGTATATCGATACGAAATCGCTGGAAAAGGAAGACATCCATGTTTTTTCCGAGGGATTTTCCATTTTTTATAATGACACGGAAGCGATCCGGGAAGTGAATCTGTCGATTCCTGCACACAAAGTAACCGCCATTATCGGTCCCAGCGGATGTGGTAAAAGTACTTTTCTACGTGCCCTAAACCGGATGAACGATTTGATTCCCGGTTGTTATTCAAAGGGCAAATTGGTTTTTGACGGGGAAGATGTTTATGGCGAAAATGTAGACCCCGTACTCCTGCGAAGGCGGGTCGGTATGGTGTTCCAGAAACCCAATCCTTTTCCCAAATCGATATTTGATAACATTGCCTTTGGTCCGAGGGTCAATACTCACATTAAGAATAAAAGCGAGTTATGTGGAATCGTAGAAAAGAGTTTAAAAGATGCGGCGTTATGGGATGAAATCAAGGACCGGTTGAATGAAAACGCGTTATCTTTATCCGGCGGTCAGCAGCAGCGATTGTGTATAGCCAGGGCATTAGCGGTAGACCCGGAAATTTTATTGATGGATGAACCCACTTCAGCGTTAGACCCGAGGGCCACTTCCCGTATCGAGGAGCTTATCGGTGTGCTGCGGGGAAAATATACCATTATTATTGTGACCCACAACATGCAGCAGGCGGCCAGGGTTTCCGATTATACCGCTTTCTTTTATGAAGGCGATTTAATCGAGTTTGCTCATACTGCCCAGCTTTTTACAAAACCGTATGTGAAAAAAACCGAAGAATATATTACCGGCCGGTTCGGTTAATTTTCTACGCCGGCGTGACGAGCGCAGGTTGAAAGACTTGCCTAAAGGGTATTTAAATTTATTGGAATGAAAGAAATTTATTTTTCTTCATTTAATCTTAACAATAGACACTTATCGTAATAAAGGAGGAAAGAATGAAACAATATCGGGTTCTTTTCTTATGTATCCACAATTCGGCCAGGAGTCAGATGGCTGAAGCGTTTTTGAAAGCGATGGGTGGGTCGAAGTTCGCGGTTGAAAGTGCCGGGGTGGAAGTCGGCTCGCTCAATCCTTATGTAGTGCGGAGTATGAAGGAAATCGGGATCGATATTTCAAAAAACCGGTCTAAAGACGTTTTTGAATTTATCCGAGTCAGCCGTCATTTTGATTATGTCGTTACGGTTTGCGATGAAGTCGGTGCAGAGCGCTGCCCGATTTTTCCCGGTTTCACCACGCGGCTTCACTGGAATTTCCCGGACCCATCGACTTTTTTGGGAAGCGATGATGAAATAATGACTAAAATTCGAGACGTGCGGGACCGGATTCAAGACCGGGTCGTCCTATGGATCAAAGCGCTCTCTGAAGGAGAATCTTCTACCGGGGAGGAGGAAAATGCCGGGTAATTGGGGTTCTATTTTAGCTATAACAGCAACCCATATCCTTTTTTTGCTCATTATCATCCAGGCAATTGCATTGAAAAGAAATTGGCCCGTTATAAAAAAGTGTGCGGAAAAAGGGGCGGCGGTTTTAATCATCCCTTTTGTTATTGCTGCCTTTTTTAATGGCCTTGCTCATCGCCCCTCATGGAGTGTGATTTTGCCGCTGCTGGCAGCTTTTTCCCTGGCTGTGGGAATAGTACTCGATTTTATTGTAAACAGCAGCAAGTCCTATTTCGTTTCGGTCGTATTCATGGGATTATTTTTTATTATGGGCGGGATGGGGATGGTGGTATACTCTTTTACTGCCGGGAAAATCACCGGATTCACGGCATTGGCGACGATGGTTGCAGCGGGTTGGGCCGGTTTTTCGAATTCCTTGTCTCGGTAGCCGCACCAGGGTGGCCCCACACTTTGGAAAAAAAAGGGGACAGTCAACCACACTGCGTGCATGGATTTTTTTTCGATTTATTGCTCGAGGGGATGTTGGCTTGGAATAAAGGTGCCGGTTTTAACAAGGTTTTCGATATGGTAAGTACCCAGTTTCCTTGATTTTAGAAAACCGTCCCATGCGGCTTCGGCTAGCCTGCCATTTTCCCTCAGGTCGAAAAGCCATTCATGGGTATATTCTAATCTCCCCGGCGGTTTAATGCCCGCATGAAGCTCCTGGAGCCATCTCATATTCATTTTTTCGTGGGAGCCGATGGGCGGAGCAATCAAAATAGGTATCCCTAAACCGCAGAAAAAAGAAAGCTCACTGGGTTTAGTCCACAAGACATCGGTAACCCGCATTGCCTTATTGAATTTTTCCAGGTATTTGTAAACATCTTGATCGAAAATGATCAAAATCCGCTCATCCAAAAATTCATACAAACCGGCGGAATTTAAATAACCGATGATCTTTTCAAACACCCGCTTCTGGATACCGGCAGATAATTGGATTTTGATTTTCCCTTCGATTATTTTTTGTTTTAAGCTTTTGAGGATGATTTCGATCATTTCCACCTGTGCACCGGCACCACCCACGGCAAAAGTTAAGGTGAAAACATCCTCCCGTTGTTCGGGCATAGCATTTTTATCTAACCAATAAAATACCGATTGGCGGTGAAAGGAGAAAAACTTTTCGGTGGGGTCCAGCCGAAGCAGTCTATTCCAGAGATCTTCTTTTAAAATCTCCAGCTTCTCTTTACTCCCAATATTTTCCTTGGGTAACGGAAACCCGGTTAAGTAGATATTTTCTTCCGGGATACCATAAGTTAGCAGCCGTTTTTTTACATGTGTACAAGGTGCCAGGTATTTGATCCGGCTAACCGAAGGATCAGGCGGAACCCACACCCGGTTGAAATCGGAATCGCAAATTAAAAGGTAATTATCATGCTGGTGTTGGTTTTCTATCTCCATGGCTATGGCCGTTGCATAAAACGTGTGAATCACCACGGTATCCTGATCCTTAATGGATTGAAGCAATGAAGAACACAACCCCTTCTTCTTGACCATAAAGTAGAGATATTTAACGGCGAAGTTCGGATGGGACATATCTTTCACCGGGTAATAGGGTTCGATTTTTTGAAGCGCCAACATAGGGGCCAGGAAATATTTGCCGATCACCGGGATATTTCCCGCCCTCGACGTAATATAATAAAGGTTTTTAATTCTTTTCCAGATATTGTGCTCGCCGGGAGGGGTCACCCGGCGTGAACCGTAAATTAAAATATCCTCATCGGTTAAATCTTTCAATGGGTAAGCTGCGCGGATATGCCCCAGCCCCATTAGCACCGAAATCACTTTGATTTTTTTTTGTTCCATAATTTTTCATATCCTTTTTTTAGTATTAAGGTTTAAACTTCAACTCATGTTCGGAAACCGAAAAGCTTAAGCGCCATAAAACAGGAGACTTTCCTGGCTCAGGGAAATGAGGGTGTCTTTTCCGATAGATATTTTTCCACCTCTCCAGTCGACAGAGCTCCCGAAGAAAGGAGCAAAATAGACCAGGAATAGTATGGTATCTTTCAGCAGGATTGCCAGGGGAAAAAGTAGAACTATGCGCATCTTTTTTTTATCATTTCTATTAATGAAGAAGAAATTCAAGTATTCCAGCATGATTTTAAAAAAAAGACTCCCTGCAAATAACGCAAAGCCGGATTGATTTCTAAGCAGGAGAGAAAAGATGAGAGCCAGGGGAATCGGGTTTAACAATATTTCTAATATGTAAAAGTGAAATTCAAGATGGTATCGCAATTTAGACCAACGTACCATCCGATTATAAAAGGATTTCACTGACCCGCAGCTATTGAAACTGGTGACCCATGTGCAGTTGGTTGAAATGGGGATTTTGCATTGGGTGTAAGTCGCTCCCATCATGTAATCTTCCGCCAAGTAATTCTTAAAGTATGAGAAGCCGCCAAACCGGCCCAGGGTATTTTTTTCCACCAGGATCGATTTTCCCACGATGATTTGCTTTTTGAAGAGCTTCCATGCAGTCAAGACACTCCCGGAAAGGAAGTGGTTAAAGTAGGCATTTTCGACGATACTTCCCAGGGTATGGCTGCCGGTGGCACGGATGGGTGAAAAAACGATTTTTGAATCTTTCTCATTATATTCTTTCACCAGTTTTCGGAGTGTATCTTTTTCGACCCGGATATTTAAATCGCAGACCCAAAAAAGTTGGCCTTCAGCGAAATCCTCCATAACCATCAATTTGCTAACCTTGGGATTTTCAGTGCTGGAATGACCGGTTATAACTATTTTCGAAACGACATGGGCGTATTGGGTTTGAAGGGCCTTGATGGTTTTTATTACCGGATCATCTTCGCTGTCTACGCCGAAGAGAATTTCAAAATTCGGATAATCTACTTGAAAAAGGGATTCTATATTTTTCCCCAGGCTATCGTCCGTATTCCTGATGGTGTCCAAGATGGAAACAGTCGGGTAATGGCCGGCGAGGTTCACTTCTTTAACTTCTTTTTCCCGGTATTTGATGGTGAAAAAGGTATACACCGAAAACGCAGCCAATGATAGAACTACGATAATTAAGGCCATTGTTATCATCATTTTTTCCTCCTTCAATAAAGATACCGGTTCTGTGTTAATTCTTGGTGGAGTTTCTGTGAAATATCCATGAATTTTCCGGTATCCGGTCAATTCGCCGGGATATGTTTAAAATCTTTTAACGATTTCTTAATTTGATTTTAACGGAATAGACTCATTATTATTACATGGTAGATAGTAGTTTGAAATTCAGTGGATTAATAAAGGAATTCCCTTTGATCGAGGTTGTGCAATTCCTGGGCATGACCGATAAAAAAGGTGTTCTTAATATTTTCAATGAAAAAGAGGCTGGGTGCGCCTCATTGTATTTCGATAAAGGAATATTGGTTCACGCCGTATCCGGCGATAGTAAAGGCCTTGGGGTTTTATATTCCACACTGTCCAGGGAAACCGGGTATTTTAAATTCTTATCCGATGAAGAAGCACCGGAAGTAACTATAGAAAAACCGATTCATATCTTATTGTTGGAATCCCAAAAATATATGGATGAGTTAAACCACCTTCAATCGAAACTTCCGCCCGAGGAGTCGATTTTGTACATTCAACCCTACCTGGATAAAGTCCCCCCAATGAACACCTTTGAATGGCAAATTATATCGCTTACAAACGGGCGACGATCCATTCGGCGAATTTGTGAAAAAATCGGCGATGAACTATCTGCCAAAACTGCGATATTTACTCTTCTTTCCAAAGGAATCCTGTCGTGTGCGGAAGAAGAACCGGCATGGGTGTATTTGATCCCACTGCATATCCCTGAATCTGACGTCAACAGCGACCGGTTCTTCCCTCCACTCCTAAGAACCAATCTATTACTTAAAACCATGGATGGGAAATTGACCCTTAAGGATTTAATGTTTAAGTTAAATTTAAAGGGGCGTGAAATTGCGGAAGATATTAAGCTTCTATATGATTGCCATTGGATTAAATTTCAACCGGATCAAGAACGAATTTTTCTTCGTTTTAGAACTGAGATGTAAAATCGTAATGATTAATAATTCAAAATCGTTCTCCGTGATCCGTTTCCCGTTTTCTTTGGTTGCGAAGCAACCTCAAAACTAAACTCGCGCGAAGCGCACAACTTCTGATTATCTCCTTCTCCTCTTCGCTGCTTCTCTTCTTTTTTTCCGTCCCCCTTTTTTCCCGTGCCGAAGGCACTATTCACTCGATAATTGTTAATTGATAATTGTCAATTGATAATCCCGGATGGCGCAGCGCTGCTCGAGGATAGGCTTCTTATCCTCTTAATTTCTTCTTTTCCCAGGCCCTGCAATAATCCCTTATGCAGTTGAGCTTAACGGTTTCTTAACCGTTTCTTCATCATGCACTAACATTGCTATTGTTAAATATTACCATGTACGGACGTTGCGCGTAACATCTCTACATAGTATAATTATATAATGGCTGGAAATACCATGAAAGAAAAAGAAAAAAAGAAAACACTGATCTACGTCGTGGACGACGAACCGGATATCCTGGAACTCATCTCCATAAACCTGGTTAAAACCGGTTTCGACGTTCAAAAATTCACGGAAGCTATGCCCATGATGTTGGCTTTAGCCAACACTAAACCGGAGATGATCATCCTGGACCTCATGCTCCCGGATTCCGACGGGATGGATATTTGCAAACTACTCCGCAGCGATATACGTTATTCGGAGATTCCCATCATCATGGTTACTGCCAAAACCGATGAACTGGACGTGGTCCTGGGCCTGGAATTGGGCGCCGACGATTATATCCCGAAACCCTTCTCCCCCAGGGAACTGGTGGCACGAATCAAAGCGGTCCTACGACGGGAAAAACGAAAAGATGAACAGCGACCCAAACAAATTACCATCGGCAATGTACTGGTAATAGACTCCTCTAAATACGAAGTCCTGGCCGAAGGAAAAAAAATAACCCTGACTTCCACCGAATTCATGATCCTGAAACTACTGGCAGAAAAACCGGGCTGGGTCTTTTCACGAGAAAAAATCCTCGACCTCCTCTGGGGTGACGATAAAGACGTTTTCGACCGCACCATCGATGTCCATATCAAAAACCTCCGGGAAAAACTGGGACCCGCTTCCCACCTTATTAAAAATATCCGCGGCGTGGGATATAAATTAGAAATTTGAATCGATGCGAGATAACGATGAACTCTAAAACAAAACTTTTATCCTTTGTCTTTAACAGGTTCTTTACCCAGGTCTTTATCACTTATGCAATCCTCATTATCCTTGTTTTCATGGTGATTTACTCCTTCTCCATCGAGACACTTCGATCGTTTTATATGAAAGACCTTGAAACCCATTTAACCGACGTGGCCCATTCGATGCAAACCAAAATCTCCGACCTGTATAAACAGGGCTCGGAAATAGACCTGGACTCTTATATAAAACAAATAGGGACTAAAATCGGGATTCGCATCACCATCATCAAACCGGACGGCTCGGTCATCGCGGATTCGGAAAAAAAACCGCAAACGATGCAAAATCATAAAAACCGGCCGGAAGTGATCCGGGCCCTTCTAGGCGAAACCCAGGAGTTTGTGCGTTTCAGCACCACAACCAACGAAGAAATGCTCTACCTCGCGGTTCCCATCACCCAGGACATGCAAACCCAATTGGTTATTCGCATGAGCGTCTATTTCAAGAAAATCGATCACCTCCTGGATGCCCTGAAAATGAAATTCGCCGCTGCTTTAGCCATCATTTTTGCAGTGGCACTGCTGATCGCTTTCTATTTCTCCCGCACTATATCCCGCCCCGTCCATGAAATCACTTCCGCTGCCCGCGCTTTCGGCTCAGGTAATTTCGACGCCAAAGTATTTATTACTGCTAAAAACGAACTGGTGGAAATCGCCGAAAGCTTCAACACGATGGCAGATGCACAAAAAAAACTATTCCGCGAACTCAACGAAAACCGCACCGAACTCCAGGCGGTCCTCTCCTCCATGAAAGAAGCACTGATCGTCATCTCTCACGACGGGAAAATCACCCTCTGCAACCGAAGCTTTGAAGAAATGACCGGCAAAACTGCCGCTGCCGTCACCGGTAAAGCATACTGGGAAACCTTCCGCATCCCGGACTTCGAAAACTGCGTGAATACCGCCTTTAATAAACGCCAAAACCTCTACCGGGAATTGGAATTCAACGATAATACTTTCCTCTGCGGCTTTCATTCCATGAGCGACAGCGATAAATTGGTCATTGTTTTTATGGATATTTCCGATTTCAAAAACCTGGAAAAACTCAAAAAGGAATTTATTGTCAACCTGACTCATGAGTTAAAAACACCCCTCACCGCGGTCAAAGGTTTCGTAGAAATGCTGACCATGGAAGAAAACATCCAAAATAAATCTTACCTGGATATTATCCACCGCCATGCAGACCGGATGAACCAGATCGTCTCCGATATGTTATCCCTCTCCGAACTGGAAGACAATAAACGAGAAATCGTTTTCGAAACCGTCAACCTCAGGGAAACGGTTAATAATATCCTGAAAATTTATGTGAATAAGATCACAGGGAAAAATTTGCAATTGGAAATCGATATCCCCGACGATTTACCCTCTATACCGGGTGAACGGTTCAAATTGGAGCAAGCTTTCGTTAATTTAATCGACAACGCGGTCAAATATACGGAAGAAGGTAAGATATCGATCCATATGAGCCTTGAAACCCCGGCAGACAACAAAGAACCCGGCAGCGTCAAAATCCGGATACTCAATACCGGGAACCCCATACCTGCCAAAAGTTTGCCCCGCATTTTCGAACGTTTCTATGTAGTAGACAAATCGCGATCGCGGAAACTGGGAGGAACAGGTTTGGGGCTTTCCATCGTTAAGCATGTCATCTTACTGCATCAAGGCGAGATCGATGTGGAAAGCTCCCCGGAGAAAGGAACGGTTTTTACGATATCTCTTCCGTTGACCAGGCGGCAGTAGTTTATATTAGCCGCAGACAAAAAGGAAAACTTTTATAATCTCGATGCCTTCTTTTTCCAATTCCCGGATGAACTTCTTTATTATGCCTGTAATTCGATCGATCTCTTTCATTATATTCCTCATTGTCTTTTTTTCTTTTTTGTTACGATTCTATTTAAATTAAAACAAAAAGTCAACAGAATCCTTGGGGACCTTGGGGATTATTTTTGTTTGCCGCACAGGAAGAAATAAGCAAGAAAGGGCGAAGCGTTCCCCCTCGCTTTATTCTTACGGAGTATATCAACGAGCTTCTAAAGGAGGCTCTTTTTGATAAGTTGGAAGATAGTTCATTCTGTGGCCGAATTCCGAGATGTAAGGGCGTGATTTCCTTTGGGACTACGCTGCGAGAATGCGAAAATGAACTGCATTCTACTCTTGAAGATTGGATATTGCTTGGCTTGAAGTTAGGACATCATTTGCCGGTCATAATTAACTCACACCGCACACTCAAATTTTTGAATAGGAGGTAATCGATTCATGATGCCAACACTCGAACATATAACGGTATCGGAGTTTCAAAACCTATTAAATCACTCTAAGCTTCCTCCAAAAACTCGCTTAACAGTTACTTTTGAAGATGATAAAACCGGGATAGAGATATTGAAAAGAAAACGTGCGACAGAAGCGATGCAGAAACTCAAAGGCTCAGGAAACGGTAAACTTGTTGCCGCTCTCCTGGAAGAACGACATAGAGACAAGCTGCGATGAGCCAATATATTTTTGATACATCCGCTTTATTGGCCTATATAGAAAATGAAGAACGCTTTTAATAAACGCTCTTGATAACAAAGATGAGCTATTTATTTCAACGGTTAGTTGCATTGAGGTTTTTTATATTTCAGCACAAGAGCAAAGCAAAGCAATTGCAGAAGATCGCCTCAAAACCAAACGGCACGCAGTGCCGCAAAATCCTCTTAACTTCTTCTTTTCTTATCCTCTTCTCTTCTCTTCTTTCTTTTCACTACGCGGGGTTTTATTGTATGTCGGGAAATAATTATTGCTTATTGCACGACAAGAAATTTTTATTGCACATTAAGAAACTTTTGTTGCATGACAGGAAATAATTATTGCATGTCGGGAAATTATTATTGCGCACCAGGAAATTATTAGTGTATAGCAGGAACTAAATATTGCATGACAAGAAATTTTTATTGCACGACAAGAAACAAATGTTGCACGTCAGGAAATTTTTATTGCACAACAAGAAACAATTATTGCACGCCAGGAAATTTTTATTGCATAACAAGAATAAATAATTACCTCCGAAACATATTTTTTTGCGCAACAAGTAATTTTTATTGCATACCGCGCAATAAATAGTGCATGGCGAGAAACAATTATTACGCATCATGCAATATTAATTTCGCACCATGCAATAAAACTTGCGTATCATGCAATCATTTTTGCATGCCAAACAATATTCTTTGCATGCCGTGCAATAAAAATTTCGTAACATTCAATTATTTTTGACGAACATGAAATTTTTTGCTCGAAAACATTTATATTACAAGCCGAAATGCCAAAAAAACAGCTAAAATTTCTAAACCATCCAGGTGATATTTTCGTAAAGGGGGTCAAGTCTTGAATTGCAACATTTTGATAGGTTTTATGCGGATATTCCTACCATCTTTTCTTTAAGCGCCGATCGGTGCGGGCGAACACATCGGTTCGCCCCTACGTGGGTATTACCACGATTAAACTTTAATTCTCCAAACTCGCACTCTGTCCACGATGTCCACACTGTCCACGTTGTCCACATTCTTGCCTATTCCATGCCTATTCTTGCCAATGTCCATTTTGCAAAAGAGTGTGGACCCCACTGCGTGGGTGGGCGTTTGCAGAGTTGTGGTATCTTACGATGTTCATGGTATGGTCTGACTCCTTTGATTTTTAATTTTATGCTTGGGTTGGTAAATATGGACTTTATGGACGAAGGATTCGCTCGAAAAACCGGGAGTGAATAGGGATTTTTTTTGACTGCAATGAGATATGTTTAGACACAGAGGGCTGCAATTTCATAGTTTTCGGGCGAGCCCCTACCGGGTTGATTTTGTTCCCAGAATTGGTATTAACAATGGATTGGAGAAAGTTTTTTTATTTCTTCCACGGGTAAATCCGTATATTTTGTAATCATATCTAATTCAAAACCATCTGCCAACATCCTCAACGCAGTTTTCTTTGCTTTTTCTGTTTCTCCCTTTTCTATTCCTTTTGCTATCCCTTTTTTCATACCGCGTCTTTCTGCTGCTCGTTCAAATGACAGGACGTATTCCATTTTCGGCAATCCCGTTAATTTCCTTTTGGAGAAAGCTTTTTTATTTCTTCCACGGGTAAATCCGTATATTTTGTAATCATATCTAATTCAAAACCATCTGCCAACATCCTCAAAGCCATCTTCTTTGTTTTTTCTCTTTCTTTTGCTATCCCTTTTGCTATCCCTTTTGCTATCCCTTTTGCTATCCCTTTTTTCATACCGCGTCTTTCTGCTACTCGTTCAAATGACAGGACGTATTCCATTTTTTTGTCCTCCTCTACTTCTTTTAATATTTGCAATTTCTTTTGATCGTATATCTCCGGTAAACGGATCACCTGCTCGAAAAATTTCAATATGACCCGGATCGTTTCCCGGTTGTATCCAAACTGGTAACAAAACCGGATTAATTCCTTGGTGACCTCGAATTTCTTATCATTACCGGCATTCTTGACCTGGTGGCTCCTTAACTGCGCCAACACCACCATTCGCATCGGGTTTTTACTCTCTTCCAACTTCTTCTTCAATTCTTCGTTGGTTTCATAATCATTGATTTTAACCACAGGTATCTTCATCAACAGTTCAAAATCCGGCAAATTGATGTCGAATTGATTCGGCTTGAACTTTGGGTTGTTATCCGTCAGCAGCGCCATGCTGACCACCTGGGTTTTCTTATCCTTCTTTTTATCGAAGGCCCGGTAATAATAAACAAACATCCGCTCCATGAAATCGGGCCTCTGCTGCCCTTGCACTTCAATATGGATGATAAGGCGAATGTATTTTTTCGGTTCGCCCTTAAGACGGGCTTTCACCAGCGCATCGGCAACCCGGTCTCCTTGTTTGCTCCCCGGATCGATCTCTTTCAACTCTTTATCCAGGAATTGGATTTCTTTAGTAAAATCGATGATCCGGTAAATATTAGGAAAAAAGAATTCGAGGAAATCCCCGAATAACTGTTTGATGATTTCTTTCCATGCAGAGTCGTATTTCCTTGATGGGGCACGTTTTTTTCCTGGTGATTTTCTTTTTTCGTCAGCCATTGTTCTTATGCTCTCACTAGTATATTAACAAAAAAACACGATGAATTCAATCCCGACATCGATATTTTCTTTCAAAAATCAACTTTTAATCGAATCAACCGTTTGACCTCGTCGACATCCTCATCATCATCGATATCAAGCGAAATACCCCTCCCTTCGGCATACTTCCTGGCTTCACGCAGCGAAACCAAAGTTTCCTCCCTTAACCCATAATTTGCAGCAGCTTCAACCGCCCTATCCCCATAAACAAAACCAACCCTGAAATAATCTTGATAAGGATAAAAAAAGAAGAGATTCCTTTTTTTTCGGATCATCTTCAAAACCCACCCGGATTTTGGATTATAGAATTTCCATTCTTTTTCGATAGGACTATAGTTTTCTTCAAGATGAGACGTAATTTTCCCCCATAAAATCCAATTACGACCCAAAACTTTCTCCAGGGAATTATCATCCGGTTTCACGGTTTTATCTTTAAAAACACCATCAGACATGACAGCCTCCTTTAAAAAGTGAAGTTCCAACACTTTTCCGGTACTAAAAAAAATGCCGAAGATAGAAACATATATACCTTATTCGTGATTTTGTCAATCCCCACAACAAATAAGCAGCAATTAACGGAACGGAAAAACAAAACGGTCTTGACCGACATGATTGAAGTCCGCACCCATTTCTACTATAATTATAATACCCGCTTGGGCAAATTTATTCCCAGCCAGGAGGCTTGACCATGACTGCAAATATCAAATCAAAAACAATCTTATACGCCATGATAATTATAATACTGGGCTTTCCCCTTTTCTTTTACTCCCAGGAATACCTCCAGGAATACTACCCGGAAAAAGATCCCGCGGTATTACAAAACCTGGAAAAATGGCAGGATATCAAATTCGGGCTACTCATGCACTGGGGGCCCTACAGCCAATGGGGAATCGTCGAATCCTGGTCCATATGCTCCGAAGATGAAGACTGGTGCCGTAGAAAAATCCCCGACTACGAAGAATATAAACGCCAATACAACGAACTTCCCAAAACCTTTAACCCGTCGAAATTCGATCCTTCCGCCTGGGCCAAAGCCGCTAAAGAAGCAGGAATGAGATACGTTGTATTCACCACCAAACACCACGACGGTTTCTGCATGTTCGATACAAAATACACCGACTATAAAATAACCTGCAAGAATTGCCCCTTCAGCCTGAACCCGAAAGCCAATATTGCAAAAGAAATCTTCAATGCTTTCCGCAGCGAAGGCTTCATGATCGGCGCCTATTTTTCCAAACCGGACTGGCATTGCGAATACTACTGGTGGCCCAACTTCGCTGCCCCGGACCGAAACGTCAACTACTCCATTCAAAAATACCCGGAACGCTGGCAAAAATACGTGGAGTTCACCCATAACCAGGTCATGGAATTAATGACCGGGTACGGGCAAATGGATATCCTGTGGCTCGACGGCGGGTGGGTTCAAAAATTATCCCCGGAACAAATTAAACAATATATCGCCCATCACCCCGATAACCGGCAGCGAATCCAAAACCAGGACATCGATATGGCCGGACTGGTCAAAAAAGTACGAGAAAAACAACCGGGCATCATCGTAGTCGATCGCGCAGTCGAAGGCCCCTTCCAAAACTACCTTACCCCGGAAAACCAGGTGCCCGGCAAACTACTCCCTTACCCCTGGGAATCATGCATTATCATGGGCGGCGGCTGGAGTTATACTTTCAACGCCCAATACAAAACCGGCAGAGAACTGGTTCATCTCCTGGTCGATATCGTCTCCAAAGGCGGGAACCTGCTCCTCAACATCGCCCCTTCACCGGAAGGAACCTGGGACGACAGCGCCTACACCTCCCTTAAACAATTGGGCCAATGGATGAAGATCAACAGCGAATCCATCTATAACTCCCGCCCCTTCAAACCCTACAAGGACGGAAACACCTGCTTTACCCAAAATAGATCCAGCGGCGATATCTACGCCATCTACCCGGCATCTGAAAACAAAACCACCCCCCCGGCGGTAATTCAATTGAAAAACACTTATATTAATATTGCCAATATCAAACGAGTCACCCTACTGGGATGCGGGGAGGAAATTCAATGGAAAAAAAAGAACAACGGGATTTCAATTACGATTCCCCCCACTTTCCGGGAAAATCCTCCTTGCACCGACGCATGGGTAATCCGCATGACCTGCACCGACAACAAAAAATAGACCAGGAAACCCTTTCGTGAAAAGAGTAAGATATAATTCCAAATATTAACCGGAGTCAGTCCACGCCGATTTAAAACCGTGCCAAAGGCACTATTCAATTGATACTTGTTAATTCTATCGCGGCTTTTCAGTCAAAATTCATTTCAAATGTTTCTTGCGAATTTTTATCGAACGAGCGCAGCGATGTTCGTGGATCGGCTTCTTATCCTCTAATCCTCTTAAATTCTTCTTTTCCCCGGTTCTACAATAAAAATGCCGACTTTTTTTCAAAACCCCTTGCATTTATTCGCAAATAATTATACAATATGTGTTCTCCGTATGAGAAACGTATGGAGAGGTGTCCGAGCGGTTTAAGGAGCACGCTTGGAAAGCGTGTGTACTGGAAACGGTACCGTGGGTTCGAATCCCACCCTCTCCGTTTCTTTTTTTATTTTAAATGGAAAATAACAATAGCGAAGAAAGTGATGCAATCCGGTCCGGGAGCCTGACAATAAGGAACTGTGAACCGTGTCAGGACCGAGAGGTAGCAGCAATAAGCAGACCTCTTTATGTGTTCGGGATTTCCCGGGCCCTATTTCTTTAACGGGATGGTTCCCTAATGTATCTTGCACTAGCCAGGAAATACAGGCCACAAAAATTCGAGGATTTAATCGGGCAACCCCACATCACCAAAACCCTCCAGAACGCGATCGTGATGAATAAACTCTATTCATCCTTGATCTTCTCCGGGATGAAGGGTGTGGGCAAAACATCGGCAGCACGAATCCTGTCGAAAGCCCTGAACTGCGACCACGGCCCTGCCCCAGAACCGTGCAACCAATGCCCTACCTGCATCGAAATCACCGAAGATAAATCCCCGGACTACATCGAAATCGACGGCGCTTCCAATAACGGCGTCGAAGAAGTTCGCTCCCTCAAGGAACGAGTCAAATACAAACCCTTTAAAAATCGATACCGCATCGTGGTCATCGACGAAGTCCACATGCTCTCCAACTCCGCCTGGAACGCACTACTCAAAACCATCGAAGAACCTCCACCCCATACCTATTTTATTATGGCCACTACCGACTTTCACAAAATCCCGGCGACCATCGTTTCTCGATGCCAACAATTCGAATTTAAACGAATCCCCTACGAAATCATTACCCGACTCCTGGGGGAAATTTGCGTAAAAGAAAATATTAAAATTACCGATTATTCGCTCTATTTAATCGCTAAAGCTTCCGAAGGCAGCCTCCGCGATGCAAAAAAAATACTGGACCAATCCGTGGCCCTGACCAGCGGCGAAGTCAACGACAAAGACGTTATCAATATCCTCGGCGTGATCGAAGAAGAAATTTTTATCGACCTCACCCGAAACGTCTTCAATTGCAACCGGAAAGAAATTATCCAACAAATCAACGACCTGATCGAACGAGGTATGGATTTACGCTTCTTCTATAATGAATACCTGAAATTTTTACGAGACCTACTTATCCTGAAATCCCTGGTAGATTCGGAAAAACTCCATAACCTCAACCCCGAGAATATCCCCCAATTGAGAGAAATGCTGGAAAATGTCCGGGAAGTTGAATTACTGCGCTATTTCAACGCCGCCAAAGACATGGAACAAACCGTAAAAAATACCGAAAACCCCCGCATCATCCTGGAATACCTTTTCTTGAAATTATCCTATTTCCCTTCCCTGGTATCTATTGAAGAATTGATCCAAAAAACACAGTCAGGCCCAACCCCCAGGATCGAACACTCCCGAAGCGAATCACCAATACCCGACGCTGCCCCGATACATCGACAGGAAACCACAGAGGGAAGCGATATCCATTCAATACTGATCGATACCGTATCGAAAGAAAAACCCCGACTGGCTTCAAACCTCGGCTCTTCTTCCTTTTCCCTCCAGGAAAACACACTGAACATCACATTCACCGGCGATATGGAATTCGCCTATAAAAACGTCGTGGAGCACACCGATTACCTGGAAGAAATCCTCTCCAAAGTACTGAAACGCCGGGCGGAAATAAACGTACGAATAGACAAAAGCAACCTGAAAGAAGAAGAAACTCGAAAAAAAGAATTGGAAAATGATCCCAATATCAATCGGCTGGCCGATCGCATAAAAGGGAAAATCGTTTCAGTGGAAAAAATAGAAAAGTAACCCGATACTAAAGGAGGATAATATGGCAAAAATGCAAAATATGAACCAGTTGATGAAGATGGCAACGGATTTGACCCGGAAAATGGAAGAACAAATGAGCGCCACCGAAGTCGAAGGCAACGCCGGCGGCGGGATGGTCAAAATCACCATGAACGGCCATAAAAACATACTGGGCGTCGAAATAGCCAAAGAAGTCGTGGACCCGGATGATATCGAAATGCTCCAGGACCTGGTCACCGCAGCTTTTAACGATGCACTGACCAAAGTCGATGAGAAATTGAAAGAAAATATGCCCTTCCCCGGCGGCATTCCCGGAATGCCGGACGGTTTCTCCCTACCTGGATTTTAAACCTTAATACCCCGCCCAGGGTAATGAAATGGCGTTCGAATTTACATCACCGGTAAAAAGATTGATCGAGGAATTAAAAAAAATCCCCGGCATTGGACGTAAATCCGCCCAACGAATCAGCTTTTTCCTGCTGAGAGCTGAAAAAGAGAACGCCATAGCACTGGCTAACGCAATAATAGACGCACGGGAAAAGACATTCTTTTGCTCCATATGCAACAATATCACCTCCGAAGACCCCTGCGAAATATGCGCATCGACGGACCGCGAACAATACAAGATATGTATCGTGGAAGAACCTTTCAATATCTATTCCATCGAGAAAACCAACCTTTTTAAAGGAATGTACCACGTTCTACACGGCAATCTATCCCCCATCAAGAGTATCGGACCGGACGAACTGAAAATCCCCGGCTTTTTAAATCGTTTGGACCGGTCAAAAATCGAAGAAGTAATCCTCGCCACCAGCCCCACCACCGAAGGCAATGCCACAGCTCATTACCTTTCCGAATTGATTAAACAAAGACATCCCTCCACCCGGATCACCCGGCTTGCACTGGGTATCCCCATCGGCGCGGATATCGATTACGTGGATTCCGTTACGATCGCCAAAGCCCTGGAAGGACGCATCGAATTATAGATGCCGGGAGACACACCGACAATGCGAAAAATGCTGGAAATCATATGGTACGGACGCGCAGGGGAAGGCGTCACCTCCGCAGCATCGATAGCGGCAGAAATTTTTGCAGTAGAAGGAAAATATGTTCAAGCTTTTCCTCAATTCCGGATGGAAAAGAACGACCCCTTTATGCAAGCTTATAACCGATTTTCAGACTCCAGCCTTAAACTTCATTCCCCCATTCAAAAAGCCGATGCCGTGGTGATTTTAAATACCGAATGGCTTAAATATGCCTATATGCAGCCTTTCCCCGATTGGGACTTCGAAATCAGGGTCAAAAAAAACGCCGCTTATTTCATCAATACCCCCCTCCCTTCCCAAACAATTCGCGAAAAATACAACATCGCTTCACCCTCCATTTATACCCTGGACGCAAATGCCCTCGCCGCCGCCGACCCGGGAAAACCCTTTCCCAATATCTTTATGCTGACCTCCTTCATCCTGTGGATGAACTGGATCCCCATCGAACAATTTAAAGAACACCTACAAACCTCCCTCTCCCAACGATGGGGCAGCGATACCGCTTCCTCCAATTTAAAAGCCATCGAACGAATGCTGAAAGGAAACGCCAATGAAATCAAACCTGCTGAAATGGAATGAATTATTAACCGGCGGCATAAACCCCAACGCCGGCAATTCCGTCGAACACCTCACCAGCCTATACCGGAAAGACGAAAAACCCCAATTCGATGAAACAAATTGCATTCATTGTTTTTTTTGTTGGGTTTTTTGCCCGGATAATGCTATAATAATAGAGAATCAGAAAGTAACCCGGATAAATTATGATTACTGCAAAGGATGCGGCATCTGCGCCAATGAATGCCCGGTTAAACAAGAACCGAAACCTTTAATTATGATTAAAGAAAATATTGAGTTGTAAAAGTGTTAGGATATTTAGTATAATATAATATTAAATGTAAATGGATTTTAAGAAAAAGTAAAACGGAGACAGTTGATTTCGACTGTAAGATAGTGTATAAATGAGTACGATGAAAGTAATGGATGGAAATACGGCAATGGCCGAAGCCGTTAGGCAAGTGTGCCCAAACGTGGTGTTTGCCTACTCGGTGATCCCTGCGGCTCCAATACTGGATCAAATTAACCTATTTGCAGCGAACGGGACCCTGGATGCGGAAGTGGTCAATGCCGAATCCAGCCAAAGCGCCCTTAACGGATGCATCGGGGCATCGGCAGCAGGAGGCAGAACATTCACAGCTACAGCCTCCCAGGGCCTGGCCCAAATGCATGAAACACTTTTCGTCTCTTCAGCCCTCCGCTTACCCCTGGTACTGGGTGTTACCAACCGCGCACTAGCGTCCCCCCCAAACCTTCACGCCGACCACACCGACACCCTGGCAGAACGCGATTGCGGATGGATCCAATTCTACTGCGAAACCCCCCAGGAAGTCTACGATAACATCATTCAAGCTTACCGGATCGCAGAACATGACAGCGTCCGTACCCCGGTAATGGTAACAATGGACGCCTGGACCACCTCCCATTCCCTGGGAAATATTTTCATCGAAGAAAAAGAAGAAATCGATAAATTTGTTGGAAAATGGGACCCCATGTATTCCCTGCTGAAAAACAACCGACTCCTGACCATGGGCTCCCACGCCATGCCGGAATACTATTTCGAACATAAATATAACCAGGCCCAGGGCATCGAAAATGCCCGCCATATTATTAAAGAAGTCGGCATAGAATTCGGACACCGGTTCGGACGTTATTACAGCCATTTTGAAACTTACGAGTGGGAAGATGCCCAATTCGGGATCATTGTAATGAACTCAACCGCAGGAACAGTCAAAGAGACCATCGACCAACTGAGAAACCAGGGCGAAAAAATCGGGGCATTGAAATTAAGAGTATTCCGACCCTTCCCAGCCCAGGAATTATGCGACGCCCTCTCCGGGCTAAAAGCCATCGCTGTACTGGAACGCTCCCTGGTCCCAGGGACCAACGGCGGACCGCTAACCAATGAAATCCGTTCAGCCCTTTACGATAACGGGAAACCCGGTAAACCCTCCGTCATTCCATACATTTATGGTTTGGGCGGACGACCCATCGACGTGAAAGATATCGAAGATATCGTCAAAGAAATTAAAAAAGAAAGCGAAAAAGCCGAAAAAAATAGTGAGGCTCGCTATATACATTTAAGGCAATAAATCGATGGCAACATTGAAAAAACTGGCAGCACGCGACGACGGCTTTGTGTCCGGCCATGCACTCTGCCCCGGATGCGGCATACCCATCATCTTAAAAATGATATTACGTGCTTCCCGCTACCCACTCATCGTCTCCAATGCCTCCGGCTGCCTTCAAATGGGGTCCGCCAACTTCCCCCGCACCAGTTGGAATGTCAATTGGATTCATACCCCCTCCGCGGAAATTTGCGCAGTCATGTCCGGTATCACCGCTGCTTACCGCTCCTTTAAAAAACAAGGAAAACTGGGAGTAGACAACGAAAGAAAATTCCTGGTTATCGGAGGCGACGGCACCACCTATGACAGCGGCTTCGGCTCTCTCTCCGCTGCATGCCAACGAGGAGACGATATCGTTTACCTTTGCTATGACAACCAGTCTGTCGCCCATACAGGCGGCCAGGCTTCTTCCGCAACCCCCCGCGGCGCATCTACACCCAACACACCTTCAGGGGAAGTATTACCGGGAAAACTCAACTCCCGCAAAAATATAACCTCCATATTAGCCTCCCACAGTATCCCCTACATCGCACAATCCGCCCCCTGGATATGGCAAGATTTATATAAAAAAGCAGAAAAAGCATTTGAAACACGAGGACCTGCTTTTCTAAACGTCCTGAGCCCCTGCCCAACCCGATGGAAAATTCCAACGAAAAAATCCGTCGAATGGACACGACTCGCCTCCGATACATGTATCTGGCCCATATTTGAAATCACCCCGGGAAAAAAAGGACTCAACTTCACCCTGAATTACAAACCCAAAAAAAAACAACCGGTGGTCGAATGGCTCAAATCCCAGGGACGCTTTCAACACCTGGCAAACCGTGAAAATAAATGGATCGTCGAAAAAATCCAACAAGAAATCGATAAAGAATGGGAACTCTTACTATCTCTTTCACAAAAAGATGAAAAAGAAAAAGAGAACAACGTAAGAGATAACTAAGATGCAAGAGAATTTTATAATATATAACGAAGAATATGTTTTGATCAAAGAAATTTTAAAAACATTGAAAGCCAACACACGGGCCGAAATTGTATTCATTACCGATTCAGAAGGTCACTGCATTGCTTCCACCGGGGAAATGGAGGACTCCCATCTCAATTCCATTTCCTCCCTGATTGCCGGCAGCATGGCTGCCGTCAACGGTATCGGCCAGATGCTCAAAGTGGAAAAATTCACAACGATTTTAACGGAATCAACCGATAAAAACCTGCACATTTCATTGATCAATGACCGTACGATGCTGATCGTCATTTTTGACAATAGTTCCAACCTCGGCATTATCCGCTTTCGAGTAAAAAGCGCCATCCAGGACCTGGAAAAAGTGTTTATTACTATTAATGAAAAACTGAAAGTCAGCGCCAACGAAGATGGAATGTCCCCTTTCGAAGGGGTTTCCGATGAAGATATCGATGAAATATTTGGAGATTAACCTTGTCATTTCTAAACTATTCAACCAGGGAAATTAACTTTAAAATTGTGTATTATGGTCCGGGCTTGAGTGGCAAAACCACCAATATCAAAACAATATATGAGAAAGTCAAGACCGATAATAAAGGAAAACTGGTCAGCCTGGCTACCGAAACGGAACGAACCTTATTTTTTGATTTTTTCCCACTGGACCTGGGAACCATCAAAGGCTATAAGGTTAAATTCCACCTATATACTGTGCCGGGACAAATCTACTACAGCAGTTCACGAAAACTGATCATGAAAGGCGTTGACGGCATCGTGTTCGTGGCTGATTCCCAGCGCGAACGCTTCGAAGCCAATATCGAAAGCCTGAACGACATGATGGATAACCTCAGAGACTACAGCATCGACTTCGAAACCATGCCCTATGTCCTTCAATTAAATAAACGCGATTTGCCCAATATCACTCCGGTTAACGAACTCATCGCCGCCCTGCGAAAAAGAGACGAACCCGTGGTGGAAGCGATGGCGTTAAAAGGCGAAGGCGTCGTTGAAACCCTCAAAGGTATTTCAAAACTCATTATGATCGATGTTAAACAGAAACTAAAATAGTAACGTGTACCCCATGATACCAATAAAAATTAAAATTTTACGGTTTTTTTTGGGGGAAAGTATTGACAATAAACCCAATCTAGGGTAAATTAAGGGCTACATAGGAGGAATTAACATGAACAAGAACGATTTAGCTGCACAAATGGCTAAAAAGGCAAATGTGACAAAAGTCGACGCCGCAAAAGCGATCGATACCTTCGTAGATGTGATTAATGACGAATTGAAAAAAAAGAACGGAAAATTAATTCTCGTAGGTTTTGGGACTTTTAAAACCATTATTAAAAAACAAAAGAAAGGAAGAAATCCCAGGACCGGCAAGGAAATCGTTATTCCTCAGAAACGAGTCGTAAAATTTTTAGCTGGGAAAAAGTTAAAAGAAATCGTTGGATAGTTATCCATCTCTTTCTATTGACCCCAGGCGTTTTTACTGCACGTGGGCGCGTAACTCAGCTGGTTAGAGTGCTATCTTGACATGGTAGAAGTCGGCGGTTCGATTCCGTCCGCGCCCATTTCCATGAAATTTCAAAGAGACACTACATATATGGGTAAGCAAAATAATGAGGTTGTACTGTTAAAAATTGATGGTGAATTAAAAGATCTCGATACAGTCTATTCGAAAGAATCGTTAGTTGAAGAAGTTAATTCACAGTCGGAAGAGGCGCTGCACATTTATAAGCATTCGTGCGCTCACTTAATGGCTCAAGCTGTCGTCGAATTGTTCCCGGACATTCAATATGGCGTGGGGCCGGCACTGGATAATGGATTTTATTACGATTTCCTTTCCCCACGGCCTTTTACCCCCGAAGACCTTGAAGAAATATCCAAACGGATGAAGCAATCGATCAAGCAGAATATTAAAATCCAACATTTGACGTGGAATAAACAGCAAGCCCTGGATTATTTTCTATCCAAAAACCAACATCTCAAAGTCGAACTCATCAACGAAAAAGTCGAAGGGGATGAAGTCTCGGTTTATAAGCAAGGAGATTTTGTAGACCTGTGCAGGGGCCCCCATTTACCGAATGTTTCCTACTTGAAGTATTTTAAATTGCTGTCCGTTGCGGCGGCATATTGGAAAGGGGATGAAACCAACCACTCGATGCAGCGAATATACGGCGTGGTCTTTCCTACCCCCGAACAATTAGACGACCATTTAAGATTTTTAAAAGAAGCTCAAGCCAGGGATCACCGCAAACTGGGAAAAGAACTGGATTTATTTTCTATCGAAGAAGATATCGGGGCCGGCCTGGTGCTGTGGTACCCCAAAGGGGGGATCATTCGCCATGAAATTCAACAATTTTGGTATGACGAGCATTTGAAGGGTGGCTACCAATTGGTTTTCTCACCCCACATCGCCCGGTCGAATTTGTGGAACACCAGCGGCCATAACGACTTTTATAAAGAAAATATGTTTACTCCCATCGAATTCGATAATACCGACTACCAGTTGAAACCCATGAATTGCCCGTTCCATATCGTTATGTTCAAATCCAGGAACAGGAGTTACAAAGATATGCCCATCCGGTGGGCAGAACTGGGCACCGTTTACCGGTACGAGAGAAGCGGCGTTCTACACGGATTAATGCGCGTTCGGGGCTTTACCCAGGACGACGCCCATATTTTTTGTACCCCCGATCAATTGGAAGAAGAAGTGGGACGTTTAATCAATTTTAGCTTGAGACTCCTCAGGACCTTCGGATTTATGGAATTGGACATTTACCTTTCCACGCGACCCGAGAAATTTGTCGGGGAAACGGAAGATTGGGAACTGGCCACCAACGCACTGGAAAATTCCCTGAAAGCCAACGGGGTTAATTATTCCATCGATCCCGGAGAAGGAGTCTTTTACGGGCCCAAGATCGATATTAAAGTGAAGGATGTATTGAAACGCGCCTGGCAGTGTACCACGATCCAGGTTGATTTTAACTTACCCAAACGGTTTAATTTGAAATACTCCGACGACCAGGGAAAAATACGTCAGCCCATTATGCTTCACCGGGCACTTTTGGGCTCGTTGGAGCGTTTTTTTGGTGTATTGATAGAACATTACGGTGGATTTTTCCCGGTATGGTTATCGCCGGTCCAGGTTAAAGTGATCCCCATCACGGATCGGAATTCGGACTATGCCAAAAGTATATACGAAAACTTGATATCCAATTCAATACGCACCGAACTGGAAGAACGTAACGAAGGAGTCGGTAAAAAAATCAGGGACGCCGAACTCCAAAAAATCCCCTACCTGATCATCGTCGGCGACGATGAAGAAAAAGACAAAACAATCGCTTTACGGTTACATAAAAAAGGAGATCAAGGAAAACGTAAACTTGATGACTTTATCGAAAAAGTAAAGAAAATCATCCGGGAGAAAGAGTTCAATTATGAAATTTAAGAGACCTAAACCCAAAAAAAAGCTCCACTTAATCAACGACGAAATACGCTCACCCGAAATACGCTTGGTTGATGAAGAAAAAAAACAACTGGGCATCGTTACCATCGATAGAGCCCTGGAAATCGCCCAAGAGAGAGACCTGGATTTGGTTGCCATCTCGACCAAAACCGAACCCCCCGTCTGCCGATTGATGGATTATGGAAAATTCCTGTATTCCCTTCAAAAGAAAGCTCACGAGGCCCAAAAATCTCAACGAAAAATACAAATCAAAGAAATCAAATTTACCCCGGTCATCGGAGAACACGACGTCGATGTTAAACTGAAAAAAATAAAAGAATTCCTGGACGAAGGAAATAAAGTCAAAGTCACTATCTGGCTTAAAGGACGACAAAAACGCCGCCCGGAATTACTGGACGAAATGACCGATAGAATTATGAAAATCCTGGTAGATATCGCTGAAATAGAGGCGGCACCCAAAAAAGAAAAATGGAATTGCCATATTCTTATCGGAAAAAAACGAGGAGAGAAAGATGCCAAAACTTAAAACACACAGAGGAGCACACAAAAGATTTCATTTTACCGGTACTGGAAGTATCAAACGCAGTAAAGCAAATGGCTCTCACATCCTGACCAAAAAAAGCAGGAAAAGGAAACGCCATCTCAAACACGATACGCTCGTTGTGAAAGAAGAATTCAAACGTGTCAAAAAAATGATGCCCTATTCATAATAGGTTAGAAAAACTCTCATTCGAACCATGGATGAATTTTAAATGAAACGACGAATAACAAAAAAAAGTTATGATATCATTACCCACGTAGGGAGGAAATAGACAAAATGCCCCGAGTAACACGAGGAAATAAAAAATTACTGAGACGAAAAAAAATATTAGCTTTAGCCAAAGGATTCTTTGGCTATAAACGCAAAAACTATCGCACGGCAAAAGAAGCTGTTGAAAGAGCATTACTCTATTCATACCGAGACCGCCGGGCTAAAAAACGGGATTTCCGTACACTCTGGAATGTCAGGATCAACTCCGCTGTCCGCGAATACGGCCTCAGCTATTCCCGCTTTATTAATGCCCTGAAAAAAGCCGATATTAAATTAAACCGGAAAGTTCTTTCCAACCTGGCTGCTTGCGAACCCGAAACCTTTGGCCTTCTTGTTCAAAAGGTTAAGGCGCTAGTCTAAGTATCGGGCGACGCCCCATGCTGAATAAGAGAGACTGAATTTGACCCGCGGAGGATACAGCACCCTGGACCAACGCTTTTTTTAAACCGGTTCGCTTGCCCGACACCATACCATCTCTCTCTTTTCACAACATCATTACAGGGATGTTTTATGCCATGGGAAGATAGAACGAAGAAAAAAGGAGGGGAGAATTCTCCCCAACGCTTTCTTTTGCCTTTTACGGAGAGCAATATGGAACTGGACGAGTTTAATAAACTGGAAGAAAAAGTTAAAAACCTGGTGAGCAGCCTCAAACAGCTCAAAAACGAAAACCAAAAATTAAAAACGGAATTGGACCAGCTTCTCAAAGATTCCTCCACCCAAAATGTGGAACGCGCCGAAATCAAAAAGAAAGTCGCTGTACTTCTTGATTTAATCGATTCCCTGGACCATTAATCCATGAAAACAAAAGAAATTGGAGTCCAAATTTTTGGAAAAAACTTCAATTTCAATGTGTCGGAAAATATCCCGTCGGATGATTTCCTGGAAATCGTCGAATACGTCGAATCCGTTTTTACCCGGATTAGAAACGAAACCAGCGATCTTGATTCATTTAAATTGGGATTATTAGCTGCGATCAATATTGCGGAACAATTTTTTTCTCTAAAAAAAGAAAATGAAAAACTAAAAACCATTTTCTCCAATATCGATCGAATTATTACTCCGGAAGAACAGGGAAAACCGGACAAAGAGGATAACTCCATGTCTATTCTTTTTTCACCCTGATGAAGATTTTAGGAGGAAACCGATGAATATTATTATAGATACAGCGTTATTCCTGGTCGGAATAGCCGCAGGATTCGGTATTTTTTTTATTTATAAAAATCGACTCCTGGCCGATGAATACGAAAAAATAAACTTTTTAAAAAAAGAACTGGAAGATAAAGCCAAAGAAGAACTTGATATTCTTCGAAGGCAGCTCTCTACCGAATTAAAAGAGGAATTTGCCAACTGGAAAAATGATTATAACCGCAAACAGAGCAGTAAAGTCAACCGCTTGAATGAAATGGAACGCCGCCTCATCCAACGCGAGGAAACCCTGGACCGCCGATACATCAACCTGGATACAAAAGAAAAAGATATCAAACGCCGGGAAAAAGATTTGACTTCCCAGGAAGAAGAATTAAACGCCATAAAAACCCAACTGTCAAACAGTTACAATGAACAAAAAACACTGTTGGAGAAAATCGCCGGCATGACGGCCCAGGAAGCCAAAGACCTGATTATCCAACAATACGAAAGCGAAGCCCGCCTGGAAGCCGCCCAAAAATTAAAAGCTATCGACGAAGAAATCCGAGAAAAAAGCAGTACGATGTCCAAAGAAATCATCTCGACTGCCGTTCAACGTATAGCCAGCGAGCACACGATCTCTTCCTCGGTTACCGTCATCGACTTGCCCAGCGATGAAATGAAAGGACGGATCATCGGCCGGGAAGGCCGAAATATCAGGGCTCTTGAAACCGCTACCGAAGTGGACTTTATCGTGGATGATACCCCGGAAGCCATTATCGTTTCCTCTTTTGATCCCATTCGCCGCGAAATAGCCAAACGGGCTCTAGAAACTTTGATTACCGACGGAAGAATTCACCCCGCCCGCGTTGAAGAAGTCGTGGAAAAAATCAAATTGGACTTTGACAACCATTTGAAAGAAGTCGGTGAAAACGCTGTCCTCGAACTCGGAATCCGGGATGTCGATCCGGCACTCTATTTTTACCTCGGCAAACTCAAATACCGCACATCTTACGGCCAAAACGTACTGGAACACTCCAAGGAAGTGGCCATGATCGCTGCGTTAATGGCCAGGGAACTCGGCGCCAATGTGGCCCTGGCAAAACGGGCCGGTCTCCTCCACGATATCGGAAAGTCCATCGACCGTGAAACCGAGGGAACTCATACCGAATTATCCGTAGAACTGGCCCGTAAACATAAAGAATCTCAAAAGGTCCAGGAAGCCATCGCTTCCCACCATATGGATGTCGATTTTACCTCGGTCGAAGGCGTGCTTATCCAGGCCGCCGATACCATGTCTGCTGCCAGGCCCGGCTCTCGCCGCGAAATCTTTGAAACCTACATCAAAAGACTCGAAAAATTAGAGGAATTGAGTAAATCCTTCAGCGGCGTTAAAAAAGCCTATGCGCTTCGTGCAGGCAGAGAAGTCCGGATTATTGTCAATTCCAATGAAATGGACGATACCAAAACCTTCTTAATGTCCAAGGATATCGCAAAAAAAATCCAGGAAGAACTCGAATATCCCGGGCAGATTAAAGTCACTGTTATTCGAGAAGTAAGGGCTGTCGAGTATGCCAAGTAAACTCTTCCGAATCATTTTTATCGGCGATATTTCCGGCAGCGGCGGACGGAAATTCCTGGGCAAGTGCCTGGCCGGGATCCGAATCAAATACTCCCCGGACCTGGTTATTGCCAATGGCGAAAATTGCGCCCACGGCCTGGGTATTACCGATAATACCGCTAAAGAAATTTTCGAATCCGGCGTGGATGTGATCACGACAGGTAATCATGTATGGGATAAAAAAGAAGCCCTCGAATTATTACGGAAAGAAGAACGTATTTTAAGGCCCATGAATTATCCAACCGGTGTTCCCGGCAGAGGGGCTTATGTATATAAAGCTCCCGAAAATACGGAAGTCCTGGTTATTAACCTCCAGGGGCGTGTATTTATGGAGCCTGTCGTTGAAAACCCGTTTTTATCCATCGACCATTTTTTAGAGAATTCTCACCCTAAAATCATTGTCGTTGATTTCCATGCGGAAGCCACCGCGGAAAAGCAAGCCCTGGGGTTCCACCTCGATGGCCGAGTCAGTGCCGTATTATGCACCCACACTCATATTCAAACCTCCGATATCCGTATCATGCCCAATGGTACTGCCTATCAAACCGATGTTGGAATGACCGGTTCGTATAATTCCGTGATCGGTATGAAACGAGACCCGGTTATCCAGAAATTTTTAACCGGGGTCAATCAAAAATTTGAAGTCGCCGATCAAAATGTTGTCCTGGAGATGGCGATGGTGGATGTGGATAAATCGACCGGTCATGCGGTTAATGTTCAATCTTTAAGAATCTTCGAATCAACTTATGAAGAGCAGTTGAAGTTTTAATTTGTTTTCGTCATTCGGAGTTTGTCATTCTTCATTTGTAATATGTGATTTGTCGATAGTTTGTTATTTTATTGGGTTGGGCGAACCGGGATCACATATTGTCCCGATTGGTCGGAGTCCGGGAAGATTATTCCTTCATCGAAGCGGATGATCCAGTATGTTTGGAATCGTTGGGTGTCGCCGGTCCAGATGCTGGTGGTATTACCCGTAAAAAGCCCATCCATATAGAGTTCCCCTTCATTTTTGTTTTTTCGCAGTAAAGTGGCGGCTTCTTCGACGGTAGGGATTCTCCAATTGCCGTACCCCCCATATTTCCCCTGGTTAAGGCTTCCCACCCATTTCTCTGCTTTTTTATAACTCATTTTCTTCGATGATGATCCCGCGTACCACATTATACCCATGGTTTCATCGATGATGACTTCTGCGCCACCGATAAATTGTTTTTTATATTGGCTTCGGAATGAGCCGTTTTTATTAAACGAGCTGTCGAAGAAATTGTATTTCTGGATGATAGAGTTGACCTCCTGGTAATCCATTGTCGTATAGGTTGATCGTAATTTGGTTTGCTGTTTTATGGTTTTTTTCGCTGTTTCTTTTTGAAGGAGTGCGGCATCTTCCAGTTTGTTGATTTTCGAAATGGCTTCGGCAAGGTGTCGACCGGTAGTGAAATCCTTAATATATTTACGGTATGCCGAAACGGTATTCTCGGAAACAGCGGAAGCATAGCTTTGGTCGTCTCTTTGTTTTTGGGTCGTCTCTTTGAATTCCGAGCCTTTGGATTTTGGGGTTATGGGGGATTTTTTTTCCAGTTGTGCCAGTTGATTTTCCAGTTCGATCAGTTCCGGGGTTGTTTTTATTTGTTTTGCCAGTTCGATATTTTTGCGGGTGTTCGGGGTATCTTTTTTCTCCAAGAAATCCCGGGCGTCGGTCAGATGGGTTTGGTATCGGGTATCGGCTATGGCCAGGAAGTGCTTGCTGATTTTTTCTTCCAGGGTTGTAATTTCCGGGGTGACAGCCGTTTTTTTCAATTCTATCGCCAGGACCGAGGATTCGTCTATTTTCCCGCTGTTAAAGAGGGCCAATGCGCGCCGGTAGTCGGCGTGATATTGTGGGGTTTGGTTAAGAAAATCGTTGGAAAAGGAAGGTGAAAGTTTGGAACCCGGAATTTTTGGAGAGTTTAGCGATGCGGTCCCGGTTTTTTTGCCTGTGGGCTGCTTAGAACCCAGGTTGAAGAAAAACATGAAGATGACCGCTGCGGATGCAAGTAAAAACGCCAGGACTGCTATTTCCACGGCTTTTTTTGTCGGGAAGTGGGATCGGCGTCTCTTTTTCAGGGGGGGAATCGCGGAAGAGGTTTTTTCCAGGAGGGCGGAGGGGGGGAGGGGGACTTCGGTGACATCGTCGATTAATTTGAGTAATGCTTTGCCGTTGGGGATTCGTTCTTCCTTTTTTTTTGCCATCATCTTATCCACCAGGATTTGGAAGCGGGTTAAATCCTGTGGAAGTCGTGGGATCGGCTCCTGGATATGTTTCAAGGCAACGGCAACCGGGGTTTCTTCCTGGTAAGGTTTGGAACCTGTTAATAATTCAAATAACACCACTCCCAGGGAATAAAAATCGCTCCTACCGTCCAGCGGTTCCGCTTTGCATTGTTCCGGGCTCATGTAATAGGGGGTGCCGAGGCTGACGCCGGTTTGGGTTAATTGGTTGTTTTCTTCCATGGCCCGTGCTATGCCGAAATCCACCAGTACCGGTGTACCGTCTCCCCGGAACATGATATTGTCGGTTTTGATGTCCCTGTGGATGACGCCTTTAGAATGGGCGTAATCCAGGGCTTTTATAATCGGTTTAAGAATTTCCAGGGCATCCGTCGGTTTGATTTGAAATCCTTGAGATGCGATCAATCGGTCTTTCAGTGTTTCTTCCAGGTATTCCATCACGATAAAGGGGGAATTTCCGATCATGCCGGTGTCAAAGATAGAGATGATATTGGAATGGTGCAAGCGAGCAGCCAGTCCTGCTTCCCGTAGGAACCGGGCTTCGACTGTTTTGTTTTTTAATTGGGATTCTTCCAGGATTTTGATAGCCACTTTTCGGCCCAGTTTTTTTTGTGTTCCAAGGTAAACCGAGGCCATACCGCCTTCACCCAATTTTTCTTGGATCGTGTATTCGGGAATTTGAGGAAAATCGATCATGATTTTCTCCTGTATTCGGGCTGTGGGCATCAATAAAAAAATATTGATTGCCATAAGGATTATGCCATTTTTTTTAATCGATTTCAATAGTAAAAATCATCTTGGGTGTCGAATTAAAAACGATTTGTATTTTGGGGATGATCGATGAGTTTTGAATGGGAGATATCCCACGAATAAAAAAAATAGCGATGAATGATGATTGACAATTCACCCGGATTGTTTTATTTTTTATAAGTCAAAAAAAAGAATAAGAGGTGATGCTAATGAGTAGTTTATTGAACAAAAAAATCGTGAAAGAATTGGATGATATTTTCAACGAATTGAAGGAAAATGTAACGTTTAAATTTTTCACCCAGTCGATGGAATGTCGTTTTTGCCAGGATACCCGGAAACTCCTGGAAGAAGTGAGTAAAGTTTCGGGGAAGATCAAAATGGAAGTATTCGATTTTGTCAAGGATAAAAGCGAAGTTGAAAAATACGATATTAAACGAATTCCTGCGACCGTGGTTATGTCGGGAAAGGATTACGGGATTCGTTTTTACGGTATCCCCGGTGGGTATGAATTCAGTTCGTTGATCGAGGCTATAAAAGTGGTTTCGACAGGGGAGCACAATTTACACGAGGAAACAAAGAAATATTTGGATTCGCTCAAGAAGGAAGTTCACTTACAAGTTTTTGTCACGCCCACGTGTCCTTATTGCCCGGGAGCGGTAATATTGGCGCATCGAATGGCTTATTATTGTTCCAAAGTCCAGGCAGATATGGTGGAAGCCACGGAATTCCCGGAACTGGCAATCAAATATAATGTAATGGGAGTTCCCCGGACAGTAATCAACGAAACGCAGTTCCTGGAGGGTTCTGCCCCGGAAAACATGCTGATAGAAAAAATAAAAGCCGTTTTATGAGTATGAAATGGGGCAAACAAGCATAAGGGTAAATATAGTCGATAGAGGGATAGAGGGTTTCCGCCCAACGGGTTTGGAGTTTTGCTTTGGTATCTGCGGCCACCTTGTCGGAAGCAAAAGAAAAATGCATCTGCACGATGAGCCATTTGCCGTCGCGTTTCTCGATAACTCCGGTCCAGCGCGTGTCTTTCCAACCGATAGGCCTGCCGTCCCATTCGCCCAGGTCGTCGAGAATGCACGACCACCACGCCACGTCGCCGGTACGTGAGAAATCGATGCGCAGGTCGCGCATGTCCAAATAAGTCGCCTTGAAACGCGAATCCATCCAAAAGTCGAACCCTTTCACAAATTGATCCCAACCGACTGTAGCCTGGGAATCGGGATTGAACATAAACAGGCGGTCGTCGTGTGCTATAAGGCTTTCGAGCAGCGGTCGATCTTTCGTTAGGGCCCAGCCGATCGAGTCGCGGATTGCTTTAGCGATAATCGCTTTCTCGTCTTCCCCAGGAGTCCCGGCTTTAGTCCCGGGGCTGAATAGAAAACATATGATAAAAAATATGATGATTGAAATAATCGCGGAATTTTTCATGGTAACCTCACTTTTTCATCCTTGTACTCTCTATTCGATTGCAGCTTTTTCATGGCAATTTTATTATAAATGATGTTCGGAAATTTTTCAACCACACTACGTGTGGTTTTGTGCGGTTTTATTGCAGAACCGGTTCATAATCCTAATTGCCCTCACTTTTGTGTCTAAACTATCGAATTATTGAAAAATCGGGTTGACTTTCCTGCGGCGTTGCTGTAAAATCGAACCGGTTTTATGCAAACAATTTTGAAACAGTGATATATACAAGGATAAAAAGGCCTCCCAGGTTTTTTGTGGGGGCAAGCTGGCCCGGATCCTCTGTGTATAAAACAGGAGGTAATATGAAAACTAAAAAATTGGCAAAGCCGTTGCGATTAAAAAAACAAACCGTCACCCACTTAAGTAACCTGTACATGAACAGTGTGAAAGCGGGGGCAATTACGATAGTTCCTGTGTGTACTGTCACGCAAGCACAATATAAATGCAGAGATTCCCGGCTGACCTTATGCGACTATTGTGATACCGACATGCCCTGCTATTCTGACGACTGGGTTTGTGCTCTCTAATATCAACATAGAATAACATTTCACCAAAATGCTCTTGCCCCCGGGCCGGCAAGAGCTCCCACTTTCGAATTCATCCCGTTCACTTTCCATTTTACTCCATTGTCGATTGCCGATTTAGAAAAAATCAACCCAGGTTTACACAGAGATTTTTCACATTCGATTTTCTATTCAAGTTGAAAAAAAAAAGTATTTCTTATATAATAGTCCTGTTGGCATTTGCCATTTTCCGATAGAAGATATTAAAACGAGGTAACAGGTGAAAGCTCAGAACCTTAAAGAGGCTTATAACATTTTCGATCCCACACCCCTCGAAGCAAACATCGATCCTTTCTATATCCGGCGGGGAGAAAGCCTCGTTAAACTCTTCTCTACTTTCGATCAAGAGCCTATTAAAGTCTTGTTTTCTGGCCACCGGGGGAGCGGAAAAACCACGGAATTAAATTATACCGAAAAGAGCCTGGCTTCGAAATATACTGTCTTCAATTTGAAAATTGGAAGATACCTTGATTCAAATGAATTCGATTTATCCAATATCCTGGAAGCAATTTTATCTTCTTTTATTCGTCAGCCGTCATTTATGCGCGAGATCCTGAAAGAAGTTAGTTCTTCTACCGCAATATTTCGATCTATTATAACTAAATCAAATAATCTCAGGCAGAAAGATTATTTAGCCGGGTTAAACGAGCTTATTTCTAAGGTTCAAAAAAAAACCGGGAAAAAAGTCCTCCTTTTGATCGATGACCTGGATAAATTCCCAACCGGCATAAAAAAAGTATTATTGGAAGAGGGGCAAGCTTTTCCTGGGATCGATTGTTCTATGGTTATGACTGTCCCAATCACATTATTTTATTCCTCAAAGATCAAAAACATTACCGAGTGGTTTCCCCATGCGGAGATTCTTCCAAATATTCACCCTCGTGAAAAGAATGGAGATATTTACCAACCGGGTGTAGATATATTGAAGGAACTTGTACTTAGGCGAATAGAACCGGGATTAATTACCAACAAAGCAATAGAGAGGGCGGTTTTCTATTCCGGGGGTGTTTTCCGATACCTGGTTAAGCTGGTACAGGATTCGTCTTTTAGTGCTTTAACGGCTGGGGAAAATAGTATTACAGTCGAACACATCGATGGAAGTATAACAAGAATGCGCAGCGATTTTGGCAGAATTATAGGCATGGATGATTATGAAGCCCTGGGAAAAATCCATAAACAAAAGAACCTGGTCAATATCGCTAACGATGTCCGGTTCATTGCCAATGATATTGTCCTGGAATATCAAAACAAAACACGTTGGGTGGACATCCACCCGGTTGTACTGGGCCTTTTGCCTACGGTTTGACGCGACACCGGAGAAAACGTTGAACCTATTGCCCCGTGATTTAAACGAAATTGAACAAGTTACATCTCGATTTGAACTTTCAAGCGAAAAATGTTGTTTTATGGTGGGAGTATGCAATCGTTCGGAACCGGAGATTAAAGAAAATATAGAGGGACAGTTAAAAGAGCAATTGGAAAAACATGGATTAACTCTAATACCAGGGATTAATTTTGATACAGCGCCGCAGGGTAAGATTTCCCCCGGGAACCCCAAATCCCGCGAAGTTTATTGGTATGATTTAATGTCCGGTGACTATACAGTCAGGCTGCCGCAATTTGAGCAAAACCGGGAAATACTAATAGAAAAAGCCACATCCGCATTCATTTTAACAGATTTCAACGGGATCGAGATTTTAAAAAAGCATGCGCCAAATTTCTTCAGTCTCTGTTATACAATATATTTTGGCATAGAATGGTTTGTCGAGGAGCTTCGAAACAATCTCAAGAACGAATTTGTTGAAATCATCGATAATTCCAAGAAATTTGCCGAAACAATCGATGGATACCTATATCGTGAGAGAACATCGGAAACAAATTATTTTCTTAATCTCCGCAAGTGGAATTCATACACACCAATCCTTCGTTTTCGTGAAGGCGACCCACGCGGCGGCGGATATTTTTTGAAATGGAACAATACCGGGATTGCCATTGACCCGGGGCATGGTTTTATTCAAAACCTTTTCGAGTGCGGGCTAAGCATTGCAGATATCGATGTGATCATCATTACTCATGACCACCCGGACCATACCCAGGAATTTCCACTGCTCATGGATTTACTTTTCCAATTCAATAAGAAGAAGCCCGAAGGTGCCAAACAAAAAAAATTCTCTTTCTTGTTTAACACATCTGCATTTACGAGATTTGCCTCTATTTTTCGTTATGAGTCCGAACCGCATTTATGCCAAATATTATGGCAACACCGGGAAATTCGCATAGGCGAATCCGATTCCATACGCATCAAACCTACAATAACGCAACATGAAGAACTGGGAAAAAGTTCGATGGGAGTGGGTTTGCTTATTAGCTTGTACCAGGATGGCAAAAAATCTTGCTCAATCGGTATAACCAGTGATACCGCATGGACTCCTTTCCTGGTGGAGGAATTCAAACAAACGGATATTCTCATTGCCCACCTGGGTACCGTAAACGAAAATGAAATTCTTAAACGGGAATTTTACCAAAAACACCTGGGTATCCTCGGGCTTTACAACCTGTTTACTCGATTATTTCAACAGTCGCAGCAACCTAAATTGATTATTATTTCAGAATTTGGTGAAGAACTCGAAAAATCACGGGATAGCATAACTCGTGTATTCCAATCCTCTATTCCAAACCCCGGGCATACTCAATTCCTTCCTGCCGATATCGGCCTAAAAATTCGTCTCGGTAAACGCAGGGAAATTCAAACACTGTGTTCAATCATGGAGGAAGGAAAAATATGCAATAAACCGGCGGTTCATCGAAAAATAATCCGCGACCGCATTACAATGCTTTGCCGGGAACATAAAGATATTACCAATCTAAAATAAGGGAAAGAAAATTAAATTAAACAAAAAACTCGATATCCCATTAGAATTTCCGGGCCGGCAAGTTCGTTTGACAAGACCCCATATCGGCGTTATAATCCCCCGTATGAAAAAAAATTCCGCCACACGTATTTTGTTTTTTTTAAACGGCTTGATAATTATAACCCTCCGAATGACCTTTTTTTTACCCTTCTATCTTTCGTCCCAGCAAGCGGAACCCTACGAACGAGGAAAAATAATCGAAAAAATAGTTTGCCTGGCCGATTCAACCCAATTTTACTCCGTTTATCTCCCGCCCGACTATTCACAATTCAAACCCCGGCAGTGGGCCATATTATTTGCCTTTGATCCCGGTGCACGGTCTACCCTACCCCTGCAGCTATTCGAACCCGCAGCAGAGAAATACAACTATATCGTGGTTTGTTCCGGCAACATCATGAATGGCCCCAGGGACCCCATCATCAAAGGCATGAAATCCGTTTGGAACGATGTATGTTCCCGTTTCCATATCGATAAACAGCGCGTTTATGCCGCCGGGTTTTCCGGCGGAGCCCGCATGGCCTCTTTTTTCAGCATTGTCATCAACAACCCCGTGCGAGGCATCATCGCATGCGGCGCCGGTCTCTCCGAAGCCATCAACCCCGGGATGCTAAAATCCACGGACTATTGCGGGATAGTCGGGTTCGCCGATTTTAACTACCCCGAAATGGTGACCCTCGATCAAACCTTTGACCCGTCGGACACCACGCACCGATTTTTCTACTACGACTCCAATCACCAATGGCCCCCCGAATCGCTCTGTACACGGGCAATCCAATGGTTTGAAATCCTGGCTTTCAAAAACAAATCCATACCCCCGGATCATACCATAATAAAAAAAATATTCGATACCGAACTCCAATGCACGGAAGAAAGAAAAAAATCCGGCGACATTTTTTATGCCGCCGCCGATTATGAGGCCATCGCCCTCACCTTTAACGGCCTTCTACCTTCGGAAGATATCGAAACGATCCGACAGCAAGCAGCCCAGTTAAAACAAACCAAAGAGTACAGGAATTTCCAAAAAAACGAAGGAAAACGACTGGAACGTGAAAAAAAATATATCCGCATCTTTGTAAATACCTTTGCGGAACTCAAAAGCCCGGATTTCATGAACAATTTTCCTTCCCAGGTGATTGCCAAACTGGATATCGACCGCTTAAAAAAGGAGATGAATAAGAATAAATCACGTTACGACGCAGGCATGGCGGAACGATTACTGGCGAACCTGTCCAATAAAGCGTTTGAAGACGGTACAACTTACCTGGAACAGGGGGATTTCAACCACGCGGACATTTTTCTCCAAATCGCCGCAGAAGCCGGAGAACGCACACCTTTTTATAAATATACGCTTTATTACTTATCCGGTTTGTATGCGCTGCGGGGAAAAACGGATAAAGCCTTTCAATACCTTAATGAAGCCATAAATAATGGGTTTGATAATATATCCTACATGGAAACCGATAAAAACCTGGAACCGATTCGAAGCGACAACAGGTATAAAGAAATAGTGGGAAAATTAAAAAATAAGAAAAAATAATTAAAGGAGGAACCTTTGATCATGTTTGAACATATGCGAAAACGGTTTGTTGGAATAACGATCATATGTCTTGTTTTGGTTTCATCGCAAGGATGGACAGCGAATACCCAAGGAACCGAGAATTGGAAGCCCATTAAAAATGTGATTCTCCTGGTGGGGGACGGTATGGGAATTTCTCACACCACCTTAACCCGTTGGTATAAAGGCGGTGCTCCGCTGGCTATGGATGAATATGTATGCGGGTTAGTCCGAACCTATAATTCGGATACTCCCATCGCGGATTCCGCCCCTGCTGCGACCGCTTATGCCACCGGTTTTAAAAGTATCGGCGGTTATATCAGCGTCATGCCGGATAAAGCCGTTATGTGGGGTTTAGATTCTAACATCCATTCGGACCCCGATAATCGTCCCCTGGTAACCATATTGGAAGCAGCCCGGCTGGAAGGGAAAGCCACCGGCCTGGTGGTGACCTGTGAAATACCCCATGCCACACCCGCTGCGTTTTCTGCCCATGTAATCGAGCGCGATAATTACAACGATATCCTGGAACAGCAAGTGTACAACAATATCGATGTCGTTTTCGGCGGGGGCTATAAGTACCTCCAACCCGGTGAACGAAAAGATAAAGAAAACCTGGAACAGGTATTAAAAAGCCTGGGCTATTCGATTGTGCGGACACGGGAAGAAATGGAAAAACTGGACGCACCCAGGGCCTGGGGTTTATTTGCCCCAAAAGATATCTCCTATGATTTCGATCGAAGCGCCGAGGAACCCAGCCTGGAACAAATGACACGAAAAGCCCTCGAACTGCTGGACGACAATCCGAACGGTTTTTTCCTGATGGTGGAAGGAAGCAAGATCGACTGGGCCTCCCATGCCAATGACCCCATCGGAGTCATCAGCGAGCTGCTCTCTTTTGAAAAAGCCGTTAAAGTGGCCCTGGACTTTGCTAAAAACCGTGAAGATACGGTTGTTATCTCGGTAGCGGATCACTCCAACGGCGGCCTATCCTTCGGACACCGTGACATCTCCAGTAAATATGACCGCGTACCCCTGGAAGAATTTATCGAACCTTTAAAGAAAGCACAATTGACCGCCGAAGGGACCGAAAAAAAATTGCTCGATGAGGCCGCTCAAAGCCGTACGGTAGATTTAAGCGTGATTTCCACCTATTATGGCATCGAATTAAACCCCGCCCAGGCAGAAGAAGTTAAAAAATATATCGAGGCGAAGTTGGGTGCGGCTTCCAATGGGAAATACAGCCTCTCTTATATTATCAGCCCCATCATGAGCCAGGCCGCCCATATCGGGTGGACCACCAACGGTCATACCGGCGAGGAAGTGGCATTATGTGTCTATCACCCCGGCGGATACCGTCCTACCGGTGTTGTGCAAAATACGGATGTCAACCGTTATATGGCAGATATTCTCGGTTTAAATATGGATCGCTGGAATCAACTGTTGTACATCCCGGTAAAAAAAGCCTTTGAAGGAACCAATATCGCCACCCGGATCGATGAAACCGATCCCAAAAACCCCGTTTTAATCGCAAGCCGGGGAAAAAATGTCTTGAAAATACCCGCTAATAAAAACATCGTGGAGTTAAACGGGACAAAAATAGTATTAAAAACAGTTGTTGTTCATAATGGAAAAGGATTTTTTATTCCCCGGGAGTTGGTGGATTTATTGAAATAATAATTCTTGCGGGAAAACGCTCATAATATTATACAAACAGGAACCGGGGATAAACTTCATATCCCCGGTTCCGCTGCGTTGTTTGCTATAGGTTTGAGAACATGTTATTAAACGGATTAGAACCAATCCACATGGAAAATGGCTTGTTTTCTACCCCATACGCTTTCGTTGGTAGTCCGGATATATTCCGGTGAATATTGATCGATTCGAAGAAGTTCGATGCCCAATTGGGAGAGGTTGGGAATTAATAGTTCCGCCGCCTGGAAATGCCACCATTCGCAGCCGATATAACGTCTATCCTGGGAACGGGTAAAACTCAACCTGGGGCGAATGGGATAGAAGCCATATTTAGCGGCAATTTGTGTAAAATTGATGAATTTCCCATGGACCTGGGTTTTCTTGTCGACACCGCTGTTCCAGCTTTCCCAGAAGAATACGCTAATTTTCTTTTCTTCGCCTTTTTCAGAACGGAACCAGACTTCCCAATAACCATTTCCCCCGAGAGTAACTACAAAGGGGTCGGTTTGCGGTTTAAAAAAACCGGAGTTCACAGCGAGGTCGAAAGCCAAACCGGGGTAATGCAGGGATGTTACGGACCGGCCTGCGCTGCTTCCTTCTTTTAGTTCTCGTTTTCCGCCGTCCGTAGTGATAACTCCTCCCAGTTCGTTGATTTCCTTTCGTAGGGCATTAAAGCGTTCGGCTGCATCATGGCGAAGCCAGAGGTTATTATAACCTTCTATGCCGGGGAGTTTATCCGCTTCGCATTTCACAAAAGGTATTTTCGGTTGTTCCAACACCCAGGGGTATTGCATTTGCCAGAGGGTTTCCCATTTTGCGATGCCGTCCGCCATTATGTCTACTTTTTCTTGGAATTCCATTATTTTTTCATCGAAATTCTTATCCGTAAGGTCTTCAGGTTTTGAGAGAATTTTGTGGAAAGTCAGTAATTCTCCCATTCGTTGCATATAGTTCGCATCCTTAAGCATTTTTCCTCCTTGTAGAAGTTAATTTAAAAATTATCATACCACTTTTTTAAAGTTTATTCAAATCCCGATATTTTTCATCATCAGTTCTTGTTTTGAAAAGTGATTTTATAGGCAATTTCCATACCCAAAAGCGCCGCAGGCTCTTCCCAAATTGTTAATTGATAATTGATAATTGATAATTCCTTTTTTGTGGACGGTGGACCCGGTGGACCATGTGGACCATGTGGACCATGTGGACGTAGTGGACGCTTTTCAATCGATAATCGATAATCCTGTAAAGACATTGCGTGCAAGAGAGACGCAAAAT
>Ga0105104_10000208_pt1 | contig 43954 bp, 57 predicted proteins | sample PPLLaktember2015_3_FD_87034 | JGI IMG/M metagenome (GOLD analysis project Ga0105104, IMG submission 87034) | Freshwater sediment microbial communities from Prairie Pothole Lake near Jamestown, North Dakota, USA - PPLs Lake P7 Core (6) Depth... | ecosystem: Environmental > Aquatic > Freshwater >... | reverse complement strand
GAATGTATCTACGATACCATACCGTTCACCACTGAGATCAATGAGAACAATATCGTCCCTAGCACCCAGAGACACAGGACCGTCAGGATCAAAATTGATAAAGAGTTTTCGGCCAGGCGCACTAGCAGCAAGAGTAGTCTTACCGCATCCCGCAAGGCCCCATAACAGAAGCGAGAAGCGTTGCTCAGTCTCTGCGAGTGACTTAACATCTATACCATCTATTTGCATGAGTACTCTCCACGCGGCAGCGCCGCACTAAGACGCATGGCGAATGCTCCGAACGCTCTGCGAACGCTCTGCGAAGTGGCTTTCACAACTTCTCATCAACGGAGTGCCTAACGGCGTAGCTATTTGCATCTAGTCGCCTCCTTGAACCTCATGGAGAGGGTTCCACTCATCCGTGTACATTTCTTCGAGGATGAGTCGTTGTTCTTCGTCTGTGGCGTCACAGAAGGGGATGAGGGCGCAGGGCCTGAAGTATCGGTTGCACGAGTGCGTGTATTTGGGGGCATGAATTGGATCCTCCTTAAATGCCAACTCAAGTTGTACTGTATGAAAGAACCAGTCGAACCACCGTTCAAAGTGGTGCGTGTATCGTGGTACAACTTCACGAACAATACCGCCGAAGTCATAGTTCTTCGGTAGTGGTATACTCATTCCAAACACTTCAGCTTTGTCTATTGCTGCTCCTGCCCAGACCCCGAGTGCGAGACAGTATCCGGTGATCTGCGAAGAGAGAAGAAACGACTGTTGCCATGCTTCGTCAAGTCGAGAAGCGGTCTTGTTTTCGTGTAGGTACAACTCATTATTTCGTTGATGCAACCCATCTGCTTTTCCGATAAACCTATATCGGTATGTATCTCCACTCTCCAACAAGAATGACAACGTAACATCAAAAGGGAGTTCAATTCCAACGTCGGTTGCAGGATCATCTGGACATCTGATCCACACTGGCATTCTATTCCAGTCCCATCTATCGAGATACGCAATGCAAGCTTCCTCTAAGTTAGTGTAAGTTCTTCGCTTGTCTCTTGGGTCGTCGAAGTATCCAGTCGTTTCCAAAGCCATGAGGCAGAATTGAAGGGATTGAATGCGTGGATCCTCATTGGATCTGACACTTCCCAACATTTGTTGGTATCGTGTATCTCCAAATAGCCTCTTCCCGTGAACATCAGCAAGATCGGCTCTGTCTTGGTATGTACGTAGCTGCCACAAGCGCACCGCTGCGAAGAAGTCATGTGCTGCACTCCCACATTCGAGGGCCATCTGTCTTGTACCACCTTGCGACGCTGGTAAGCTCATTGTCTTGTGCATACCGTAACGCACTATACCCCAAGTTGGACAAGTGTTGATCGCTACAAGTTTAGTGTTGTCATACGCAGGTAGCGTGAAGTCTGTAGTCAACTCAACGCTAACAGACTTAATGCGTGGTCTTTCCATCGGGTTCATCGGTAGGTGCTCCTTCGAGTTCATCACCCATCGCCCGCGCCATTTGATCCGTGCGTTCCTTTAGGTTGCCTGCAACATCAGTGAATGACTGCATGATGTCAGTCATTGTATCTACCATCTGTGCTAGTGAAGCTAGATGCAATACATTACCGTGATTGATCTCTGCTAACTGACACATCACTGCCAGCACTTCAGGATCAACCTTACCTTCTAACTTCGTACGCACATCGCGTCCACGCATCACGCCAGTTGCATCACGTGACTTGAGGAACACTGGTGCTACTTGTTTAACCATTGCCAGCTTCTCCTTCCAAGTCTGCGAGCCAAGCGACAGTCTCGATGAGTGCATCAGGATCAGGCTGTTGTGCTAGCACAAGCTCATACGCTTGTCGCCCCAACCTACCGAACCAACTAATGACAACATCTGTTGCCTCAGCCATCTGCTCGTCAGTCCACGTACTCATTACTTCTTGAACATCGACAGCCATGTTAACCTCCTAGCACGAGTTCCAACACCCTCAGTTCATTCAAGTACTTACTCACGCTCTCCAGATTAGTGTCAATCGTCTTGAGCTTCTTCTCAGTCATGCGTAGCAAGTGCTCAAACCTCTCCTTGTCCTTAAGTTCCTTGATCTGTGCCTTAGCCTGCATCGCAGCTTCGTACAACGTGTGTTGCCGCATTCTGCGTTCTTGCATCTGCTCGACAAGTTCCAGGACTTGTTCAATAGTCATGTCGCCTATAGAGGCGCGTCTTATGGGAGTGTCTTGTGGAAGGACTGTAGCCATATCACACCGCCTTCATCGTTTTGTCGATGAACTTCTCTGCGGCCTTGAAGGCTTTCGTTTGTGTGTCTGCAACGTCTGAGTATTCCATCTTACTTACGACGGAGACAGTCCACTTCCACTTCTTTGTGGATGGAACATAGGTGACTTTGTACCTATGGGTTTTGTAGATGCGGTTGAGTGTCTTTGGCTTGACGCGAAGCTCGACAACATTGTTCTGTTCTGCCACATCATTCGTCCTTTTCTTACAACAGTTGTTGGATACTGTGGCTGGCGCTAGAACGGCACAGCACCCACGGACCCGCCACGCAGGGGAACAACCCGCGCACCAACGCCCAACGCCACTGCACGAGCCAGTGACGCATCATTTGAATTGCTAACCGTCAGTATCAGTCCCCAACAACGGCTGCAATTCATCTGGAACTAGTTTACAAGCATCCTCTGGAACGAAGAAGTGTTCCCTTGTACTATTGTCTAGCTTCAGATCGACGAATGGTGCGGAAGCAACTCCAGTAACACCTTGTACTACACCAAACTTGGAGCCCCCGCTCCGGTCTGTGTATACGGCACGCTTGCCGATGTGCTCATCAGTTATCTTCCGCACCAAACTTATCCTTTCAGAGTGAAGCCAATGGTAACAGCACCCTTGCGCGGCTTGGATGCCTTGTCGATCACCAACTGCGCTGACTTCTCATCAAGATTAAACTGCAACATGAGTTGTGACTTCAGCTTAGTCTTGTCAACAGAGCTAGATGCAGCAGCCTGCTTCATCGTGACATCGAAGTACTCATTACAATGAGTGGCAATCTCTGCACCCTCAATGAGCTTCTCTTCGTCAATGATACCAGCTTCCGCAGCCAACGCCTTAGCTACATCGTACCGCTTGTTTGCGGCAGAGCGCAGTTCAGACGACACAAATAGCTCGTACGCCACCCCGAACGAATTACTTTCGCTTTGGGGCGGCGCCGAGCCATTCTTTTTACCAATGTTGGATAAGGCTTTCTGTATAGCAGCCTTTAAGTGAATGATTTCCATTAGAGATCACCTTCCAAGCTCTCCAATTCAGCGAGAAGCTTCTTACCTTCAGCACCAGCTTCAGAAGCCATGCCTTCAAGATCACGACGCAACTGAGCTTTCTGTTGTAGCTCAGCAAGCGTGCGTTTGATCTCAGCAATTCTCGCAACACGAGTTGCCTCTTCACGCTCACCCTTACGAGAGATCACGTACTTGATCGGTTTCAGCAACTCAAGTTTGGAAGCTTCAACCGTCGGTCTGTATTCCTCCACGTTGAGGATGTTCTTCACAGTGACTAGAGCGTTGTTAGCAACAGCCCAATCACCAATCTCAACCGCTACATCACCATCGTAGGTGTAATTGTACACGGTCGCCGCCGTAGCGAACGTAACTGCAAGTACCTTCATTGTCTGTTCCTCTTTGTGACAACAACTGTTGTGAAATGCAAGAAAGGTGTGAGCCGTACACCCTCGGGAGGTGCGTGATCGAAAGGATGCACGGCCCACTTTCCGCGTAACTGGTAGGAGGTCAGCGCGCGGAAATTAAACTTCTCGCATTATGTATAACATAGCACAAACGAGTGCTTATGTCAAATGACCGTCACTCTATCTCCAATGATTACTAAATCACCTGGGAGCTTAGTCGTCTGCTTCGTCCCTGCTATCAGTGGCCTCTCCGCTTCCGGTTTCGGACAATACTTGTTCCTGTTCCTGATCGTCGATCTCAACGAACTCAGCGGCGTCAGCATCTACATCCTCCTGCATAAAGGTAAGTGGTTCATCGGCAACACTTGTTAGCTGTTCTTCCACAGGTGCGGGGAGCAGCGCACTGTAAGACTTGGGAGGCGTCTGCAAATCAACACAGAGCCGCATGACGCACAGATGAGCACCACGCACCAAGTTATCACTCGTGGTGTGTGCATAGATGCCATTGTTGTCGTAAGTGTTGCCAACTTGGATGTTGTGCTTGATCTTGAACTCACTATCGTGATAAGCCTGAGCAGCCTCAATGCTAACGCGGATAGTTTCCTTGTTCAACTGTTCGTGACGACGCACTTCTGCAATCGCACGGCGCACATACTCGTCAACATATGTTGCGAGCAAAGAGTCAGAGATATTATCAAACTCATTCATTACTTGTTCCCTTCTCGTGTATAAGTCTTTATACCATGAAATGAGGCTTATGTCAAACGCTACATCTAGTGTTCGGTCCTCGGGCCACCCCCTATATCTGGGCCATGCTTCGAGGGGTCATCCCACTGGTTCACCATGTCTTGTAGCAAACCCTTAACATCTTCGCGCTCTGCATTACTAATGTAATTGATTAGTCCATTCTCATTCACTTTGTCAGTGAACGGAGCGATCAACAGAACGAAAGCATTCTTACGATCATGCCCTCTTGCAGGACCATTCAAGATGAGATCGACTGCTTCTGCAATCTTCTGCATCACAAGCTCAGTTTCCTTCAAGTCTGCTGGTAGATCTGGATCAGTCACGCTCAAACTCCTTCTTCGCTTTACCAGTCAACACAACGATGTCACCAAACAACTGATGCCCACTGTTGTTCATGCACTTCGCACACTCAACAGTAGCACGATTGTTGTAAGGCTTGTTCCTAATCCTGCCTTCCTCGTCACCAATGACAATAGCAGGGATGGTGCCAAACTTAGTGAACCCTGGGATCACCTCAATATATCCGCCAACAAGTGTTTGCAAATTCTTGAGAGTAGGCTCACAGTTGAGGCTGTCGTAACGACCATTCGGACGAATGACTACAACATCACTCCACTCACCCTCTTCTAGAGGACGAGACTTAAGGTACGGAGTAGCCTCAGCTTCACCAGCCAGATCTTTATCATCACTCATTAGGATACAATCCTTCCATTGCTTGTACCCAAGCCACAATAGCTGGGAACGAGAACTCACTAGACCTTATGCTATCAACGGGGATAACTTTCGGTGTTCCTTCAAAGTATCGAGCAGCAATTTGCAGGTGGTGTACCATGAACACCAATGCTTCTTCCTCACTCTCTACATCAACACTCTCAATATGTGTTGCCATTATTCATCCTCCACGTGTTGATAGTTCTTTCGTTCTACAATTTCACTAACAGTCGAACGAGCAATCCCAAAACGATCAGCGATAGCACGATGAGCAATACCGGCGTCACCCAACTTCCTGATTGCGCGCACTGTGTGATGAGGCAAGCCATGTCGCTCTCTCCCCTTCATATCATCCATGTTCTCTTGGTGAGTTCCAGGCTCGATGTGCTTAGGATTGCAACAGATCTCGTTGTCACAAGTGTGGCGCGCAATAGCGCCTGTCATACTTCCTTCACCATGAACTAACTCATAAGTGAGGCGATAGGCGAGATACTTCACTCCCTCTGCTGTGAAGTAGGGGCGGTTCTTATTGTTAGTCTTACCCATAAACGGCCAACAACTGTTGGGACCACCACTCATGTCAATGACACGGAACACATCGACTTTAGAGTTGCGCGCACGCATTAGCCATTACCTTTGTCCAAATCCTTAGCGATCCTACGCAGGGATATAGCGATAGAGGCCAGGAGTACAACCTCTACTGGTAAGCGGTTAAGGAGTAACTTTTCAGCCTTGGGCTCTAGCTGAAGCTCCATCAGGCGATTGACATTATCTGGGATTTCTACCATTTCTGCCTCCTAAAGCAGCCACGCACCGAGGGCGAACCCACACGCAAACATAGCACACGAGCCGACGAACGCAAGCCCTGCATCGACTACTACGCGCGCACTCACACGCTCAATCTTCGTTGGGCTGCGTTTCGGTTGTGGCATCGTATCCATTGGCGGGCCTCACTAACATTGTTTCTGGTGGTGCATCAGCAAATTCGGTAACACGTGTTGCCGATCCATCGGAGCGGAGTAACAAATAGGTGCCAAACTTATAGTCAGGAGTGTGCAGCCATAATCGCCACACACCCCCGCCCATAAAGTCGATAGCCTCTGCTACACCTGTCCTACGGGGTATTCCCACTCTGGCTAGGTGTTGGCTCATCTATGTTCTCCGTTGGCTCAAACTCTGCGCCTACTGCATCGGGGTTGGAGGTGTTACCTTGTGTATCACCATACTCCAGGAGTAGTGCATCGTCAGCAGGGATGGACTTCACGCTCAATACCTTATGGTACACGTGTTGTAACCCCTGCTTGTGATAGTCGATGTCCTCATTATTGCTAATGAAAGAGATCTTGGTGTAAGGTACACCGCGAGTGACCTGCACCATTGCTTCGATAAGGAACCTAGCCATTAGTCAATCCTACTCACTTCAAAGGAGCCATCTTCCTGCACAATGCACATCCATGCACTGTCATAGAAGTAGAGTTCTTCCATCTTACCACCACCAAGATCGTGTTCAGCCTTGAACAACGGATGCAACGGAGGATCAGGCGGAAACTCTTTGTCGCCATCATCATACCGCAACACGTGTTGTTCGTCTTTGCGCCACCCCTTAAGAGTGTCACGCCAACCACCACCATGCTGATAGTTGTTGTCAATCTGCTTAGCAGCAGGAGTGGGATCATAAGCATTGACGAATGCAGGGATAAGGCCCAACCACTCAAGGGTTACACCTTCTCTCTGTCCATGCTCAGTTGATTGCCAGTTAAGCATCGGGCTTAGTATCACTTGCATTTCCCTCTAACTCCTTACGTTCTGCATCGAGATCACGACGCAATGCCTTCTCCGCAACAAATGTTGCACCGTAACGCTTCTCAAGCTTAGCATCATTGATAGTGATACACTCAGGGATGCTAGACCCAATGCTATTGAGTCCCAACTGCGTGTACCACAGCACATCACCATACTCTTCACGCAAGTTGATGTGATCGAACGCATCATCAATGTTCTTCTCACCTGCCTGCACAGATGCAAAGCCATTGATGAGTGCTTGTGCCAACTCCCCTGCTTCAGTGAGGATACCAACGATCGCGTGAAGCGTACGCTGTACATCCACTGGTATTGCTACGGGTGGAGTTTGGCCGAGGATACCCATGTGGGGTTCCCAACCATGCTTGGCTGCTATGAGAGCGAACTTAACAAGAAACTCAGTGTCAAGCTGGCCGTAGAACAGTGCCTTCTTCACTGCATCCATGATGTCAGCATCAATAGCCATTTCATCAAGGACACAAGCAAGTACCGGCCCAGGAACTAGTCCCTCGTGAAACTCCTTGCTACAACGAGAGTCAACACGTGTTGCGTACTGTTCGGGAGTGATATAATCCATTACGATACTTTCTCGATGAGGCCATCCTTCATGGTAACAGTAGCAAAGAACTCCTTGCCACCAGTCCCACTAATGGTTGGACGGTTAGAACCACAAAAAGATCCGTTGTCCTTATACTCAGGACCAAACAGAGAAGTCTCACGATACTTGAGCTTCTGTCCCTTCGCTTCCTTAAGCAGCTTCTTCGACTTATACAGAAGGATCATCATGATTAGTTGTCCCACTTCGTTCTAGCAAACTGAACACCACGAGCTTCGAGTTCATCTAGCTCTTCGAACATCTTAATCAGCACGCTCTCATCAATCAAGCCCTTACGTGCTGCGTAGTAGCGCCAACCGTAGTAGACGGCACGAAAGTCAGTGGGATGATCGAGGTAATACATGATGCGATCAGCGACAGCCCAGGAGGTGCTGCGATAGTCATGCAAACTACCACTATCCCAATCACCACCGAACAAGAACTCGAACTCATCACTACCTGACTCGATGTTGAACAGAAACCTGCTCAACTCACGATAAGATGGCTTCATAAACTTACGTCCGTAGACAGCAGTACCATCTGCATCGTCATGCAGGTACACATCCTCAGCCCAATAGCTGCACTCCTTCTCGAACTGCTTCATCAAGGAAGGGAAGAGGATCGGTGCGTGACCAACAGCACAAGCGACAGTGTTGCAGTAGCAAGCTGACAACACTTGTTGTGCAAGTGCAGTGAGGGGTGACAACTCCTGCTCATTGTGCTCAAGGAACACTCTCATGCGAAAGTGCTTAGCGTTCTGCTCAGCAGTGAAGCTCATCATGTGATAAGCAAGCTTACGCAAGCGGTTCTTATACTTCTGTTCCATCTAGTGTGCCTCCACTTCTTCAGCATTATCAATGATTGAAACCATTTCACGCAATCTCTCGATGCGATCTTCTTCATCACCATGTTTGATTGCACAGTTGAACTCATCAACTGCAAGATTGAGCAGCAGGTTGTGCTGCACAGGTGTCAACACGAGTTGCCTCATATCTTACCACCAGCCTCAAGCCAACGCTTGATTGCTTCGATGTCATCTTCGAATGACGAATACATGTGATTGGTTCCTCCTACAGAACACAATAAGCAACACGTGCTGGATGTTGAGTCCAACACGTGTTGTGAGATTAAGCGAGGATTTGTGAGTGAGTCCACTCGGGATGCGTGGCGATATTAGTATCAGCGACACGCCATCCACTACGCAAGTCACATACTGACTGCGAGTGCCTACCCTTCTCGGGCATTGGGGGAATTGGTTCTCCACGCAGACGCATCTGCTTACCACGGATATAGTTGGCCGAACCAGCATAGATATTGTTCAACACGTGTTGTCTCCTACAGACTGACAATGGGCTGATCTACTGAGTGTGATAACCCCCATTATCACATAAATGATAGCACACAATTACCCTTATGTCAAATGGACCCCCTCCAAAACTGGCAACATGGATTGTCAAAAGGCACTATGTCATAGGCCCAAACGGCTGAAAACTCAAGGGATTGGGGCCATTTATTTACTTATATACCGCCCACGGTGGATACTCCAGGCACCACCACACACGCACGCGCACGCACGCACAACACACTCACGCACACAGACACGCACACGCGCACAGCATCCAACGTAAGCGAAGCGACGAAAAAATCCCCGCCGAGCCGAAGCCCGACGGGGATGTAAGTGTTACGCAGCAGCCGCTTCGTTAGCTTCGAGCGGGTCAGCAGCGAAGTAGGCGGCGATGCTCTGCGCGAGAGCAAACAACTGTTGCCGCATTTCTTCATTCGGTGCGAGATCCGTAGTCGCATCCGCATCATTCCATTCCGCAACAACTGTTGCCACAAGCTTGACGCTATCCAGTAGCGACTTGCCCTTGTCAGCAGACGGAGCGGTAGTCTGCGGCGCACGCTTCGGCTTAGCACGATCCTGAAGCGTCTTGATGCTATTACCCTGCGAACCGTCTAGCAGGATAGGAACATCCTTAGTCGCCTCAAACATCCGCTGCTCATTCTTCGACGCATCTTCAGCAAGCGGCTCAAGCACCAAGTGACGCGGCAAGGAAAGCTGCTCAACTTCAATGTCGTTGCCAGCCTTGTCCTTTCCGATGACAACGGTTTCGAGCGACACAAGATCAAGCAACTGGTGAAGCTCCGTCACTTCGGGCAGATTTTCCAAGATGTAAGCAGCCGCCGGGATACAACGCCGGAAGATAGCCTGCTTCTGGCCATCATTCAGATCGACAATCCCGAACAACTTCTGCCCAATGGCGACAACAGCAGCAGACTTGCGCTTGCTGTCATTGGTGCCATCAGCATTCATCCACTTGCCCTTGTCGAGATAGTCGAGAATAGAGCACGAATAGCTTTCGCTAGTGTCCTCTTTCTTCCGCTCAACTACGTAATCAAACGTCATGGTGAAGTGAGCATTGAGCACAGCGAAGATACCATTAGCATCGCCCGCGCCTTTTTGCGTATCGGCATCAGTCCACCTAGAAACCGCCTTTGCGCCGATTGCGCTGATGTCATTGTTTGACGGAAGTGACGCAACAACTGTTGCCAACTCGGCTTCAGCCTTAGCGATAGCGGCGGCGACTTTAATTTCCTTAGCGTTCATTGTCTTGTTCCTTCTAGTGTAATGGACAAACAATTCGCCCATTGTGTTAATACTAACATAGATTAACTCTTAGGTCAAAAGACCCTACGCAACAACTCGCAACAACTGTTGTCAGTTACCGAATAGATAGCACGCGGTTCACTCTCCACTGCCAACCATTAGGCAACAGTCTCACTACATGAAGCTTGCCAGTCTTACGCGTCAGCTTCTCTGCTTCTACTTCAGCAAACAAGCGCATCCCATAAACCATGCTCAATCCCCTACAACAACTGTTACCAAAACAGCGGCGTTTCATCCGCCCTGCCCCTTACTTATGATGCAGACTGACGCGCGATGCAAGCGAATTGTTGTGAAAGGGGTCCATTATTCAAACTAAAACCCCTATACCCCGCGCCAAATCCAAAAGCGCACTGCTTGTGACCCCGTAGGGACACAAGTTGAGATCAGCAGCCCCGAAATCGAGTACTTTTGTTCCAGGAGTACAACTTTCGCACGTATTACACTGTGTTACACTTGTTGTAGTGTTGTATAGTGTTGTATTAGTAGTGTTATGTAGTGTGTAAGTACGTGTAGAGAGGTAGTGCTTCGGCAAAGGCTTCGCCATTGCCTCGAAAGTGCAAATGGACCCCCCTCAGCCCGCCGCATCTTTGTCGATTTAGGGTTGACACCTTGGAAAGGAGAGTTATACTATCGTATCTTCCCCGCAGGGGCCATAGAAAAGACTTTCTCCGCAAGGAGAACATAACGCGAACCGACAATGCGCTAGACGCCCCTATATATATAATGTATAAGATAATGCAGAAAGCTTCTCAAACATTACACCTGCACTCAGAGAACGCTGATGCGTGGCGACAACCTTATTATGATGATGTAGAAGATTATTACAGGTACACCAAAGGCTACTACTGGAAACCTGGAGCCATCTACATCCGTAGTAAGATTAAAAAGAAGTATCGTAAGCTCTATAGGAGAAACTAAGATGCCAGAGTATGCACCGGGTTTCGAGGGTGGTACGGATCGCAACGTGCTACCGAAGAACACAACTCCGCTCACTGGTCGTCTTGTACGCAACGGTCTTGTTGGTACTGTAACTGGTGCAGCCCCTGGAGTCGCAACTAATGTTGTGAAGTCTCGTCGCAAGCATCCTACCAATGTAAATGAAGAGATCGGTGCTGTTGAGAGTGAAACTCTTATCAATCGTGCATCTACTGCTGGTGATGTCACTGCACTTAAGTCTAAGTTCACGAAGAAGAAACCAGCATTTGCGTTTCCTCGTGATCTTAGTGGAAATGGTGGTCCCGCCTTTACGCGTTCATAGCTGAAAGGAGGTGATCCGGTGACTGTAGACAGATTGTTCACTCTAGCATTCTATTTGCTGGGTGCTATCTTGTTCCTTATCCTCATTCTTGAGAGGATAAATCTATAATGCCTCAACTTACTCCAACTGGCGCAGGAGTTCCACCTGACATAACAGCGGTAGAAGAACAACTGCGTCGGTTGGGGTTTGGTTCTAGTGCTATGGGCATGCTGTCAATGCAGCCCCCGCCTCCGATGGAAGGCACGCCTGATCCGCAGTCTGCTGTTGCTAGTATTCTAGCTGCACAGAACGCAGAGTTTCAGAAAGCTCTTGCTGCACGACAAACTGCACAAGTAGCACCACCCCCTCCACCTCCTGCACCAGTTGTAGAACCAACTACTAATGCTGCTGCGGTTGACGGTGGTAAGCCTAGTAGTGGTATGAACCCTTTGTGGGCTCTTCCTGCTGCCGTTGTTGCTGCTGGCATAGCGAGGTTGATGGGTGCAAAAGGTATAACACGCACTGCTAAAGGCTCGAAGGGTGCTGCTCACGCTGCTGCTAGTACTGCTAAAGCTGCTAAGGCTGCTAATGCTGCACGTAAGGGAGTTGGTGTTAAGACTGGTACGACACCACACAACTTCCCTCAAGCACCGACACCTCATGCTGCTGCTGCTACACTTGCGGAAGAAGCACCACTAGAGCTAACTGATGTAGTTCCTGAAGCACCTGTAACTGCTCCTGCTGCATTACCGCCTCCAACACTAACACAAACTGATTTACCTCCTGCTATTTCGCAAGCACTTGTTGAACGCGCAAAGAGCAATGTGCGTGGTCCGGTATCTTCAAGGATGCCGCCCGAACCTACGCCGCGTCCAGTGCTACCGACTTACACTGCACCACTAGATGCAGCAGAGGACTTTAGTGGTAGTGAGTTGGCTAAAGCTATTAGGATCTCTAATCAGCTTGAGCGTTCTCGTTCTAAGTCTGCTATTAAGACTGAGAAGCTTGCAAAGAAGCGTCCTCCTACTGGCCGACCTGCACTCACACCTGATCGTAGAGTTCCGCGAGAGGAAGGTGAACGTAAAGCTTTCAACGAAGTAACGAAGGTTATACGCGAAACAAAGAACCCTCCGAAAGCAGCACCAAAGAACCTACGTCCGTGGGAACAGGAACCGAAACCGAAGGGTACAGGTGGACAACCTGTGTTGCCAAAGAAGAAGCCTGGACCTAAGCCCAAGCCGAAATACAAAGCTGTTCCTGAAGTTGCTACAGCACTTGCTAAGCGTAAGGCTCCGAAGCGTACACCGCGTTCGTTGTCTGAAGCTGGTAAGTCTCGTCCAACAGAAGTCGAACACAGCGGGAATAAGTTTGGTAAGTTCGTTGGTCGTAGTGGTGCAAAGACTGCTGCGAATGAGCCGATCGTACTGAGGAACTTGACTGACTCTGAGAAGAACACTGTGATCGCTCGCGCACGAGACTTACTAGAGAAGCGCAACAATCCTCTTACTGAAAAGACTGGTAAGACTGCAAGAGCGATTGCACACCGTGAGAAGGGTAAGTACAAGTTGTCAGAGGACTTCGAGAAAGTTTATGGCAACGGTCCTGAAGCTCGTGCGCTGCATGATGCTGCTGTAGCGATGGAAAGATCAAAAAGAATAGCCGCCAGTTCAGCACGCAAGATCAAAGAAGGTAGGTAAGATGGCAGACATTAGCAAGTGGCTTGAAATGTTGGTTGGGCCTCAGATCGCTGGCTTGGTTGCTAAAGGTGGACAACCTGGAGTTGCACCTGCACCTGCTAACAATGTAACACTTGGTGCGCCGCCTCCACCGCCTAACGTCTTGACGCAAGACTTGAGTGTTCCTCCGATCAATGTAACTGGACAGCCTAGTCCTAATCCATTGGATAATGGTCCGTCACTTAATGACTTGATGCCACCGCCCAATGACATTGATGTGTTGAACACTCCTGAGTTGCGTACGCAGGGAAAACCACTCAATTCATTGTTGGGTCTTGATGCTCCTGATCCTTCTCGTGTTGAGAACACTGGTTCACTTGTTCCAACTGATGTGAACATTCCTGTTCCAGAAGTTCCAGTGATTGCACCGCCTCCTGCTGTTGCTGCACCTATAGCTGCGCGTAAGGGTCATGTGCAGAAGTCACTACAGCGGCCACCGGGACCGAGTGCTAATCGTCCGTTGAGCCCTGTTGCAGTGCAAGGTGGTAGCAGAGCGAACCGTGGTGATGTCATGGGTCGTCGTACTGGTCCGATGGGTACTCCATTGTATGAAGGTGGGTTCAAGCCTATCGACTGGAGCAACCGTCTTAGTCGGAGATAGTAATGCTGTTGCCTGAAGATAATGAACCTTTGGTACTAGCAGATGGCACTAGGATTGATCCGTCAACTGGTAGACCAATTAAAGAACAACCTCTTGTGCTTATTCCCTCACCCGGAGAAGCACAGAGGATTGTGGCGCGTGCGCGCAAGAGCGTCGCTGAGTTGCCACTGCCCCCCAAGCAACTCAGCGGCGTTGCATTGGTAGCGTTCTACACTTTGTTCGGGTTACATGACCAAGACATTAGCATCGCGTTGGATAACTCTCTGACTGTAGAACAGATTGAGCGTATCCGATCGCTTGATGCTTACATCGAGTTTATGGAAACTGCGAAGGCTAACATTGTACACACTCAGAGTGATACAGTGCGCGAAATGTTCCAAACACACGCAGCCAATGCAGCTACCAAGATCATCAACCTATCACAGTCAGAGAATGATGTCTTAGCGTTCACTGCATCTAAGGATGTGTTGGATCGTGCAGGACATCGCCCTGCTGATGTAGTAGAACACCGTCACAAGATGGAGGACGCACTGAACATTGTGTACATCGAGAAGAAAGCTAATGAAGATGTACCGATGATCGACATAACTCCAGAGGAAGTGTAACATGACAGACATTCCTGGGATGCCTTATGATGGTGTCACTGATGTAATAGACGAGAGTGGCAACGGTAAGGGTGTTGCACTCAACGTCTGGCCTGCTGACAACCGCATCCCTGTTGTAGTAGATCCTATACCACTTGACACTGTAGTACTCGTTGCTGGTGAGTTAGCTTATGCTAAAACTACGCAACGCCTCCGTGTCGGTGACGGTTACACTGCGGGTGGGGATGAGATCGCATTCACCTCTGATCTTGACAATCTTCTAGCTGATGTTGTTACATCATTCAATGCTCGTAAGGGTGCTATTACACTCACGAGTGGTGACGTAACTACAGCACTGACTTATGTTCCTGCAACTAAGAACGTATTCACTAGCAGTGTTGCTGGTCTTGCTCCTGCTTCTGGCGGTGGATCAGCCAACTTCTTGTGTGCAGATGGCACTTGGAAGCTTCCTGCTGGTGGCGGTCTGTCTGACGGTGACAAGGGTGACGTTGTAGTATCTGCTGGTGGTACTGTTCTAACTGTAGAGAGTGCTGCTGGAAACTTCGTTGCTACTGGTAGAGTTTCTGCTGTCGGTGTCAATGTCAATCGAGCATCAGTTTCTAGCTCCGCTGCACGCAATCCTGGAGTGTATGTATTCACCAATGGCTCTGTCGATTACGGCATGGAGATCGGTTTTGCTGGTGGTACTTACGTAACTCGTGTGTTTGCTGGACCGGGACAACCTGTTACCATTGGTGGTGTCGCTGGAGGTGGTGCTAATCAGTCTGACTTCACTGATTACGCAACGTTCAGTCCTACTGGTCTTGTTGTTGCAGGCACTGTTACTGCTGCTGGCGGCAACATGACAGGAGAGCTTAACTTTAAGCTTGGTGCCAATCCAGTTGACGGTTCCATTCGTGGTAATGCTGCTGGTTGGTTGCTGCACAAAGCGCAGGCGTATGAGTGGGAAACTCAAGCCGGCGTTCGCATGATGTATTTCATTTCGACTGGCAATCCTAGTCTGACAATAGCAGGGCCAGTAGACAGTGCTCCGTCTTTTCATATGCAGGGACAGAACCCTACAATCTATCTTGAAGGTGATGCTAACAGCTACTTTCCTGGGATTACATTCTCTGGAGCAGCAGGTGCTGGCAATACTGGCACAATTGCTAATGGTGGGTTCGGGTTCAGTTTCGGCACCAAGCAAGGCAATTACATTTTCAGCGTAAACAATGTTAATGCCCTCGTAGTTGATATAGCCGGGATAAATGCTAAAGGTAGTGCTAATTACTTCGGTCCTGCGGCTGGCGATCCAATTGCTGACAGCGCATTGGTTATTCGCACAACGAACTACTACCCGGAGTTGATCTTCCAGACTGCGAACGGTGGTGCTGTTGGAACGCCTTTGGTAGATTGTGGTAAGTTTTCAACTGGCGTTGCTGAATGCAGTTATCGCTTCGCGTCTCACAGTTTCAAGAACAAGGATGCTTCTGTTTCCTTTGCAACTATTGATGCAAACGGGATCACAGTCCCTGATGAAGCTTACGGTGCTGCATGGGATGGTAAGTTGTCTGTCCCGACTAAGAATGCAGTGTACGATAAGATCAATTCACTGGCCATTCCTGCTGCACCGACTTCGCAGACCATTGTTTCCAACGCTGCTGTAGTTGTTGCTGCTACTGATACGATCGTCACTGTGTCGGCACTAGCTGTTGGCACTACCATTACTGCTGCCAATGGTAGTGTAAATGGACAGAAGTGTACGATCCTCGTAAGAGACAACGGTGTTACTAAATCAGTAGCACTTTCTGCTGCTAACTTCCTTCTCATGCTTGGCGCAGCTACAGCAGCCACTGCTGTTACCACTGCAAACAAGTGGCTTGGTTGGGAAGTTGTTTGGAGCACTACCGTTGGTAAGTGGCTAGTTGTTAAGGAACTTAAGGAGTTCTAATCATGGTGCTCTACAGAGATAAGAGTGGTAACGGTGCAGGAGCATTGATTGACAATCCTGCGGTTGCACAAGGGGAGTACAGTGGGGTGGGATCACCAGAAGGTGTAATCACTGCTACTGTTGGTGCGCGGTATCGTCGCACTGATGGTGGTGCTCTTACTAGCTTCTATGTTAAAGAGAGTGGAACTGGCAACACTGGTTGGGTAGCTAAGTGAAGCAATACAAACAGATCAGAGGATCGTTGCAGGATCAATTCCAGCAATCACGCGCCAAGATACAGATCTTCGGTGGCGGGTTCGCTAATGGTAAAACTACTGCTGGCGTTATTAAAGCTCTCAAGTTGGCAAAGGCATATCCAGGCTCTAATGGTCTGATTGCACGCTCCACTTATCCTAAGTTGAATGACACCATTCGGAAAGAGTTTCTAGATTGGTGTCCCGACAGTTGGATCAAGCGTAGAGCACTGTCAGTTGAGAACTTGATTGAGCTAGAGAACGGAACGGTAATCAACTTCCGTTACGTACAACAGCACGGCAAGGGTAGCGGTGAGGGTTCATCTTCTAACTTGCTTAGTGCAACCTACGACTGGATTGTAGTAGATCAGATTGAAGATCCAGAGATCACTGAGAAGGACTTCCTAGATTTGCTAGGACGTCTGCGTGGTAATGCGTTGTATGATGGTGATGATCCATTGATGCCTCGCACTGGACCGCGTTGGATGATTGCACTGTGTAATCCTACTCGTAATTGGGTCTATCGCAAGCTTGTAAAGCCTGTGTTGGATCACAGAGTAGGATTGTTCAATCCTGACTTGTTGGTTGACGCTGAGACTAAGCAGCCGATCATTGAGTTGTTTGAAGGCTCCACTTACACAAACAAAGAGAACCTTCCAGAAGATTACATCCAAGGTTTGGAGAGTGCCTACAAAGGACAGATGCGCGAACGGTATCTGATGGGTGGATGGGGTGCCTTTGAAGGTCTTGTTTATCCGCAGTATAATCAGATGGTCCATCTTCTTCCTCAGGATCAGATCATTGATTATTTTGCGCGACAAGTTCGTGAGGGCCTCCAACCTGAAGTTATTGAAGCCTACGATCACGGCATTGCGGTTCCGGCTTGTTATGGCATTGGTTTTAGCGATAGTTTCGGTAATGCTTTTCTGATGGGAGGTTTCTATGAAGCAGAACTTAGCCCTGAGAAAATCGCAACCCGTATCAAGGATCATCGCAAAGAGATTGCACGACAAATTGGTTTCGACGCAACTTTCCGTCCTGTACTTGCAGACCCAGCTATCTTTCGCAGAGGTCCAGGTAGTGCTCAAACAGTCGGTACTACAGTCGCCGGGATGTTTAGGGAACTTCAAGTAAGTTGTACTCGTGCTAACAACAACATTGTGTCAGGGTTAGCAAAGGTACAGAGCTACTTGGAGATTGACACTAGACATCCGCATCCCATGACGGGAGAGCTTGGATCACCACACTTCTTTGTGTCTAATCACTTAGATTGGTGGGACAAAGAGATTGTAGACTACTACTGGAAGAAGGACACTGCTGGAGAGGTACAAGACATTCCCAATGATCGCAACGATCACGCGATGGACATGACTAAGTACTTCTTCACTAACCGACCTAGGTTGGCATTGTTTGAACGTCGTGTGTTCCATCCCAAACCGAGTTACATGCGTTGGGGTGAAGTGAACGACAACACTACTCCTGATAATAGGAAGCACCGTTATGGCCGATGAATATGATCCGATCGAAAAGAACTTAGAGAAGGTCGGTGCAGGTCGTGGCGCAAAGAAGAAAGCTGTGCCTGAACCTGTGTATCAAATGGTCGGTGACACGAAGATACCAGTAACCAAAGCTGTTGGCTTGGTCTGGAACAGTCGTAAGGAACAAGGATTACGTAATCGTAAGGGGTCTGAAGATGCCTGGAGCGAAGCAATCCGCTACTACGACAATGACCAACTCGCACACCGCAGTTCAACAGAAGAACGCGCAGGCAACAAGCCGGGATACCGCCTCAGTGGTGAGTGGCGCGAAACTGAGAACGTGGTGTTCAGCAATTGCAGCATCATGGTTCCAATGTTGTATGCAAAGAACCCCACCATCACTATCACTTCAGATGTTGATGCTAACCTTGAACGCGCCGCAGGGATCGAACGCCTTATCAACACACTACTCGCGAAGAAAGCGCTCCCCGGACTTAATGCGAAACCGAAGTTGCGCAGGACGGTCCTTACCACGCTTCTAACCAACTCTGGCTTTGTCAAGATTGGTTTCACTTCTAAGCAGGATGGCAATGAAGCTGCTATCGCTGACTTGCAGAGGATCTCACAAGAGTTGGAGAATGCGAAGGATAAGAAAGAGGTTGTGAAGCTTGAAGGTGAGTTGATGGCACTGGAAGAGAAGGTTGCACTGCTCAATCCTGCTGGTCCTTTTATGAAGAACCTTCTACCGGATCGAGTTGTAGTTGATCCAAGCTCTACTGAGCCTGATGCCAGTGATGCAATGTGGATGATGGAGTGGGATTATCTTCCTACTAGTTACATCAACGCAGTGTACGGCTCGAAGCACGGTGAAGTCACTAAGTCGGTCTATTCGCCAACTCATGTTCTCGATGCTGGTAAGGGAACTACAAGTGATGTAGAAGAGCAGGTGAACACATTCTCACTCTTCTCATCAGCAGAAGATGCCAACGCAGCGTCCTACGGTTACTCTAACACTGTAGCGTTCGACAAAGCGAAGCACACTAAAGTGTGGTACATCTGGGACAAGGCAACACGCCGAGTGCTGATGTATGCTGACAACTGTTGGAGTTGGCCGTTGTGGGTGTGGGATGATCCACACAAACTTCCTAGGTTCTTCCCGTACTTTAGATTGTGGTTCCACGAGAGCACTAACTCTCACGCGCCGAAGGGAGAGGTAACTTACTACTTAGATCAGCAAGATGCGATCAATGAGATTGCAGACGAAGTTAGGAGAGGTCGTCAGTGGGCAAGGCGCAATGTCTTGTACAACAAGAACGCGATAGATCAACACGACGTAGAGAAAGTGCTTAAAGGCGACGATGGCACTGCGCGTGGTATTGACCTTCCTGAAGGTACGAAGTTAGCAGATCACATTTTCAGCTTTGTTCCGCCGGGATTGAACATTCCAGAGTTCTTCTCTCCTGACAGTAAGTTCCAAGCAATCAACAGGATCACAGGTATCAATGAGGCGCAACGTGGTGCTCAGTTCAAGACTAACACCACGAACAAGGCTGTGGAGACTTACAACAAGAACACTGACATTCGTGTCGAAGAAAGAGTGGACTTGATTGAGGACTTCATCGCTGATGTATGTTGGAACATCTGTCTGCTATGCTGCACTGAGTGGGATAGCGAAGATGTTGTGCCATTCATAGGAGCCGAACTTGCAAAATCTTGGCAGAAGGTTAACTCTCCTAGAGAGTTTGAGAAGGAGTTTAGCGTACGGGTTGAGAGTGGCTCTAGTGCGAAACCAAATAGTCGTGAGAAGAAGCAACAGGCGATTGAAATGGGACAGGTGATGGGGCAGTTTGCTTCTGCTTCTCCCGCTGTTGTTATTCTAATGCTTAAGATGTTCGAGAGAGCATTTGATGAGTTCACTGTCGCTGATGAAGATTGGGATCGCGTCATGGATACGATGATGCAAGGTCTTTCTAAAGCTGGCGGTGGTCCCGGTGCGGGGCAACAAGGGGCGCCGGGACAACAACCTCCAGTAGAACCTGGAGCACCTGTAACTGATGAAGCAATGTTGCAGCAAGTGAAGATGAAGATTGCAAAGCTTCCTCCACAAGCACAACAGAAGTTGCAGGAAATGGTTGCTGCTGGAGTGCCTCCTAGCGAAGCATTACAACAGATTGAGGCACAATTGGGTGGACTACAACCCTCATAAGAGGTGAAAGGACGAAACAATGCCCGGTGAGAACGAAACCTTAGACAACATTGAAAAGAACATCGACATAGCGATTGAGGCACAAGATGGCAAAGCTCCTGAGACTCCGAGCACAGAAGTCACGACGCCCGACGCAGGTAAGGAGCAGCAGCCAGAAGATCGCTCAGGCGGTAGCAGCGACGGTGGAGCACAACCGCAGCCTAAGCAAGAAGGAACGCCGCCAGCACCAAGTGCTCATGGTCCCAAGGACTTAAAACTACAAGATGGAACAGTAATCAAGGGTGGTGCTGAACGTCGGTTCTATGAACAGCGCGAGGTTGCACGAGCGCAGCTACAGACTAGGGAACGAGAGCTTGAGACTACGCGCAACCAGTTAGCTACTGTACAGAGCCAATTGGAAGCTGTTCATGCTTCTGTGCAGGCTTTGCATGGTATTGAGCCTTCGCAACTTGCCCTTGGCGCACGTATCATTGTGGATCTTCAAAGAGACCCCCAGGGGACACTGAAGAAATTGCTTGCAGAAGCAGCAGCACAAGGCTATAGTATTGCCGACATCGGAAGCGGTGTTGACATGGCTGCGATCCAGCGCATGATTGACGAACGCTTACCGCAACAAGATAACGAAGAATACCAAAGCGAAGAGGAAATACTACAGGAAGCAACAGATGAAGCTAATGCTTTCTATGGTAGACATCCCGACGCTAGACCGCACGATCAGCTACTTGCGAGTGTCTTGCGAGATCATCCCGGCCTCGGTTTAGAGGACGCGTACTTCCAAGTCAGAGACGCCTTCTCAGAGAAGGGTTATGACTGGTCCCTTAGTCTTGAACAGAACTTAGGACTAGGCGTTGATCCAGCAAATGCAGGTGGACAACAACAGCCTGGAAATAGAGCACCATTACCTCCCGGCAACAACGCCGCGAATGCTCCTATTAACTCCGCTGATGTTACTGCCCTCGCATCCGACGATATGGACACTGGAGACATTGTGAGACAAGCAATGCGCGAAAGTGGCCTCAACATCTAGGAGAATGAAGTGGCTTTAGCAACTGTCTTGAACTCGACGCTAACGAAGTCAAGGCGGAAGCTTATCATGGCATCGGTTCGCAGTAATGCTCTAATGGCATGGGCTTTCGCCAACGATCGCGTCGATTACGAGGCTGGTGGTTACGACATCACCAATCCTCTCACCACTGGTCGCAACCCTAACGTAGCGTCGTACGAATACTACGATCAGCTACCCGTTGCACAGACCAACGAGTTCACCACTGCACGCTACTACTGGTCGCGTGTTGCCGGTACTGTCATCATTTCCGATCAGGAAGAAGATGAGAACCGGGGTGAAGCTGCCATCTTCAAGCTTATGAAAGCTAAGATGGACGTTCTCGAAGAGAGCATCAAGGAAAAGTTTAGCGAATACCTATACGCAGCGGGCGGTGGTACTGATCCGTTGGGTTTGGCTTCGCTTATCCCTGATGATCCTACGACGGGCGTACTCGGTGGCATCAACCGTGCTACGGAACCACAGTGGAGGACTTCTTCGTATCAGTTCGCTGGTGCGTTGAATGCTTCCAACATCGAAGAAGCGTTTGACGACATTCTACTCGATCTTACGCTGAAGAGTGATAAGCCTGATCTTATCCTTGTTGGTCGCAACATCTATCGTCTGTATCGTGCTGCGGTACGCGAGAAAGTTGTGTTCAATCTTAGCGATACCAGTAATGGTAAGCGCATGATGGATCTCGGCTTCACTGGCATTAGTCACCAGAACATTCCAATTCTCTACGATGAGGATTGTCCGGTGAATAAAGCCTACTTCATCAACAGCAAGTTCTTGAGGACTACGATCCTTAAGCACGTGAACATGAAGGTGAAGGAACTCTCTGCTCCTTGGGACACTGACGCTCATGGTTCGAGAGTTGTATGGCAGGGCCAGTTCGCTATGTGGAAAGCATACCGCACTCACGGTGTGCTCAACAACTAACACTGCTATTGAAAGGACGAACAATGGCAAGAATACGCGCCCGATACGCTGTTAAAGGCCCACGGAAAGAGCCTGTAACTTACAACAAGTGTTGGATGGATGATGAAACCAAGTCACTCCAGCAGGAAGTTGTTACGGAAGATCGTGATTGTTACATGGTCTACTTTCCGCAGGGCCACAGCATTCGTGTAACATCATTCGCTGCACTTAAGGAAATGGGATACCATCTTAAGCCTCGAATGGTTGATATGGAAACTGGTGACGTTATAGACGTTGGTGGTGATCCGTACGACTTCGCCAATAATCCCCAAGGTGATCTTGATGTGAACGTCTTGGTGGAAGATGATGAAGAAGCGGAACACCGTCCTGCTAGGACAAAGGTAAGGAGCGAATAATGGTACAGAGAGTGGCATCGTTTCGCAACCGTAGGTACAATGCCTACGTTCCTGCGATGGGCTATGCAGCAGACGTAATCCACGGTGCTGCATACGCTGTAGACTTCCTCACCCCGGTCGCTGCAAACGCGACTAACATCCTCAACAGTGTTGCGGGTACGGTTGGTGTTCCACTGACTGTGTTCGGACAGGATACTGCTGATGCTCCGTTTGGACGTAATGTTACGAACGGTGCTGGTGGTAGCATTACGGTACGGGGTAAGGATTACCTGGGACAAGGTGTTACCGAAACTATCGGTGCGTCTGCTGCTGGCAAGAAAGCCTTCAAATGGATTGATGCAATTGATCCGTTTGCTGGTGCTGTGATTGTTGGTTGGGGAGCACTACTTGGTCTGCCTTACCGCATGGGCGGCGTCATTGAAGAGGTTGCTAACGGAGCAGAAGCTGCTGTTGGTGCTCTTGTTGCTGGATCTCTTGTCGATCCGCAGACTTCTACGACTGGCGATCCGCGTGGTACTTATGCACCGACGACTGCACTCAATGGCAGCAATCGGATTATTGCTAAGTTCCAGCCGTACAATCTCCTCAATGCCAACGGCAACGGAGGCTTGCACGGTATCCAAGCGGCCTAAACCCGTCACTTGTGGCGGTAGGAGAGTGGTATAAACGTATTCGTCCTTGCGTCGTGCCACTCTCCGCTTTTCTGAGGGGTCATTATGCTCAAGACCTTAATGCAACTGACTGTTGACACTGAGCGTATGCTTTACCAAGCTGCGGGTGTTAACACTCAAGTGTATGCTCAAGATGTCATAATGCAGAAGCTGCAACACGCTTTTGACCACTGCTTCACTGCGAAGTTTTGGCCCTCATTCGTACGACGCGAGGCAAGGACACTGGACGGAGTTACAGGGAAACCTACGACTCCGTTCAGTCTGATTAAAGAGTGGAAAGATGTCAGTGATGTGTTCAGAAAGAACAGTCAGCACCCAATTCCACAGATGCCTCTCAGCTACAATCTATTGGATTTGGTTGAGGGAGCTACACCAAGATTTGTTGAACCTACAGCAGATGCAACCCTCTTCACTGTGTACCCTCTAGGATCGACAGGAGAGATAGTTGTAGTTGGACGAGAACGTCCTGCTCTAGAGTTCACTAACAACGACATTGTGCCATTCGACAACCTTGCGCTGTGTTACTATGCCGCCTGGGATTACCTAGTTGATGATGCAAGTAACGCTGGCGCCGCTGCTAAGATGCAGGGGTTGTTTGATACGCGCATGAAAGCCCTTGAGGATGCTGAGTTTGACAATGTAGTGTTGTTGAACCCGCATTCGGAACAGATCCCTTCACAGTGGAACTAGTATGCGCCTAGAGAAGATCATACCGAAGCAATTCAGGATCAGCCAGAACCTGCAACAGACTACGTTGCGTGAGTTTAACGGCGGTTGGAATGTGCTCGATGATGATATGAACTTAGGGCATCAGTTCGCACGCAAGTCGTACAACATATCTCCTGACAATGACGGTAGTGTAGGCGTAAGGCAGGGGTATAGACCATTCGCTAAGTGTCGGCCTCTGTTGAGCAGTGATGCCTACGCAGTTGACGCTTACTACTTCAAGTCTGCACTCATTGTGGTGTGCAGCAACGGAGAGATTTGCAAGATCACTGGTAATGGTGCGGTAAGCCTCATTTGGGATCAAGCGATCGCAGCTACGCTACCCGGAGCACCTACCGGATGGACTGCACCAGTTGACTTCGTGTCATTTGCAGAGTTCAACGACCATTTGATCATCTGTAACGGACAAGATAAGCCTTTAGACATCAACAACCAATTCTATGTAGAGTACCTACAAGACGCCGCTACCACCACTAACATAAATGTCCCGATATGTAAGTATGTAACTGCTATCTCGCGTTATCTAGTGATGGCTGGTGATCCGCTGGAACCGGATCGTATACATATCAGTGCTAAAGACGCTCATGGAACGTGGTACGGAGATCCAGAACCGAATGACGGCACTCGTTTGGATGTTGGTAGCATTCTTCCTGGTGCTACTACCATTCGTGGTCTGCTTGGTTTTCGCGGCAAGCTAGTTGTGATGTTTGCAGAGGGACTTCTATTTGGGTTCCTTGGAGAGTACGATGAGAACGGCAACCACACTCCCAACTTCGAGGATGGCGTATCCGGCTATGGAAGCATTAGTCACAGGAGTGGCGTTGCTTACGGTGACGATGGGCTGTTCATGGATCTTGAAGGAGTACCTAGCATCAAGCGCACGGCGCTCTCGACGAGTTTCAAGCCGGAACGACTCTCTTACTTGATTGATCCAGAGATAAAGGCTTCACTCAAGCCTCTCAGCTTCGAAGCGATGGAGAACCATGTATTTTCCGTGTACAATAGATCGGCTGGACAGTTTATGCTGTTCGTACCCAACGCCGAAACTGTTGCAGACACTACTGAGACGCTCGCGTTCGTGTATAATTACCGACCCGCACTTCGGCAAGAAGCATGGAGTTTGTTTGGTAATTGGAACTTCACTTGTGGTGTCCGTTCACTTACTGGCCGGGTATTCTTCGGAGACAAGAACGCCGACATCTGGGTCTTAGGGAGCGATGATGACCCAATCTATACAGATAACGGTGAACCTATCCCCTTTGATTGGGAACTACCGTGGCTTGACTTCGGACAACGAACTAAGAGCAAAACTAGTAAGCATATATCGTTCGATACTAGAGGGCTTTCCGAGTTCGACTGTCGAATGTACGTTGATAACTTCTACACCAACAAGGGTGAGGACTCGCCGGCGCTCACTACCGAGTTTAGTGGTGGTGGACAAGGACACTTTGGAGAAGGACCACAACCTTACGGTGGTGGACGGAACACCGCCCGTAAGTGGCACTACGTATGGCCGTGCAAATTCCAGATAGCGAAACTTAGGTTCAGTGGATTGAGCGATGCGGGGTTATCCTTCGTGTCGATCTCCCTGCACTATCTCCTTGGGGGGATAAATAGATGAGCATTTATGGCTACACGTATGCCGGGTTCAAGTTGATCGACTTCAACTCAGACAACTGGCATGACGACGAGTGGTACAACTGGACACTACTGGACTCCATGTTCCAGGCACAGTTCGGTGACGTACCGCTACCTGTTGTCGGTGGCACTGCGAACGCTATCACGCTTGACTTCACTCCTGATAGGCCACTGGTCAATGGGTTGACTGTAGTGTTCATCCCCACTGCATCACCAACTGGTGCGGTGACGCTCGCAGTGGATGGTCAAACACCGAAGCCCCTTGTGATCCTCGGTAATCCTGTTGTAGCAGGTGACTTCCTCGCTGGTGAACCTGTCAAAGCTATCTACAACGGTACTGTGTTCAACACTGTAGCTCCGCTGAAGAAGTTCTCACAGATCAACATCATCGCAGGACCGAGCGGTGCATCTGCAACAGCTGTTGCCAATGATCTCGTGATCTCTCACAACGATGATGCAGGGATCAGTATCCTTACTCCCAATAACAAGTGGGGTTCAATCGCATTCGGCGATCCTGAAAACAATGTAGCAGGCTACGTGAAGTACAGCCACACGAATGACTTTCTGTACTTCGGTCGTAACGGTGCTGATGCACTGATCCTAGACAACACAGGTGCTTATCTGCCTACTGGCCGCTTCGGGATGAACGTCACTGGTGCTAATGACTTCGTGATCCTAGAGAGTGCTCCTAATGTGATGCGCCTAGGATCTAGTGGTGCATCTAACGGCCTTACGATTGACCTGACTAGTGGACTTGTGACGATCCCCGGTGGCTTAACTGTGACGGGAACGCTCAATGCAGCCAACATCACTGGCAATGTCAATGTCGGAACCGCAACTGGCATACTACCTCTTGCTAATGGTGGTACTGGTGCTGATACTGCTCCCAATGCTCGTAATAATCTGGGCTTGGGAACCCTCGCCACTAAGAACACAGTTAATAATGGTGATTGGAGCGGTGCTGCTCTTACTGTGGCTAACGGTGGTACTGGTGCTGTTGATGCAGCTAATGCGAGGATCAACCTTGGAGTACGGCTTGGCGTTGATGTTCAGGCATACGATGCCGATCTAGCTGCAATCGCTGCTCTGGCAACAGTACCGTTCGGTAGAGGAATGCTAGAGCTTGCTAATGCTGCTGCTGCTAAAACCTACATCGGTGCTATAGCTGCTCCTGCTTGTGTCATGGCTGCCAACACGATTGATGTACGCTTTGACATCGGTGGTGGAGCGTTCCTACTGATACAAGGTGGGTTCGGAAGCTTGGCTGCTAACACTCTAGGCACTATCAACTTTCCACAGCCTTATGCAGTGGCTCCAGTGTGCGTCGTAGGCGGTGGTGACAACAACATCAACAACGAGGGTGACATTCACTCCTATGGCCCTGCTACTGTAAGTGGAGTACCTATCATCAACTCGACTGATGCTAGTGGCAACTACAACTGGCTGGCAATAGGAAGAATGTAATGCCACTTAAGAAGGGAAAGAGTCAGAAGGTTATCAGTGAGAACATCAGAGAACTGAAACACACTGGTAGACCAACGAATGTAGCTGTTGCTATCGCTATGCAGAAGGCGGGCAAAGCTAGAAAGAAGAAGCGGAGATAGTCATGGGCATTCTAAACACTGTTGGAAAGGTAGTCAGCCCTGCTTATCTCGCAGGCAGTCTGTTCAACAATAACAACAACAAGGGTCCAGGCCCATACAGCGCACCAACGGGTACGATTGATCCGTGGTTGCAGCAGGCATTCGATGCCTACATGGCGAACGTAGGACCGAAGCGCACTGCTAAGGTTGGGGCCTATCAGGGTGATCTACAGTCTAAGCTCAACTACGGGTTGAGTATGGCTCACGATGATGAGCGCACTCTTTACAATCAGTGGTTGCTACAGCATCCTAAGCCTACTCCTGTGGCTGAAACTCCTGTTGCTTCTACTGAACCTGAGCCTATTGATCCTGCGAAGATGGCTCTAGCGAAGCAAGCTGCGATGCAACGTGCGGAGTTGAACCTACGCGCACAAGGACTTGATCCTGCTCTATACATGGACAAGATCAGTTCGCAGTACGATCAGATGGCTCAGACTGCATCGCTGAACAAAGATCCTTACTCAGTGTTCAGTGACGACATCGCAACAAATGTTGTGAAAGCTGAGAACGCAGCACGACAGCAGCAGTTCATGAATGAGTTTGAAGGGAAGTTTGGCGTCGCTGCTGACCAAGCTGCACTACCGAGCACTATCTTGGACGATGCTATCAACACTGTCCTTGGTGAACAAAAGACCGCTGCACAGCAACAGCTTGAGCGCGGTAAAGCTAGGGGCATTTACAATGATGTTGGATACAACGCAGGACAAGCTGCACTTGGAACAGCAGAACAAGCTGCTAGGTCCGAACTTACCGGCCTTGGTAGCAATCTCGTCAATCAGTATCGCGGTGGACTTAATGAGATTGATGACCGCGCTTTCAGTGCTTACCAATCATTTCCTATCGGTAGCTCGACCTTCTCCCTTGATCCTTACATCAGTGAAAGAAATGACTTCCTTAACCGAACTAAGGCGGGTGCAGAAGGAAACCTACGCAGCACGCTAGGTGGCCGCAACTTCTTCGACTTTGGCAAGATCGGTGGACAAGCTGGTACTGCACAAGGAGCACTAAACCTACGCGATACTGACGTAGCTACTGCGATCGGTGAACGTAAGAGACAGAACACAATGAGCAGAGGACTTGGTTCTCAAGGAGCGTTCTAATGCCACTAGGACTTGACCTTGCTGCCGTAGGCGCCGGCTATTTTGGTGATAAGAAAACCAATAAGCTGAACAAGAAAGAGTTTGACCGTCAGAAGGCTCTGACTACTAAACAGAGCGGTATCGCTGACTACATCCAGGAGCTTGCAGCCAAAGCTGTAGGCATGAACTCTGACATCTATGATCCTAGCGGTGGTTACACTCGCTTCAATCCTGCTACTGGTAGGTATGAGTACGCACTAGGCAAAGAGCAAGGCCAAGTGCAGGCTGCTTCGTATGAAGAAGAGTTAGCACGACTACAGCAGGATCAGGCGATCAGGCGCCAAGGTCTTACTGACTTTGAACGTATGCGCCAACGCAGTAGTGACAGGGGAGATAGAGCACTACTCGACATTGATGCGGCACGACGCGGTATCGGCATGGTTGATCCTAATGCCGTTGCTGGACAGATAATGGGGGATAGGACACGCCAACTCAATGCAGGATACGATGATGCAGAACGAGCAGCAAGGACGATGCAACTACGTACTGGCTCTAGTGCAGTTGGTGACGCTCTTAGTGCTCTTGCGCGTGATCGGGTTCGTTCACAAGCGAGTGTGGGTTCCCCTCAACTCGAAGCTCTTGAGTTTGCGGAAGGGATAAACAAAGCACGCACCGAGCAGAACTATGGAGTGTACGACAAGTTTGGGAGTGAGGGTCGCAACTTCTATGATGCTCAGTTTGCTCCGGCCACTTACGAACAGCTTGGCAGAGAGAACCTAGGCAAGCAGATGGACTTTGACATCAGCAAGCTAGATCTTGGCATGACTGGTGCTGGTACTGCTGGTCAAACTGTTGCTAATGCACAGCGTGGACAGCAGGGTGCTTACAACGCATTCATGGGCAACCGTATTGCATCGCCACTTGGTAGTGCATTCAGTGGTGCGAGTAACATGATTGATGCTGCTGCGAAGAAGGCTGCACAGATGGCCGCTGGAGGTATGGGATAATGGCTGTTAGAGAAAGTGCCTTACAGAAGGCTCGCCAAAAGCGGTCTACTACTGCTATTCCAGTACCCGAGATACAGCAGTACGGGGTATTCACTCCAGGCTACTCAGGATACTTGCAGAACGCTGCGTCCGATCGCAGTGCTGGCTCTAGCTCTGCTGAACGCTTCGGTAACATCGCTGCACTGAAGTACAACTCTGATGCAGAGCAGATGGCTTATCAGAATATGCTCAAGCGTGCTCAGGATCTACAGATTGATGCACAGAAGAGGGACATTCGTTCACAGAACATCAGTGATATTCAAGAAGGCTCACTTGACGCTATGAAGTTTGGTGTCGGTGGCTACGCCAGAGAAGTGACTGATCCGACTGGTGAAAGCACCATCGAGTACGATCCTGAAAAGATGAACTTCGGTAACATTCTCGGTGGTAATCAGCAAATCTCTGACTACTTCAAACAGAACACTGATGCTATTGGCAGCATGATCGACCGTGGCTATGGACCTTCTAACGAAGCGATCGGACTGATGCTCCGTGATCCTATCACTGGCAAGCCAATGCCTATTGGTCCAAGGATTAAACCTGCTGATGAGATTAACGCTGCTGAAGTTGAAACCGCTGCACAGAAGCTTGCAAGAGAGACAGCAGTAGAACAGCTTAAGGCAGACAACAAGGACAATGACGTACAATTCAAGTACGTGCTTGATGAAACTGGCACACAGATGTTGCTGGAAATCACTGGTGGTAACTTCGAAGCTGTTGAAACTGCCAAACAGAGAGCAAGAGGTAGCGGTGTTAAAGTCGCTGGTGATCCTCCACCTGCTACAGCAAGCCCTAATGCTGGCGCACAGAGCGGCGGTGCGTCAGCTACTCCAGCCGCTGAGATCCCTCCCGGTGATCTAACTGATTACCGCGATCCGGGATATGACGCTATTGAGAACAGACTAGAGAGGAAATACAACCTTCCTCCTGGACTTATGAAGCGTGTTCGTGTGTACGGAGAGCGTAGCAACGCTAACCGAGTGTCCCCGACAGGAGCACGAACTGTATACCAGATCTTGCCCTCGACACGTAAATTGTTTGGAGACAAGTACAAGATTGATGCTTATGCAGGACCAGCAGAGGCGGCAGAGATTGCAGCACTGCACTTGAAAGAGAGCATTGATCGCGGGGAAGATCCTGTATTGGGATACAATGCAGGCCCAAAGAGCGGTGGCAAGTGGAACAGCAAGGAAGCTAGAGAGTACAAGGCTAGAGTTGACGGTCCAGAAGCTCTAGCAAGTGTTCGTGCTCAACCGGGGAATGATGATGTACGCATCGCCAAGTGGAAGTCTATTCCACAGGTTGCAGATGCACAGAAACAGAGTGATGGTAGTGTTGTAGTCACCATGAAGAATGGTAGAACTGTTCGCTACGTCAATGGACGAAGGCAGGAAGGCTAATGGCTGCAAAGAAAAAGCCCGCTGACTCTTGGTATGACATTGATTGGGGTCGCACTGCAAAGCAAGTTGTTTCTGGCTTGCATGAGGGTATCACTGCGAATGTAGCAGACAAAGACAGCTATCTTCCTTACATCCCCGCACTCATTCCCAATGTCACTGCAATTCCAGGACAGATCAAGAGCTTCACTAGCTCGGGCGGTAAGAACCTCACAAAGAACGCTGAGAAGCCCTTCAGTGGTGACACTGCCATTGAGCGTGCATTGAATGATGCTTACAAGCAGTCATTGACAGCAGAGAAGAAGGGTGACGAGCTTCTAGGTGTGGGTACTCCGCGCAACGCAGTAGAGTATCTTGCACGCTACGGTCCTGCTGCGTTCATTAGAGGTCCAGTAGGAATGCTTGCTGGCGCGAGCAAAGTTGGTAAGCTCGGCAAACTTGTTAGAGGTCTGGAGAAGATAGACAAAGCTACTCCTAGGCTCATCAGAGCACCAGTCAAAGCTGCTGCTGAAATACTCACTCCGTTCCGACAGACTGGCTTGAAGAAAGCTATTCCACTTAATGCGCTAGGCTTAGGTGCTGGCGACATTATGAAGGATAGGCAACAGTTAGATGAAGAAGGACACGAGTACAAGGGTGCTATCCCTGCTGCTGTTCGTGCTATCACTGGTGCAGAAGAACCAATGAGTGAGAAGGAAGCTGCTGAGTTAGCAGAGCTTGATGCAGTGATGATGCAGGATGCTTACGAGAACGGTGAAGCTACTGATGAAGATGTGCTAGACTGGCAGGCGAACACTCCCACTACCGAAGCACAGATGGAAGCTGCTCGGGACGATATGTTCTGGGATAAGGTTAAAGCTGGCGGCACCTTACTTGGTGGTTCACTGGCTGCACTCTACGCAGGTGGTAGGTTTGGAAGGAATGTTGTTACACCGCAGGTTCATGCACGTGAAGCGGCAATCAACAACCCAGACAACTACGGTAAGTTCAAAGATCCTGCGGAGTATGGTGAACACGCTCCGATCGACACTGAAACTAATCGGTTGCCGAAGCAGCCTATTGACCGTGGTGAGCAACTCACTTCCACAGGACAAGAACCAAAGTTCATTGGTACTAAGTTTGAGACTAGTGATGTAGGTGCTGTTGATAAGACGATCGGTCGTGTGTTTGAAAAGACAAGGCCGATTGTGTCAATGGCCTCACGCTTCATGGGTAGAGACTATGCTAAGAAGTTGGGCTTCCATCTTGATAGGATCACCAACTCTTCTATCCAAGCTCGGTTCACTGATTGGGTTAAGACTGGTCGGCTTCCTGGGAGTGAGCGCAAGACTGCTCCGCTAGGCGCATGGGCTAGGCAATACGCTAAAGAGTTGTCACCAGAGGAACAGCAGAGGGTTGGGAGTGCTCTAGTTGGTGCATCCTCACTCGACGACTACAGGCGTACTGGCAACCAATCATCGCTATTCAAAGAGCTTAATGGTGCTCCTGTTACACCTCAGCAGATAGAACAACTGGTTGCTGATGTTAGTCAAGATCCTAAGTTGGGTAAGTACTATCACCAGATACAGAAGTTCTATGACGAGAAGCTTCAGTACGAAGTAGAGCGTGGACTAATGACACCTGCTGAGTACGCACAGATGCGTGCTGAGAGGCCGAACTATGTCCCTCTACAGAGCAACCTACACCAAGAGGCTGAGTACTCTCCATTCAGTAGTCGGTACTCTGCAAACGAGAACAACCTGAAGGCTCGTGCAGAGCAGACGCACACTGGTGTCCCAGGTGATCTAGGTGTAGTCAATCCGTTGTCTCGACTGTTTGAGGACTACAGTGACACCATTCGTAGAGCAGAGACTAATGAGCTACGCCGCAGCTTCCTTGAGGATATGGCTGCTTCAGGAGCACGGAACGCTAAGGGTGATCTGATTGTACGCAGGATAAGGCCAGATGCTACTGGTGTTAATGTCCATGAAGTGAACACCCCTACTGGTCCTATCAAGTACGACGTACTAGACAGCGAACTGGCCAAGTCGTTACATCTTAGCCCTCGTAACGCTATCAAGGGGATGGAAGAAGCACGCCAACTGTATCAGAACATGACTACTGGTACTACTGGCACCTTGCGGAACCTGTTCAGCCTCGCTGCTGCACCAATCATGGATAGCATGGCTGCTTCTACACTCGCTGGTAAGAGCCACGGAGTAGGACTAGCTAATCGACTGTTCGTTGGCGGTCACATTGGTGGCATCCGTGCTGCTGGTGACATGATGCTTGGTGAAATGGCTACCAAGATGCGTATGAGACTGATTGCTGACAACTCTTGGCTCCGTGACGCAGTGAATAGTGTGTCTGGAGGTAGGGGAGCAGAAGCACTCACTAATATGCTAGAGGGAGCGTACAAGAACTCTACACTTGCATTCATGGATCAAGCTGGCATCACTTCCAAAGCTGCATGGGGAGCTTCTGATCCAACTCATGTTATGGAAGGTATGCAAGGTGTAGTGCCTGAGTATGCACGTACACAAGCGCAACGCGTGATTGACGACATAGATACATCGTTCGGAGAGAATGGTGGCATTGGGCTGATGCGCGGTGCTCTGCTCAAGTCGAAGAACAGATGGGTCCAGGCTAAGACACTGCCTCTCATGCGCCAATACGCAGGGCTGCTAGAGGCGATGCACAATGGTGCGCGCTACTCCGCTGTTAGAGCGAACAAAGGCAAGGTTAGGGATCTTGACGAGTTTATCTCTGACATGAGGAGACTAAGCTCTGATCCGTCTATTCATGGTAGCGGTAAAGCTGCTGAAGCATTGACCAGTGCTAACTTGTTTGGCCCTATCTCAATGGCAACGATCGCACAAGTTGGCAAGCGAGCACGCGAAGATCCTATCAACTTCCTTCGCAACATGACACAGACTGGTGGCACTGCTGCTGCAATGTTCTATCTGTCTCAGTACTACGACCAAGAGGCTAGGGATGCACACGCTGCGAAGAACTCTCAGCAGAAGGCTTCTAAACTCTCTCTGTTCGGTGGTGCTGAACTACCACTAGACCAGTTGCAACGCTTGTTGCTAGGCACAGTCATGCCAGTCACTGATCAAATCAGTGGCATGAACAATGGTGAATGGGATGATGACTTCATTGGTGCAATGCAGCGCATGATTGAGGGGAATGGTCCGGCTAGGGATGAGAAGTCCACTAAAGACTCAGAGTTGAGGCTCAATGAAGCATTGAGAGCTAATTTGCCTAGCTCACTGATGGCTTTTGGTGTCAACACTAAGCCTGATGGCTCTGTAGGACTGGACTGGAAGCCAGATTATAGCAGTATACCGTTGCTGGCGGGTGTGATGGCATCGCAAGGCGTTGATCCTTCGATGTCTGCACTCACTGGTGAAATGGTAGGACCACGTACACAGCAAGTGAGTGGGTTTGACCCTGAACAAGACAGACCCAATAGCCTATTCAGTGCTACGTACGAAACAATGATCCGTACACTGTTTGGCTCTGCTGGTGCAGGTCTTGTAGACATCGGTGATGATGCTTACAGGACACTGAACAGTGAGAACCCTGAAGATCGTAAGAGAGTTTGGGAGATTGCTGGCGATCAGTGGAAAGAGGGAGCACAGAAGGGTGCAGGAGTGTTCAAGCCTCTGTTTGGCGATCGCGTACAAGCCAAGAGTGCTGCTGACACTAACTACGCACTGCTCAAGGATCGTGAGAAGGGAGTTGAGGCTGCTCTTGGTGCCTACACACTGAATGCGCGCACTGGTACATACAGTGGAGCTTCGACTTCGCACCGCAGTGCTGCACTAGGCAGAGAACTCGATCCCAACACTGTAGAACAGCGTCCTGAGCTTGCAGGTACGATGGCTGCTAGGATCGGTTCTTCTGCAAAGCAAGTGAAGAGCCAACTTGATAACAAGAAGAAAGAGATTAAGAATATCTCTACACAAGCGGAGTTCATCAAGGCTTCGACGAACAAGACGCAAGCGGAGAAGAACGCTCTAATCAATGACTTGACTGACGAGATAAAGATGCAGCGTATGGATATGCTGCGGATCGTGAGGGAACACGAAGAGTTCTTGTCGAAGCAGCTTGGTAGAGACTTCTCTTTCGAGGATTACAACATCGACGATTGGATGGAGCCGTTCATCCCACCGCAGGAGTGATAGCCTGGAGAATGGTATCGAGAGCGTTGCTGGACACTAAGCCTTGCTTCGCTCTCCATATAGTGACTGGTCTACCGCGTCCTACGGTTACGTTCTCAAACTTCTGTATCATCTGAAGCTCGTGCATCACATCGAGTGCTACTCGGGTGTGTTCTGCGTCCATAAATCTTTGTACTGCTTTACTGAGTTCGGAGTGTTTAATTCCCCCGATCCCTGCCGCAAGCAGCTTGTCTCGTAAGGCGTCAACTCCCAAGACAAGACGGGAGTTCGCTCCTGTACCTTCAAATATGGCGGCACCATCTTCACGAGTTTCAGTAACAACTTTAATCGCTGTCGTGATGTGATTAGCTTGGATCTCCCAAGTGTCGTCACTAACGCATAGCAAAGCAGCCACACGCAAGATGTGGCTATCCTCGCGACTCTGGAAAGAAGCTCTGTAAGGATCACGCTTTATCTCCCTGTTCTTGTACCAAGATTTGAACTTGGACATTGCTCCTTCACTGAGCGCAATAGTTGGATAGCGCTTCGCTCCCTCTTGCACTCTCTGCAAGTGATCTGCAAGGGATTGTTTGAGTTCCAGGTCTGGCTTTGTCGGCCAAGGCGCTGTGCGTTTAGGTTTCTCGGATACGACGAACACAACTCTTGATGTGAAGCCTCCCTCGATAACATCAGGATTAACGGCCCTAAGAAGCCATGAGGGTGTCGATGCAGAAAGGAAGTTAACGTGTACGTCCCGAAGCACTGTGCTACCACGTAGAAGGGTTCCACCCCCAACCCTGAGTGTAGGGCAGTCGTAGAGATCAGTAAGCAAGGTGGGCATAGTTTCGACATACTTCTCTTTCCCTAGAAACTTCACCATTTCATCTATCGCAATGCTTGCACGCGCACTACCAAACTCAATAGACTGCAACGCGAGGTCAAACTCAAGCTTCTCTGGAGTGATCTTACTCTCTATCAGTTGGTTGCGCTCGTTGCACATAGTACGGATGAAGCTGACTGCCCTTCTGACTGCTGTACTCTTGCGTGTAACGCCCGACTCCGCGACCAAGACACAGTAAAGATTAAGGTAAACAGGAGCAGAAGGCCGATCAACAGCAATATCTCTTCCGAGGGCAACTGAAATGCACCAGAGCGCGGTCCAGAAGTCGTAGGCGTAGGGGGTTTCGGAGTTTTCCGAAAAGGCAAGATATTGTCCGACAAAGCTATCCTCCCTTGCTAACTTCTTGTAGTTGATCCTACTCATCACTCATCATTTCCTTGTAAGTCGCAGTCTTTTTACAACGCTTACAAGTCACCAGTCGTGGTACAGCGGTGAGTGGAGCCTTTACGCGAGCATTACAAGCTGCAAACTTCTCATCGAAGCCGCGCATTTCATCTGCAAAGTGAACAGCCATTGTTTTCGTCCTACAACCCGCGCCCGAAGGGACGCACTCCAACTACCGCTGTCTACTAGTAGTGAAGTACGCCCTTCAAGCACAGGCGTTAATTAGCCTTTCGGCTCTGCTTCAGATGGGAGAGAGTTGTCAACTTCTCCTTCCTCAGCACCAGGAAGCTGTTCCGCACCAACACCTTCCGTAATCTCACCCTCGTTGTAGTTCTCAACGAAGTTATCCAAAGACAAGACATAAGTGACCTTAGCGGTTTCGCCGGCGCCCACCTTGTCCGTGATCTCAATGGCGTCAACCCAATCGCCATCGTCCTGACAAAGGAAGTTTTCCTCGTCAACACGTGTTACGATGTAATTGTCGCCCTCGTAGTTCCACACCGAACCAACTTCGGGTACATCAACTTCTTCGTCCATATAACACCCTTTTTGTGTTAGAGTTGAATTACAGCTTCTTGATCTCAGCCTTTTCCTTGTTCTCATTCTCTTTGCCAAGATCCAAGTCAGTCACTGTTCCTGACTCGTCTCCCGCTGAACCTTCTTCAGTAGGGCTAACTACTTCAGGCGGTTCAGGTGAAGGGTTGTTATCCTCACCATTCACTTCGCCACCGTCACGGCCATGCTGACCGGGGTTATTGGCACCTCCAGTAGAAGAGGTGTTGTCACCAAACACGTGACCCTGAGTTACGTCACTAAGATACTGATTAGCACCTTCGATCGACTCTTCAGAGCACATCGCGTTGACTTCTTCATCAGACCGATTTGCGCGTTCTTCTGCATCCATCGGATCAGAGCGTAGATCACGAGTTTCTTTCTTGTGATCGCTGTCGTCAACACGCTTGCTGTCCTTCGTTTTGGGACCAGCTACTTTCGTATCTTCTACTTTGGTCATGCTTCTACCTTTCTCAGTGTGCTCCACCGATGAACGCCCTTCTCATCGGGTACAGAACACTTCAAATCGCACGGAATTATCAACTCCCTTATTTGACCGTCCATGCCTTCGATCAACAAGGGTTCGAGAGCGTGTTTCTTCATCACTCTGCGAACGCGTTCACCCAAACCCCGCTCATTAAGAGCAACAAGGGCATCGTGGATATTGAGTGCAATTCGTGCACCATGTGTAGGCCAATCAGGATCATTGTGACACTGGTAAATAACGCGAGCAACCTTGTCCCCGATAGTAGACTGAGGATAGAAGGCAATAACAGGCTCCAGAGCATCGTCACTGAACTTCTCCTGCAAGATCCATCTACGACCGTAGGCATTGTAGATACGACGCTTCTCCTGGACCTGCTTAATCTGCCATTCCCACCACAGTTGTATCTCTGGGTTGGTCTTATGATACTGGTGCCACAAGTATTCTGCAACCGAGTACGAGGTTTGCAGAGTAGTAGCTAAGCGATCCGGCATCATTCTGTAATTCAACGCGTGTCGGCAACGCTTAGCGATGTAACGAATTGAGAATGGAGCAAATGGCCCTTCTTCTGCACGATCCGTGGTCGGTACATCTTCGTACGGCACGTTGAACATGATTGAAGCTAGGGCTCTATGAGTATCAACGTTTGGATCACTAAATTGTTCCATCCATGACGGGATTACGGCACGATAACCGACGACTCTTGCTTCTGCTTGGCTGAGGTCGAAATAGTTAAACTCGTATCCGTCGTCTGCAATAAACATGTTATGTGCGCGTTCCGGCTGGTTTTGAAGGTTAGTTCCAGTCCCCCAACCTGTACTTGCAGAGGAAAGCCTACCGGGGGCGCTACTAACACCAGTTTGTTTATATTCACATCTAATTCTGCAATCTTCATCGACCGACATCTCCGCATAGGTGCTAGAGAACTTCTGTTCTACTGCTAGATTATCAATATGAAGTAGTAGACTTCTACAGTCGTCAGGAGTACGAGGATGATCGCGCATACGCCTGCGGTTGTCTTTATCAGTAGCAACTCCTCGCCCCACAAGACGTAATCTTTTGAAGAAGAGTTCCGCCATTTGTTTAGGGCTATTAGGATTAGGCCGAAATTCAGGATCACCTGTACAATCAGCAACCATCCTAAAGTATTCATCCCGCATCCTTCCAATGGTCACTTTCATGTCAGCAGCGATCTGATCCTTCAACTCTACGTCGATCTTCACACCGTGAACAGTCATGTCAACCAAGTGAGGTTGCAGGAACATTACATGGTTGAAGAAGAAGTCGCTAAGCTTCTGCTCCTCCAACTCACGCAACATATGTTGCTGACACGCAAGCATGATGCAGCAGTCCTTGACGTTGTATACCCACTCAGCGTCAATGTCACCGACTTCCTTCCAAATCTTCCCCTCGTCCTTGTAGAAGGGGTGGGTAGTGTATTGCGTGGTCAGGAAGCCCAACGAATGTGGCATACGTGGATACAAGGTATGGTGTGCTAACATCGTGTCGAACCAAATACTGGCGAACCTCAGTCGATCCAGGAAATATGTCCACGACGAGTCGTACATCCCATTTTGAGTGACCAATCGGACCTTTGGATCTGCTACTAGCTTCTGAAGCCTCAACCATATCTGAGCCTCCTGTTCTACTGTCCATCGGTTAGCGTCTTTGGTACGAAAGTTAATACAACAGCCCTCATGCGGCGAGTTGGCAAGCCCGACACAGATGGTTTCTCCTGAAGAAGTTTCGATATCAATGCCAACTGGCTCCCCCTCACTCTGCATCCTGTCGATCCAAGCAATCGCTTCTTCAAATGTCGGATTGATGTGGGCCTTGACCTCATGTTCCTTAAACTCCCCGGTGATAACCTGATTGAGCCTGTAGCAGTCGAACTTGAACATCACTTCGGCTTTAGCCTCACGCAACACGTGTGCTGGATTGTACATCACTACGACTTTGGCGTCCCGGCTGCGTGTCTCTCCTTCTCCAAAAAGACTAGTGAGTTGCACGTCGAACACCGACCCTCGATAATTAGTGATACCTCTAAGTCCTGTAATTGCGGAGAGAGCATAGTTACCAAGGCAGACAACATACTTGAGATTTGGGAGTTGAGCGAGTTCCCACAGCAGGATCGAGGTGTAGTGTGAAACTTCCCCATCGCCAATCTTCTCCTTCATGTTCGCCATGTTGACTGAGAGAAGTTGGCGCTTGATGACATTACTCACATACACCTTCTGGCGTGATAAGCCATACTTGCGTAAGCTGTCCCAGAGGTACTTACCACTGCTACCACACAGCGGCATCTTCATTACGCGCTCTCGCTCACCAGGAGCCTCACCAATGATAGCTACCTCTGCACCGAACATTCCATCACAGCCGCAATCAACCTCCAATCCCAGAGCTTTGGCTCGAACCATTATCTCTCTGTTCATTTCGGCTATTGTCTGCGCCATTGATCTTCTCCAAGACTTCATCATACGAGCCTAGTACTTGATATTCCTTGCCATCATCCATAATGATGATCGTAGCAGGAGGAGAGTAGTTTATAGAAGAGCATATAGTGGACACACAGTCAGGATTGATAGCAACTTTGCTACCTTTATGGTGCCATAGACTGAATTGAGCAAGCATCACGCGTTTTCCTTCTCTTCGATGTCTAACCAGACCTTCACAACACCCTGACAGAGTATTTTGAAGATCTCTTTGTCACTACGACCACCAATCCTGTTAGGGAGCTTCTTCACAGTGACTTTTGGGTACTTCTCAAGCACTTCTTCGCCAACGTAGTAGCGAATGTCGTTATGAGTGTCGAACGTAACACCTGTTGCGTGTATTTCTACGATCAATACGTTCTTTTCGCCTACGTGTTCGATGATAGGTACCAAATCAGCCAAACGACCGCCATCGCTACACACCACGACACCAGCAAAGGAATTACGCACGATCCTCTTCCGCATGATGTACCCGAGCGCTTCTGGACCATGTAATTTCTCCAGTGCATTGAACATTTCGATGTACGCTTGACGCGGAGACAAGCCTAAGAAGTCACCAGTCGGGTTATTCTTGTCCTTACGACCATCTTCATCGTAGAACTCCCAACCGTGGAACGCACTGTAGAGCGCATGAGCACCCTTCTTGAGTGGTTCACTGAACTTCATGTGCGTTGGCTTCATCCACGGAGCGTTTATCTGAATGTACGAGCGTACTACATCCGACGCAAAGTCTTTTCCACTGTTAGGAGGGCCATTGAATATGATAATCTTCTGATGAGCACTCACTGTTACCCCCTTTTGTTCAATGAGATCGACAAAGACCGCTGATCGGTGATCAGATGCACGTGTTCACGCCCACGACTGGTTGCAGTGTAGAAATTGCGTCTGTTCTGCATGTATCCAGTGCTTTTGTTCAACACGTAACACACGTTGTCATATTCTGAGCCCTGGGACTTGTGCGTAGTGATTGCATAGCCCAAATCTACGTCTTTTCGAGGGTCAATCTCGACAATCTTACCGTAACGGTTCATTACCAGCATTACTGGAGGGATCACTTGCTCACGGTCGCCTAGATCGAGCACTAATTCACCATCATCGGTGATCTCAATGATCTTTCCACTCTCACCGTTGAACACTTCCAACTCGTACATATTCCGAGTGATAATTACCTTATCACCGACGTACATACGCATCAGTCCACCCTTCTCGTCACCTTCCCCCTTCACCCACTTATGACGCGGGATCATACAAGCGGGATCAAGACGACTGTGGAAGAGAGATTGGATCATCTGGTTGAGTTTAACCGTACCGACCCACGTTGTATTCTGCGGAGTGAGGATTTGGTTTCGTGGATCTGTGAAGTCGATCCCAAGAGCCATTTGTACATGGATATAGTCTCTAAGAGCATCCACCGGGGTGTCGGTAAAGTGCATTGTCCACTGGTCATTCCGTGTGGGCATTCTTCCTTGTAACACTTGTTGCAAGTTGAGCAGAATACCACTGTCCTTCCCTTGGCGATGTATCGTCTCAAGTCTGACTGAAGGAAACTTGTCGAGTAGTTGAATGAACGAGGACGGTAAGGCTTCAAGACGCTTATCCTCTTCAATAGGTGGAAGCTGGTTGTTGTCACCGAACACACGAATGCACGCCCCAGGACGGAGCGCATCAAAGAGCGATCGGTGCAACTCATTGTTGACCATCGCGTACTCGTCTACGAACAAGACATCGAGATCCAAGGGATTTTGTCTCGTGCGACGAGGATAAGAGAACTGTGCAGGTTTGCCAGTCTTGGGATCAGGATCACCGGGGTGAGTGTATTCCAAGAGGCGGTGATTAGTCATGGCTTCAATGCCAGTGACTTCGTAGATGCGCTTCGCTGCTTTACCAGTAGGCGCAGCAAGACCGACTTGATAGCCGGCCTCTTGTATCTCGGTGTATGCTTTCTTAAGGATTGTTGTTTTACCTGATCCAGCAGGCCCGGTAACGCCGGCAACACGTGTTGTGAAGTTGCAGCACAATGCTACAGCTTCATCCTGCTTTGGATCAAGCGTGAATGAGGACTCGTCCTCCATTACTGTTAAGCTGTTCGTGTCCATACGTGTCCTCAAGACGAGCTAGAGTTGCACGGTCACGGTCGCGCAAACGACCGAGTGCAAGAGCGTCGTCAGTTGCACGAAGCGCCCATTCGACAATACCGCGTTCACCGTCACGCGCAGCACACTGTGCAACACGCTCGATACGAACTCGGAGAGCCTTATCAACGCGATCAAGCATCTGGAACATCACGTAATACCTCCTTGGCACACCTTGTAACACACCAGCGAATGAACTCTGCATGAGAGATATTCAACTTGTCTGCTGCTTGCTGTGACAATTCCTTTTCTAAAGGGGTACACTTAGCCTTGAGTAGTGATCCGAACTTCCCTACCGCATGGATGCCCCTAGCGCGGGGTATGTAGCTTGGGACCGGGATAGTAAGGGTCAAGTCCTCTATTCCACTTACTACCATATCCATAGTAACTCTCCAAGGCTTTTGTTGTTCCAACTGACAAAAGGGGAGCCGGATTACTAGCCCGACCCCCCTAATGCTCACCAAAGCCAATTAGGCGGGCTGTGCCGCACCTTCAGGCTTGGCGCGCGGCGTAGGAGCCGGAAGCTGCACCTTGACCACAGCGGCTCCGGTGAAGTCTCCACCACCCGTCAGCATTTCCACCAACTTGCCGCTGTCCCTCTCGATCTGGATCGAAAGCCTGGACTGTTCAAGCTGGACGCTGGAGCCATCCTCATCCTTGTAACGGACCACCGCGAAAATCGGGCGCTGCGTACGAGGACCGGAAGCCCGGCGCTTCTTGGCGGGGGCTGGCGCTTCATTTGCTGGCATTGTTCGTCCTTTCATCTAGCCCTCCATTGGGGCAACACTTGTTGTAAAGTAATGGGCCACCTTGTCAAGAGAAAAAGTGACCCACCACAGAAGTTGCTAGGCCGCAGTGACCTTGGCAACATTGGCGCGCACTTCACCTTCATAGGTGTCATGCGAAATCGTAACAGTAGCAGTGCGACCGATCCAATCATTGAGATCAATCTTATTGCCAGCAGGAGCACCGATTGCTTCGATGAACTTCCGCAGACGGTGACGACCACTCGGAGTGTTCTGCAAGCTCACGCGGTTGAACGTAAGCAGCATTCCATCAGGCTCACCCTCGGTGTAATCCGCAGGATAAGCGTCAGCACTGATGAAGAACTGAACGCTGGCATACGGATTGCCCGTCTGATTAGCGTGCTTCTGCACAGCACCGCGCACTTCTGCGGGGTAGTCACCAACAGGAAGCGGAACTGGAGCTTCAGCTTCCGAAATGTCCTCGTCGAACTCAATGACCGACGGTAGTGCGGTATCACTCATATCTTTTTCCTTAGTCTTAGTTGCAACTGAGGCTTCCTTAGCTCCATCGCTCGCCTCACTACGTGGAGCACCCTTGCCCTTACTGCGGGACTTGGATTTTGTTTCTGCCATTACCTTCCCATTCCTTTATAAAAGCTGACAACGAATGTTGTCCATACACATCAGTGTACGGATCGTACTTCAACACAAACTCAATCTTCGCACGAGTGTCAAACATTCTCGACTTCATAGGTTTTCGCATTCTCGCAGGACGTAACGCAATCTTCCTATGCTTACCGTCGTCGGACATGAACCATACTTCGCTGAGCTGGAGCGAAACCTGACCGCCCAACTTACCCCCCAACAACATTGTAATATGTAGAATGTTTCCCTCTTTGTCTTTAACTCCTGCGTCGTCCTCATGCGTAATGAAAATGACATTGACCTTCATTCTCTTCGTCAGTCTGAGAATACCACTCATCATACGCAAGGTGAGTGCATTACGCGCACCATACGCACCGGGAGAGGGACGCTCAATAGTTGCGCCACTTGTGACACTGATACCCTTCTCTACAGCAAGTGTAGTGAACGCAGTAACACTATCCACAATAACCGTTGTGATCTCTAGCTCTTCAATGATCTTACTCAATCGGTATTTCTTCTCACCGATCGGTAGTAGAGGATCATCATCAACCTTGAATGTATCTACGATACCATACCGTTCACCACTGAGATCAATGAGAACAATATCGTCCCTAGCACCCAGAGACACAGGACCGTCAGGATCAAAATTGATAAAGAGTTTTCGGCCAGGCGCACT